>CESO01042634.1_pt1 | contig 48892 bp, 44 predicted proteins | sample 356341 | NCBI WGS metagenome assembly CESO01 (sample SAMEA2621812, study PRJEB7988) | marine metagenome | biome: marine biome (ENVO:00000447); feature: deep chlorophyll maximum layer (ENVO:xxxxxxxx); material: "saline water (ENVO:00002010), including plankton (ENVO:xxxxxxxx)" | depth 35 m | reverse complement strand
GCGTCCTGCCGATATGAAGGCTGCGTTGGTTGAGCATTTCAAGAGCGACCAGGCCGACATTTTGATCTCCACCGAGGCGGGTGGGGAAGGTATCAACCTGCAGTTCTGCTCAGTGCTGATCAACTACGACCTACCGTGGAACCCGCAAAAGGTCGAGCAGCGCATTGGCCGCGTGCACCGTTACGGGCAAAAGCACGATGTGGTGGTGGTCAACTTCGTTAACCGCAAAAATCCTGCCGATCAGCGAGTGTTCCAATTGCTGAACGACAAGCTCAAGCTGTTTGAAGGAGTGTTTGGCGCCTCCGACGAGATTCTTGGCGCTATTGCCGACGATATCGACATTGAACGGCGTATCTACGATATCTATCAGCACTGCCGTACCGACGCCGAGATTGAGGCCCATTTCGACCAGCTGCAAAGCGACATGGAGGCGATTCTCCAGGTGCGTGAAGAGCATGCTCGGCAAACCCTGTTAAGTCATTTTGACCGTGACGTCGTTGCCGCCCTGAAGAATACGCGCGACAGCAGCCAGGACTTTCTCTCCAGCCACGAGCAGGTGCTGCTGGACTTGGCCCGCGCCGAGCTGCCGGGGGCGCAGGTTGAGCGTAACCATTTTGTCTATCAGGGGCAGCGCTTTGACCTCAGTTGGCCGTTGGTGCAGGCTAACGATTCCGAGTTTTTCCGCCTGCAAACCACCGAACATTATCTGGCCTGGGAGCTGGTTAAGCGCGCCAAGGCGCGTCCGCTACTTGATGCTCATCTGGTGTTTGACTACGCAGACCTCCAGGCGGGGCAGTTTGCCGCGCTGCGTCCTCTGATCGGTCACAGTGGGCTCTTGCAGCTGGTGCAATTGACCTTCACCTTTGCCAATACCCAGCGTCGGCACCTGCTGGCGCTTGCCGTCTCTGACAACGGTGAGGTGCTCAGCCGCGAAAATGCCGAGCACTTGCTGTGCGTGCCTGCCCGCATAGACAGCGCCCCGGTGCAGTTGGATACCCGGGTTTTTCAGCCGCTATTGGAAGAGGCCGTGGCCGAGCAGCAGGCGCTTACCGAGCAGCAACTGGCAACCTACTTTGAGCAGGAGACGACCAAGCTCGAACGTTGGGCTGAAGATCGTCGCCAAGCGCTGTCGCTACGCGTGCAGGAGCTGGATGAAGAGATCAGAGCCTACAAGAAACAGGCTCGGCAGCTCGCCTCCACCGCTGAGAAGGTGCAGGCCAAAAAGGGCTTGCGCAGTCTGGAGCGTCAGCGCGATGACGCCCTGACCGAATACCACGAAGCAAGAAAGCAGATTGAACAGCAGGAAGATGCCTTGCTTGACGAGATCAGCGGCAAGCTGGAACTAGACACCCAAACCACTACCCTGTTCAGCATCCGCTGGACACTGACCGACCACTCGCAGGTAAGCGCATGACCAAAACGGACTTGGCCAGAGAGCTGCTGTTTCATATACGCCTGGGTGAAGACTCCAGCATCGAATTCAAACAGGTGGTGTGCGATGGCACACGTATTATCGGCCCGCATAAGGACAAGATGGCGCTTGAGATTGCCGCCTTTGCCAACAGCCAGGGTGGGCGCATCGTGCTGGGCGTGGATGACAAAACTCGTGAGGTGCTGGGCATTGCTGACGAGCAAGTGGCCAGAGTGGAGGAGTGGGTGGTCACACTCAGCCAGCAGGCCATCAACCCGCCGGTGCCCCTGCACACACGTTTGCTGCAATTGCCGGATCGGGCGGGCATGGCGAAAACGGTTATTTATGTTGAGATTCCCCGAAGCATCATGGTGCACGCCAGCAATGGGCGCTATTACCAACGCGTTGGATCCACCAAGCAAGAGATGAAACCCGAGGTGCTGATGCGCCTGTTTCAACAGCGCAGTCAGTCGCGGCTGATTCGCTTTGATGAAACCCTGGTACCCGCGACCACCCTGGATGACCTCGACCGCAGCTTATTGCAGCGTTTCCTGCGCGCCGACACCCCAGAAGCCGACCAATTGCGCAAGCTGCACCTGAGCGCTAGCGAGCACGGCCAGCTTGGCCTGTCTATCAGCGGCGTATTGCTGCTGACGCCAAACCCGACCCAGTGGCTCGGTAATGCCTATGTGCAGTGCGTGTGCTACAGCGGCACCGAGCGCGATGCTCATGACCAGTTGGACGCCGCTGACTGCACCGGCCCGCTGGACCAGCAAATCAACGATGCCCTGGCCTTTGTGCGTAAAAACATGCGTCTGGCGGCCACAAAAACCATCGGCCGACAGGACCTGCCCCAATACGATCTGGGTGCGGTGTTTGAAGCCATCGTCAACGCCGTCGCGCACCGCGATTACTCCATGACCGGACGGCGCATCCGCCTGCACATGTTTGCCGACCGCCTGGAGCTTTACAGCCCCGGCGCTCTGCCCAATAGCCTGAGCCTGGATGGTCTGATGGAAAACACCGTCACCCGCAATGAAACCATCGTCAACTTGCTCAGCCGTTACTACAACGCCCGCGAAGAAGCGGGGCGCCAGGCGCTGATTGAGCGCCGTGGTGAGGGCGTGCCCAAAATCATCAAAGCCAGCGAAGCGCTTAGTGGTAAACGACCGGAATATCGGCTGGTCGATGATGACGAGCTACTGCTGATCATCTATGCCGCCAGCAAGGATGTTCAGGACGAATGAGCATTGTCAAACAACTGCGCGCTATGCCAACGCCAGCATTGATTGCTCTGGTGGATGACCTGTATGGCCGTAATGCCGATATCGACAAGACCATCGAGAAGCACCTGGGGCAGCAGAGAGATGCACCGGAGCCGCTGCCGAATCTGCTGCCCTATTTGCAAAGGCAGGTCAGTCAGGTGACCAGCAGTCATGAGTTTATTGATTACCACATCGCCCCCAGTTTTGCTCAACGGCTTGAGCAATTGTTGGTGGATATCTGCGAGCTGGCCGACGCGGATGCGGACCAAGCGCTGGCATTGCTTGATCAGTTGCTGGAACGCCATAGCGATATGGTTGAGCGGGTCGATGACTCCGACGGTTGCTTGGGCGAGGTGCTGGGCACCGCGGTGGAATTCTGGCTAGAGGTTGCCAGCAACTTGCGCCGCCAGCAGCCGCAAGCCCGCGATTGGGTCGCCGCTGTCTGCGCCCTGTATGACAACAATGACTACGGTTGCTTTGATGACTTGCTGAGGTTCAGTCACACCCTGCTGACCCCGCAGGAACTGCACTCTCTGGCAGCCGGCTTTACCCAGACCGCCCGCAGCGCAATCGCCACCCACAAAGGTGATGATTACAATCACCAGGCCGCTGATGCCTGTATCGGCTTGCGTTCGGTCGCAGAGGCATTGGGGGACATCGATCTTTATGAGCAGGCAATCCTGCTCACTAACCCGCAGCCTAACCCACTGCAACTGCAACAGCTGGTCGAGTTTGCCCTGCGTATCAACGCTCTGGAGCAGGCTGAGCACTGGTTGCAGCAGCCCCAGTGGCAGGCTGATCTGCGCCGTAAGACGCAACTGCACAACCAATTGCTCAAGCTTCAGGGTAACCTGGACCAGCTCAAGCACAACCTGCTGCAGACATACCAGCAAAGCCCCAGCCTGTTTAATCTTGAAGCCTACTGGGAGTATGCCGACCCCGCTGAGCGGCAAGCTCTGAGCCAGCAGATCAAGCAGCAGCTCAGCGCTGAGAGTGACCCCAGTGCAACTATCCAGACGCTGCTGTTTATTGATGCGGTGGACTTGGCTGCCGAGCATCTGATTGCCCAGCATGCTCGCCTGCAAGGCTGCTGGTACGGCACGCTGCTCAATTGGCTGGAGCACTTTGAGATTGCCGGGCAAACGCTGGCCAGCATTGTTTGCTACCGACTGTTGCTAAACGACCTGCTCGACCGTGGTTACAGCAAGGCCTACCACCATGGCGCACGCTACTTTCGTGACCTCCTTGAGCTGGACAAGACGCAGCCCGATTACCGTGGCTTGGAGAACGCTCAGTGCTATATCGCCACTTTGCAAAGTAAGCACTGGCGCAAGCGCTCCTTCTGGGAGGCTGCCGGCCACCCGAACAAAGCCCTAGCCCGCTGATTGGCACCCGCCAACACGGAATACCTGCAATCACCTATGGACAAGGGCATGCCTAACATCCTGCATGGCGCCTCCCTTGATATCAGGTGATCGCTTGAATCCAACTTACTGCATCACCTTGCCGGCGGTTCTGGATCAGCAACTGGTATGCCGAGAGTGTTCAATTACTTGTGGATATCCTGCCGCTGTTGGCCTGTGAAGCAAGCTTTGCCCTCAAGGGTGGGACGGCTATCAATCTCTTTGAGCATTACTTGCCGCGCCTGTCGGTGGGTATTGACCTGACCTGACTGCCCACTGGCGACTATGAGGATGATTCGCGGGAGCTTAAGCCTGCCCTGGAGCAACTTGCCAAGGGGCTGGCGGACGCGTCATTGCGCCTGCGGGTGGAAACATCGGCTACGCGAAGCATCAGAAGGATAATGTGATTAATCGCCAGCCGATCTTTATGTCGGCAAGATGGCTACCGCGCTATCTCGACAGCGTCCGCGTGACGTGTTTGACCTCGGGGCCATGCTGCAAGACCATGCAGTCGGCGAGCAGCTATGGGGCACCTTTCTGGTGTATCTTACCTGCAGCCCAAAACCGGCTTGGAAATTGCCGGAGCCGATTGATCCGCCTGATTTTGACGCAATCATTGTGTCGCATTTCAATGGCATGAGCACACAACCCATCAGGGTTGGCGCCCAGCTGAAAAAACGCGAACGGCTTCTGGCATGCATGGCGTAGTGGCTGGATACCGACTCAATGGCCTTTATTGACTCCATGGAAAGCGAACGCCCCGAGTTTGCTCTGATCGGCTTGCCGCAGGCCCTGGCGCTACCCGCTGTACAGGGAAAGCTGCGCAACCTGCGGCGGCGTTCTGTGGCGAAGCACGCGGTGGATCGGCTACAGCATGATGAGATCCTGGCGCGGATAAAGTCGCGCTCTGACAGCTTGCCCGGAGGTAAGCCGACCCTATGAGTTTTCACGAACTGCAAGCACGCTTTCGTCGGCTGTACGGTGAAAGCGCTGCGTGGAAGCTGCTGCGGGCCGATAATGCGCCCTATGTCTTGGCGTTTATCGCCGACCTGTTCAGCGAGGAAGGTGAGGTGCCGTTCAGCCGTGCGCGAGTGCGGCTGGATGCCGAGATAGAGCGCTTGCGTGAATTGGGTCAGTGGCAGACCGAAACGCCGGCCGGTACCTACCTCAATCAGTGGATTGCCGCCGGCTGGCTGCGCGAGTTGGATGATCAACTGAGCAAGACCGATGCCTGCGAAACCGCGCTGCGTTTTAGTCGTAGCCTGGATGAGCGCAGTACCGGCACCAGCGCATCGCACCTGCGTATTGTGCAGGAAGCCGTGCGTGATCTGGCCGTGGCGATCAGCCCGAATGTGGATGAGCGCGTTACCTTGCTGGAGCAGCGTAAGGCGGAGCTGCAGCGCGAGATTGATGAGCTCAAGGCCGGCGTGGTGCGTGAGCTAAGCGAGCAGCAGCAGCGCGAGCGTATTCGCGAGGTCTACCAGTTGGCCTCGGTGCTGACCGGGGACTTTCGCCGGGTCGAGGATGAAATTCGCCAGTTGGATAAAGACCTGCGCGTGCAGTTGATTGAGGGCGGTAATACCCGGGGTGAGGTGTTGTTGTCGGTGATGGAGCGCGAAGCGCTGCTGGCGGCGACTGACGCGGGCAGCGCCTTCGAGGGCTTCTTCCAGCTGCTCTGTGATCACAACCGCTATACCGAACTGAGTGAGCAGTTGCGCAGTATTCTGGCGCGCCCCATCGCCCAGCAACTGACCGCCGCGCAGCAACAGTTTCTGGCGCAGTTGATGCGTGAACTGAGCCGTGAGAGCGAGCGTGTGTTTCAGGTACGGCGGCGCACAGAGGAAGGGCTGCGCGCGTACATTGAAAGCGGCGCAGCGAGTGAGAACCGCGCGGTAGAGCAATTGCTGGCGCAATTGGAGAAGGCCGCTGTGATCCTGCGCGATGGCGGTTGCAGCCTGCGCAGCGAGACTCGGCTCGATCTGCCTGTCGGTGCGCTGACGCTGTTCTCGCCAGACAGCCTGCGCTTGCGCAGCCCGGACGAGAAACTCGATACACGGGGTGTGCAGGCGCAGACCAATAGCCGTGAGCCAAGTGCGCAGATACTGCAGAGTCTGGAGTCGGTGCGCGTGCGCGAGGTGGCAGAAAAGGTGTATCTGGCGCTCTGCCAGCGCGGCCCGCAGACCATCGCGGGGTTGCTTGAGGTGTTGCCGGTTCAGGCCGGTCTGGAGGAGTTGGTGGCCTACGTGCGGGTGGCCAAGGCGGTCAACGCGGCCACCCTGGAGCGCAGTGAACAGGTCATCATTGTTGATCGCAGCGGCGCGCAGCTACGGGCAACTGTCCCGGCGCTGTTGCTGAGCGCGGAGTTGTTCCCGGACAATCTGGATGAATTGGTGCTGTAGGAGCAGGTATGGCAGAGTATGACGGCGAGGGCGGCGCGGATAACAGCTTTTTCAGTATGGTCAGTGGCGTGCCGCTGCAGCAGGCTCGGCCCGAGGCAGAGCAGGCTGGCAGCGCCGAGACCGATGAAGCAGAGATAAGCGAGAGCAGCGCCGAAGACACAGGTGATGGCGCCGAGATGCCCCATGAGGCGCGCCGGGTGCTGGTCTACCTGATGCGCCAGGGCGCTATCATCGCGGCGCAAAAGGGCAAGTTGTACGAGGCCTTGTGTCGCCATCAGGGCGTGATTCGCCGCCATCTGGCCGAAGTGTATCTGCGTCTTGTGTTGGATGAGCGCGCGGGTCTGGGTTTTGTGGCTCGCTTTGATAGCGACGATGAAGCGGGTGACGAGTCAGACAGCGAAAACGACAATGACAGCACCGAGTCTTTTGTTTCGCTGATCACCCGGCGCACCCTGTCACTGTACGACACCTTGTTGCTGTTGGTGCTGCGCCGCCATTATCAGGAGCGAGAGGCTGCCGGGGAGCAGAAGATTACCGTGGACATTGAGCGGCTGGAGTCCTATCTCACGCCCTTTTTGCCGCTGACCAATCACGCCAGCGCCGACCGCAGAAAGCTCAATGGCGCGGTGAAAAACATGAAAGACCGCAAACTGCTGGCGCCGCTGCGTGGCAGTGACGACCGCTTTGAAATCACCCCGCTGATTCGCTATGTGGTGGATGCCGCCTTCCTTGAAACCATGCTGGCCGAGTATCAGCGGCTGGCCGCTGAGGATGAGATTGCGCTGCCGGCCCCACCGGTCAAGCCGTCAAATACACCCGCCCCCACTGCCAGCCAGGGTGACCTGCTGGGAGGCAATGACTGATGAGGGATAACGCAACGAGCGCAGCGGAGCTATTCCAGCACGGGCAGATTCGGCTCAGCGAGCTGACAGTCTACAACTGGGGCTCCTTTGACGGGCTGCACAGCGCCAGTATTGACCCCTTCGGCACGCTGATCACTGGGGACAACGGCGCAGGCAAGTCCACCTTTGTTGATGGCCTGATGGCGCTGCTGTTGCCCGCGGGCAAGGCCACATTCAACGTGGCGGCAGCCCAGGGCGACCGCGCTGACCGCACTTTGCTGTCTTATATGCGCGGTAGTTTCGGCGCGGCCCACGAGGGCGCCGGTACGCGGGTTAAAAGCAAACGGGAAAAGGCCGTAGTGACCGGCCTGCGGGCGCTTTACCGCGCCGATGACGGCGCCGAGATTACTCTGGCAGCGCTGTTCTGGACCACACAAGCCAGCAACGCACTGAGCGATGTCAGCCGGGTGTACGTGGTGGCCAAGCGCAATTTGGCGCTCAAGGACATGCTTGATGCCTTTGGCGAGGGCAATGCCAGGCAGCTCAAGCAGTGGTTGCGTGATGACCCGCGCATCACCTGTTGTGACGAACACTTTGCCGAGTACCAGGAGCTCTACCGCAAACTGCTGCACATGGATAACCGCAATGCCCCGGCGCTGCTGTCACGGGCGCTGGGTCTGAAAAAGATTGATGACCTGACCCGCCTGATCCGCGAGCTGGTGCTGGAACCCAGCGCCGTGCGTGAGGACGCGCGCGAGGTGGTCGACGAGTTTGCCGATCTGGTGGCCATTCATGACCGTCTGAGCGATGCCCGCGCCCAAGTTGAACATTTACAGCGCTTGCCCGAACTCGCCGCCAGCATTCAGCGCGCGGAGCAGGCACTGCAGCAGCTCTGGCTGGAGAAGCATGACCTGCGTAGCTACTTTGCCGAGGCGCAGGCGCAGCTGTGGGCCAAGCGTATTGCTGTCGTTGAGGCGGAGTTGGCTGGGGTGACGCGGCAGCTCGAGGCGGCTCAGCGGGCCCTGGACGACGCTGCTCAGCAGGCCGAGGGTCGGCATGAGGCCTATCTGCAACACGGCGGTAATCAGGTCGAGGCGCTGCGCAAGGAGCTGGTGCATGCTGAAGCTCGCTTGAGGGATATTGCCCGCAAGGCGTCGCAGTATCAGCAGGACATGCGCGCGCTGGGTTTGCCGGAGGCTTTGCAGCAAAGCCAGTTTGTCGAAAACCAGCGCCAGGCTGACAGCGCCTTGCAGGCTATCGACCAAAGCCGCGAAGACAGCCAGAACCGCTTTGCCGAGGCCAGTGGCCAGTTGAGTCAGGCGCAGCAGCAATTACGCGAGACGGTTGAGCAGATCCGCGAGATCGAAGCGCGGCCCAATTCCAATATCGAGCCGGCCTACCAGCGCCTGCGTGATGAACTGGTTGCGGCGCTAGAGTTGGATGCTGAGCAGTTAGTGTTTATCGGCGAACTGCTCGATGTGAAGGATGAAGAAACGGCCTGGCAGGGCGCTATCGAGCGCGCGCTGGGTGGCCTACGCACCACGCTGCTGGTGCCCGCGCAGGGCTATTCGATGGTTACCCGTTGGCTGAATGCGCGGCATACCGGCCTGCATGTTCGGGTGCAGGTGGTGCGCTCGGCGGGTTCAACTGCGCCGCCGTCGTTCTGGGATGACGGTTTTTTACGCAAGTTGGTCTGGCGTCAGCACCCCTACCGCGACTGGCTCAAGCAGCACCTGAGCCGGCATGACCTGCACTGCGTAGATAGCACCGAGTCGCTGGACGCCACGCCTTTTTCGACCACCCGTGAAGGTCTGGTGCAACGCGAGCACGGTCGTTTCGAGAAGAAGGACCAGGCGCGGGTGGATGACCGTCGGCGCTGGTGCCTTGGGTTTTCCAATACCGCGCGCCTGGCGCTGCTGAATGGCGAGCGAACCCACCTGCAGAGCAGTGTTGGCACCCTGGAGCGCGAGTTAGCAACGGCACGCACGGCAATGGACGAGGTGGCCGGCCGACAACGCGTGCTTGAGCGGGTGCTGGCTTATCACTGGGATGAGCTCGATGCGCCCTACTGGGAAGGGCGTCAGAGCACGCTGAAGAGCGAACTGCAAGCGCTGGAGTCCGCCGATGGCGACCTGGCCAAGGCGCTGGCACGCTGGCAGCAGGCAAAGGATGAGCATGCCAACTGCGGGCGGCGGCTCGGTGAGCTGCAGCAGGCCAAGGGCAAGGTACAGGGCCAGTTGGAAAGTGCGCAAAAGGCTCATGCGCAGGCCGCCGAACTGGCCGCTCAAGGTGTTAGCGACGAGGGGCGTGCCTTGCTGGCGCAGCGCGTCGGCGCTGTCACCCTGGAAGACGGTGAGCGGCAGGCGGCGGTAGAGCGCGAACTGGACCGGTTGATCGAGATCGAGCATGGGCGCAAGGGCACTGCTGAGAATACTGCCAACGGCATCATGGGTGGCTTTCGCCTGAAGGATCAATGGGCGTCCTTGGTGGTTGACTGGCCGACAGGGCTGGCTGGGCTGGAAGACTTTCTCACGCATTTGCAGGCATTGCAGCGCGAGGGGCTGCCGGCGCTGGTGGAACAATTCCGCGAGCGCCTCAACCGCCATGCCACCCAATCGCTGGCGCGTATCCGCAACAAGCTGGACGCCGAGCGTGAGCAGATTCTGGAACGCATACAAACCATCAACGCAGTACTGCGGCGTACCGAGTTCAAGGCCGGCAGTCACCTGCGGTTGGGCTCGCGACGCGAGCAGTATCCGCATGTGCAGGACTTTCAGCGCAAGCTCAACCGGGCGCTCAGCCAGATCAACAGTGATGAGCACGAACGGCGTTTTCAGGCCCTGTCCGAGGTAGTGGCGATACTCGACAAGGCCAGCGCCACTGGTACCGCTGGTACCTTGGAAAGCCTGCGTCTGTTGGACCCGCGCTATCAGATGACCTTTTACGCCGAGGAGGTCGACAGCGTCACCGAGGATGTGCGTGACGTGCTCAACTCCTCCAGCGGTAAATCCGGTGGCGAGAAAGAATCGTTTGCCGGCATGGTGGTGGCGGCCAGTCTGGCTTACGTGCTGACGCCCGACGGCCATGACAAGCCGGTTTACTGCACGGTGTTTCTCGACGAGGCCTTCTCCAATACCGCCGAGTCGGTCAGCCGGCGCGTTCTGCGGGTTTTCCGCGAGCTGCACATTCACGTCAACCTGATCACACCCTACAAGAACCTTAACCTCGCCAGAGAATCGGCCCGTTCACTGCTGATTGCCGAGCGCGACGCGGATAGCCACGAGAGCCACCTGTGCGAGCTGACCTGGGAGGAGATTGACCAGCGCATGGCGCAGGCACGTGAGGCTCACTTGCAAGACCAAGCCGCTGAGCTGGGTGTGCAGGTCGATGGCTGAGCCGCGCTGGGGGCTGTTACCTGCACAGGCCTTGGCGCTGCTGCAGCGCCGTGAGTGGGACAACCGGCGGCGTCTCAAGGCGCGACTGACAGGTGAGTTACCGTTTCCCGCCAAGATTCCTCTGAGGCCGCCTAAAGGCTCGGCGGCACTGGGTGAGCTGGCGCATTTCAATGCTTTTGTGCAGGCGTGGCGTGACTTCGCCCTGCCGCACGCGGTGTGCTGGGGCAAGACGACCTATCGACACTTGGGTAACCAGCCGGTGCCCACCCATCTGGTTGCACAGGACCCGGCCATGCTAGCCCGTTTGCTTGGCCCGGCGGCTGAGCAGGCCTTACAGGGTTGGCAGCAGCGCATCAGCCGGTGCCTGTCGGTGGCATGGCTGCAGGACGCTACGTTGCAACGCTCGATGTTTGCGCTGCTGGTCAGTCAACTGGAGGAGCTGGAGCGCCTGAGCGATAACGATCTGGAGCTGCTGCTTGCGCTACTGCCTCAGCTACGCCCTGGCATGGGCGGGGGCGCTTATTTGCGTGCCCTGCCGCTGGTGCAGGTGGACACCAAGTTTGTCGAGCAGCACCAGCGCCTTATCGAACTGATGCTGGATGTGCTGCAGCAGGGCGCGATCAGCGACGCAGGCGGGCTGTTGAGCTGGCTCAATTGTCAGGCCAATCCACGCGGCTGGCTGTGGGTGCGTCCGCTGTGCGAGTCCAGTCGCGCGGCGCTGGGCGGTCTACCGCTGCTTCAGTTGTCGACCGACACTCTGCTGACAACGGCGCTGCCCGCCGGTCGCATTCTGGTGGTAGAGAACGTGCAGTCCGGCCTGGGCTTGCCGGCGCTGGATGATTGCATTGCGGTGTTCGGCGGCGGCAAGAATCTGAGCTGGCTACAGGCCGAATGGTTGCAGAGCAAACAGGTGGCCTACTGGGGCGATATCGACTCTGAAGGCCTGACCATGCTTGCTGACGCCAGAACCAAACTTCCGAATATCGAGCCGCTGCTGATGGACCAACAGACCCTGTTGCAGCATCAGGCGCGCATGGTGCCTGAGCCTGCCTCTGTTGTAGCTGAGCCGGCAGCGCTGACCGCTACCGAAGCGCAGCTGTTCCGCGATTTGCGTGCTGGCCGGTTTGGCCTGGCGCGGCTGGAGCAGGAGCGGCTGGCGCCAGACTGGGTGTGTGCGGTGTTGGAGGAGTGGACTACCCCAGCTCCCGCGCGGCCGACACCAGTGCCTTGAACAGCCGGCGCTGGCTCGGCAGAAACAGCAAAAACTCCGGATGCCACTGCACGCCCATGACAAAGCGTCGGCCAGGTGCTTCGATGGCCTGGGTGATCTGATCGAGGTCGCGGGCGCTGACTACCAGCCCTTCGCCAAGCTGGTTGATTGCCTGGTTGTGCAGGCTGTTGATGCGCGCGCGTTGCACGCCCAGCAGTCGCGCCAGGTGGCTGCCGGCGTCCACGCAGAGGGTCTTCAAGGGCAGGATGGTGCGTCGCTTGGAGGTCAGTTTGCGGCGCGAGCGCAGATCCTGAAACAGGTTGCCGCCGCAGCGTACGTTAAGCAGCTGGGCTCCCCGGCAGATGCCCAGCAGCGGCAGGCCGCGGCTCAGGGCGTCATCAATGACCGCGGCTTCGAGGGCGTCGCGCGCGGTGTCGTAGCGCGGTTTGACCTCGGGTTCGGCGGCGTAGAGCACGGGGTCGACGTCGTGCCCGCCAGTGACTACCACGCCTTCATAGGTGGGTAGCTTGCGCTCATCGCCGGGCCCCAGCTGGACCGGGACGCCGCCGTAGTAGCGGATCGCGCGGGCGACCAGAAAGCGCGGCCCAAAGGCGCCGCGTCGGGGGCCGGTAATGGCAATGCGCGGGCGTTTCATTGGGCGTCGCTGCTGAGCCAGTCGCGTTCCACCTGCCTTGGCCAGCTCTCCAGCAGCCGGCCAAGGCCCTGGTGCAGCCATTGCTGATAGGCCTCGCAGCAGCGTTGCAGGCGTTCGCGGTCGCAGGCCAGCCGCTCAATCTGCAGCCAGTCGTTCCAGGCGGGGGTCATGTCCCATCCTGGCTCGTCGATGCGGCAATCGGGCAGGCGGTAGTGAAAGGTCGGCCGCGCCTTGATCAGCGGGTCCGGTGCGCGGGCCAGCACCCGTTGTTCATCCAGGTGACGAAACAGCGGCAGCATGTCCAGGGCGCGGTTGCGGGTCGGATTGTGCTCCAGATAGTCATCAATCAGCCGCGCCTGGTCGGGCCAGTATTCGGGCGTGGTGACGCGCTTGACGTAGGCGGCCGGAAACGGGTCGACATAGGTGGTGATGCGCCGCGCCAGGTTCACCTCTGTGCGCTCGGCCAGCCAGTCGTACAGGCACAGGAATGCCTTCAGGTAGGCGGTGATGGTATCGGCGCGGTCATCCGGAATCTCCGGGTTGAACTGCATGCCAAAGGCATTGGTCAGGCGGTCGCCGGTGCCCTTGGCGCCAGCCTCGCGCAGACGAGTAATCAGTGCGTTGACCTCATCCAGCCGGTTCAGTGGCAGCGGTGGGCTGACCAGTTCGGCGGGTACCAGCGCCTCGGCTACCCAGATAAGCGCGTCTTCGGCGGAACTCATCAGCTCGGCCGAGCGCGGGTCTTCCGGACGGGGTTTGCGGCCAAGGCGTTTGACCAGGCTGGAGTCCAGCTCGACCACCCAGTCGCCGGCGTCGTCGCCGGTCAGGCGGCGCTCGTAGCGACCGGGCTTTTCGATCTGGTAATGGCCGTCGCCGGCGACCAGCCGGCTCAGGCTGTCGATATCGATGCCGTTCATTTCCAGCTCGATGCCTACGCGGCGCAAGGCGCCGTCGCTGGTGCGGGTACGTGGTGGCATGACGAGGGTGGACATAGGGGCCTGTCTCCTGCGGCGTGAGCAGCGACGCGTCGACGGGCATGCTGCACTTGGGTGCATACCCGGCGCGTCGCTGGTGTAGAATCCTTTGGCAAGCGCTGGCCTTGCGGGGCTCCGCCCAGAGTGCCAGAGGGCATGCGGCGTCAATCAGCACTTCCTTAACAACCTTTTTTGCACACAGGTATGACATGAGCAAGCTTTCGGAGTTTCGCGCCGCTGAGCGTGAGTTGGCCGCGCAGTTGGAGCACCTTGAAAAACTCAAGCAGGACAGCGGGTTGCAGAAGGAGCTGGCGTTTAATGAGGAGCTTAAGGCGTTGATGGACAGTTACGCGATGACGCCCCGTCAGGTGCTGTCTATCCTGCGCTCGGCGCGATAAGCCCACCCTCCCTCATGAGCGTCGACCCGCCGGGCAAACGAGCTCTATTGGATGCTGCCGAGCGTTTGGCTTCCAGCAGCCGCTGCCTGACCAGTCTGGGCTTGCGCGAACTGGCCCGCGAAGCCGGGCTAAATCCCAATACCTTCTACCGGCACTTTCGCGATATGGAAGACCTTGGCCTGCAGCTGCTGCGCCAGTCCAAGGACGAGCTGCGAGCGGCACTGCGGGCTCTGCGCCGGCAGGCTGCCGGGACGGTGGAGCAGGGCGCAGGTGAAGTCGGCGTCAGCAAGGGGCGCGCGGTGTGCCGTCAGACCCTGCGTCTGTACTTCGATTATGTGCATGCTAACCGGGCGCGCGTGCTGATTGCCGTGCGCGAGCTGCACGGCCCTTCGCAGGTGCTGCGCACCGAGCTGCAACGGCAGATGGACGAGTTTGCCGATGACATGGCCCAGGACATCCATGAACTGGGCCTGATGCCTCCCCAGGTGCCGGCTCTGCAGGTCCGTCGGATAGCCGGCATGGTCAATCGCAACATGTTGTTCCAGTCCCTGGATTATCTGGGTGAGCCGGCCCGGCGCAGCGAAATTCTGGCGCTGGCCGAGGAACAGGTGATGATGTTGTTTACCGGCGCTGTCACCTTGCAACTGCGCGGGGATCTGCGTTCCTGAGCGCCGCTGCCTGGGGGCGGCAATTTCACTAATGCCCGGCAACTGGCTATCATTAGCGCGCGTCGACTGAAAAACACAGTGACTGAATCTGTCTTTTTGGGCTAACAACAATGTCGCCGCCGCGCGCCCAAAGGGGCGCTCTCGCGTCCCCTCGGGGACTCATTTTGGTGTCCCGTCTCGCTGTGCGGTTCGGCTGACACGTCACCGGGCTTACTGCCCGCACTGAAGTATCGGAGCATCTCAGATGGCGAAAGAACCATTGAATGAGCACGACCCCGCGGCCTCTCAGGCCCCCCACGATGGCATCCCGGCGCCGACCGGCGACGCCAACCTGATCGACACCGACTATGTGATTGGTCAGGACAACATTTCCGGCAATTTTGTTTTCAGCCTGGATATTCACGGCAAGGTATTCACCATCTCGGCACTGGCTGTGGTGCTGTTCGTGGTGTTGACCCTGGCACTGCAAGCCGAAGTGGCACCGCTGTTCTCGGCCCTGCGCGACTGGCTGACTGGCAACCTGGCGTGGTTTTTTATCGGCGCCGCCAATATATTCGTGATCCTCTGCCTTGGCCTGATTGTGTCACCGCTGGGCAAGGTGCGCATCGGTGGTATGGAAGCCAAACCTGACTATGGCTACCTTGGCTGGTTTGCCATGCTGTTTGCCGCCGGTATGGGTATCGGCCTGATGTTCTACGGCGTATCCGAGCCGATGTCGCATTTCTCTTCTTCGCTCGGCGGTGTGACCGTAGGCGACGACGGACTGCGTACCGACTGGGCACCGCTCGGCGCGGCTGCTGGCGACGCTGAGGCGGCCCGTCGTCTTGGTATGTCGGCAACCATCTTCCACTGGGGCCTGCACCCTTGGGCAATCTACGCCGTGGTTGCACTGGCGTTGGCGCTGTTTTCCTTCAACAAGGGCCTGCCGCTGACCATTCGTTCGATTTTCTACCCGATTCTGGGCGAGCGCGTCTGGGGCTGGCCGGGGCATATCATCGACACCCTCGCGGTGTTTGCCACCCTGTTTGGTCTGGCGACCTCGCTTGGTTTTGGCGCCGAGCAGGCGACCGCCGGGTTGCACTATCTGTTCGATATCGGCACCGGTAACGTGACCAAGGTGCTGCTGATTGTCGGCATCACCGGCCTGGCATTGCTGTCGGTGGTTGCCGGTCTGGACAAGGGGGTCAAGCGCCTGTCCGAGATCAACATGGTGCTGGCCATCTTGCTGATGGGCTTCGTCATCATTGTTGGTCCGACGGTGGCGATTGCCACGGGCTTCTTTGACAACCTGCTGGCTTATGTCACCAACCTGCCGGCGCTGTCCAACCCGATAGGCCGTGAAGATGCCAACTTTACCCAGGGCTGGACTGCCTTCTACTGGGCCTGGTGGATCAGCTGGTCGCCCTTTGTCGGCATGTTCATCGCCCGCGTCAGCCGTGGCCGTACCGTGCGTGAGTTCCTGATTGCCGTACTGCTGGTGCCTTCAGTGGTGTCGGTACTGTGGATGACGGCTTTTGGCGGTACCGCGATCGGTCAGTTTGTCGCTGACGGTTTCACCGGCGTACAGGACGCGGCACTCGAGCTGAAGCTGTTCGTGATGCTGGGTGAGCTGCCGCTGACCGCCATTACCTCCTTTGTCGGTATCGTGCTGGTGATCGTGTTCTTCGTCACCTCCTCGGACTCCGGCTCGCTGGTCATCGATACCATCACCGCCGGCGGCAAGGTCAATGCGCCTGTGCCGCAGCGCGTGTTCTGGGTGATTGGTGAAGGTGTGGTCGCCATTGCGCTGCTGTTGGGCGGTGGCCTGGCAGCGTTGCAGGCCATGGCGGTATCCACCGGGCTGCCGTTCACCATCGTCCTGCTGGTCGGTTGTATCGCCATCATCAAGGGCTTGATGAGCGAACCGCGTTAAGTCTGGTTGCGTGACAGAAGGGTCGCACCGCTCCGGCGTGCGACCCTTTTTTGTTTCCGGTTATGCTGCGGCGACGGGCAGGGTAGGATAGCCACCTGCCTGCGCAGCCCGGCACATCAAGGGGCCTGCCAATGGTGCAACGGGTATCTGTCATTCACTGAAATGGTGCAACTGTGGCAAAAGTAGACATGCGAACGGAGCGCTCGAAGCAGAGCCGCCAGGAAATCATGCGCAAGATTCTGGATGCGGCCATTGCCGAGTTCAGCCAGCATGGATTTCAGGGGGCATCGACTCAGGCGATTGCCGAGCGGGCACAACTCAAGAAGTCGCAGCTGCACTACTACATCGAAGACAAGGAAGCCCTCTACTCCCAGGTATTGGGCATGGTGCTGGACAGCTGGCGCAATTTCTTTGTGTTCGACGCCGAACCGGAGCTGACGCCGCGCGAGGCGCTGAGCGACTTTGTTCGGGTCAAGCTGGATTACGCGCTGGAGAACCCGGAGCTGTCGCGGATCTTCACCATGGAGGTGCTCAGCGGCGGCGCGCGGTTGGAGAACTATTGGCCAGGCGCGATGGAGGCAACCCACGCCAAGGTGGCCAGGATCAACAGCTGGGTTGCCGACGGCGCTCTGCGTCCGCTTGATGGGCGGCTGCTGATCATGCACATCTGGGCGTTGACCCAGTATTACTCCGACTACACCCTGCAGGCCGAAATGCTGCTTGAATCATCGCTGACAGCCCCCGAGGTGCGGCAGAAGATCGAGCAGGAGCTGATTCAATTCGTTCTCTCGGGTGCCGGCCTGCGGGCCTGAATTCCTCCCTGAAATACCTCTGATGGTCGTCTGAAGGATCGCATTGGCGACCGGCTGGCATGTGTTATGCATTTAGTTTGACCAAGTGTACGGTCTACTTGGTCAATTTATGTTTTCAGTCCAGTTCAGTCCCCTGCGTGTTACGGCCTGCGAGATGTTGACGCCGGATGTCATGCGCCTGCGGCTGCAGCATCCGACAGGCAGGCGGCTGCCGCCTTTCGAGGCCGGGGCGCACCTGCAGATCCAGATCAGTGAGCAGCATCGCCGGGCCTACTCGCTGTGCAGTAACCCGAGCGACCTGAGTCACTACGAGATTGCCGTGAAATGCGAGCACGCCGGACGCGGCGGTTCACAGGCGCTGCATGCGCTGGCGCGCCCGGGCATCGAGCTGGCCGCCAGCTTGCCCTGCAACCTGTTTGCACTGGCGCCCGAGGCCGAGCACCACCTGCTGGTCGGCGGCGGTGTCGGGCTCACCCCGTTGATGGCGATGGCTTATCAGCTGGCTGCCCAAGGGCGGGCGTTCAGCTTTGTGGTGGCGGTCTCCAGTGCCGGTTCCTCACCCTTTGTCGATCAGCTGGCCGCGTCTGGCTGGCCTGTCGAGCTGGTCGATAACCCGCGACAGAAGCTGGACCTGAGGTGCCGGCTGGAAGGGTTGCCGGCCAATACCCACGTTTACTGCTGCGGCCCGGCAGGGCTGATGCAGCGGGTCCGCGAACAGTGCGCCGATCTGCCCGGCGACCAGTGGCATGAGGAAGCCTTCGCCGGCAGCGAGACCAGCGTGCAGACCGGCTTTCAGCTGCACCTGAGTGACAGCGGCCTGGATATCGAGGTGCCGGCCGGAGGCTCGATGCTCGCGGCCCTGCGCCAGGCCGGCGTGGCCCCGGACACTAACTGCGAACAGGGCATCTGTGGCAGCTGTGTGGTGGCCTGGAGCGACGGTGAGCCGCTGCATGGTGATCAATGCCTGGATGACGACGATCGCAGCGAATACATCGCTGTGTGCTGCGGCAGCTGCCGCTCAGCGCGCCTGACGCTGGCGCTTTGAACCCTTTCTATCTGGAGCGAGTTGATGAGCAACGAGACAACCAATGGCGCGCCGCTGGCGCGCTACGCCGCCGCCAAGCGGGTGGGCGACTTCCTCTTTCTGTCGGGCGTGATCGCGGTCGATCCGGCGCGCCGGATGATCGTCCGCGGCTTTGACGACATTCCAGACGAGGCCGCCGAGCGCCTGGGGCGTACCGGCGAGTTCTCCAGCGACATCAAGCAGGGGCCGATCCTGGCGCAGAGCTGGTATGTGCTGGAGGCGATCCGCCAGATCATCGAGCGTGAGGGCGGCCAGATGAGCGATGTGTTCAAGCTGGTGCAGTACTTCCGCAACCTCGACCACTTTCCGGCCTACAGCCAGGTGCGCCGACAGTTTTTCCCCGGCGAGCCGCCGGTCTCCACGGTCGTTGAGGTCAGCGCCATGCTGCCGACCGACGACATCCTGATTGAAGTTGAAGCCACCGCCTACCTGCCGCTGGGCGGCACCAAGGAGTCGTGATGTTGCACGGTTATACCCCGGCAGACCGTTTTCTGCCGTACCTGAGCTGGACCGATATCGATGCGCTGGCGGACAAGGCCAATACTGTCATCGTGCTGCCGGTCGGCGCGATTGAGCAGCACGGCCCGCACATGCCCTGCGCGGTCGACTCGATTGTCGCCGCCGGGGTGGTCGGCAAGGCGCTGGCGCGTTTGCCGGCGCAGATTCCGGCCTACGCACTGCCCGCCATTACCTACGGCAAGTCTGATGAGCATCTGCACTTTCCCGGCACCATGACGCTGACCGGTGAGCTGTTGCTGCACACCATTCAGGAGATCGGCGAGTCGGTTTATCGCGCCGGCTTTCGCAAGCTGATTATGGTCAACGCCCATGGCGGGCAGCCTCAGCCGCTGGAGATGGCGGCACGCGAGCTGCGGCTGCGTCACGGCGATTTCATGGTTATTCCGCGCTCGGCCTGGAGCGTGAAGTTTGACAGCAGCTTCATGCCCGAACAGGAGCGCCAGCTGGGTATGCACGCCGGCCACGGCGAGACCGCATTGCTGATGCAGCTGGCGCCCGAGACCCTGCGGATGGAACGCGCGGAAGCGAATTATCCGCCGCCGTTTCCCTGTCCCACGTTGTCCAGCACCCGGCCGGCCGCAGCCTGGGCCGCCCGTGACTTCGGACCGTCCGGGGTGATTGGCGACCCGACCGGCGCGACCCCGGAGCAGGGGGCTCAGCTGCTGGAGCAACTGAGCAGCCAGTGGGCGCAGGCGATCACCGAAGTACACCAGGCGCGCTGGGTCGAGCGCGAGGTGACGTCCTGGGGGCGCGGCCAGTTCAGCGGCCACATCGAGTCACGTCACTGAGTTTTGTCAGGTTCATATTGTTCAAGCAACAGGAGATGAGTCATGCAAGCAACAGGCAACACGCGTAACCCGGTTAGACATATCGCCGCATTGAGCGCACTGCTGGCCGCCGCGGGCTGCGCCAGCGCGCAGGCGGCAACGCCGATCACCTTTATCACCAACTGGTACGCACAGGCCGAGCACGGTGGTTTTTACCAGGCACTGGCGGACGGGCTGTACGCAGAGAAAGGGCTAGATGTCAGCATCCGCATGGGCGGGCCGCAGGTCAACTCGGCGCAGTTGCTGGCCGCGGGGCAGGCCCAGTGCATTATCAAGGATGACATCGGTACCGTCATGGCGCGTCAGCAGGGCATTCCACTGACCATGGTCGGTGCCAGCTTTCAGTATGACCCGACCGTGATTATCACCCACAAGGACGTCAACTCGCTGGCTGAGCTGGGCGGCCGCAAGGTGCTGATTTCCTCCAGTGCGCATTCGTCCTGGTGGCCTTGGGCAAAGAGTCAGTACGGCTTCACCGATGCCATGAGCCGCCCGTACACCTTCAACGTACAACCCTTCATTGCCGACAACTCGCTGGCGCAGCAGGGCTACATGAGTTCCGAGCCCTTTGCGCTGCAGCGCGAAGGCGTTGAGTTCAACGTTTTTTCTCTGGGGCAGGAGGGCTACCCGCCCTACGGCAACTCGATTGCCTGCAGCGACGAGCTGATCGAGCAGCACCCGGAGCAGGTACAGGCCTTTCTGGATGCCTCCCGTGAGGGCTGGAAGCGCTACATCACGGACCCGAGCGGCGGCAATGCAGTGATCCAGCAGGAAAATCCGGATATGACCACCGAGCAGCTGGCTTTTGCCCTGGAGCGTCTGCGCAGCAGCGGCATGGTTGCCGGGGGGGATGCGGCGACCCAGGGGATCGGCGTGATTACCGATGCGCGCATGCAGGCGACCTGGAACATGCTGCTGGAAAACCAGTTGGTGGATAGCGACAAGGTTGCGCTGCAGGACGTCTACACCACCGAGTTCATCACGCAGAACCCGGTTCTGCCCTGAGCGCAGGCCCAACCCAATGGAGCATGAGATGACGTCAACAGACACGCTGGGCAGCCTGCAGCAGCGCCTGCCCGAGCTGGACTGGATTACCTCCAAGGTGCATATCAAGCGCTTGTCCCGGGACTTCTACTGGTTCAGCCCGATGCTGGTGCCGCAGCTGGCGGACAAACTGGCTGACCTGGTGGTCAAGCCGCGCAACGAGGCCGAACTGAGTGCGCTGGTTGGCTGCTGCGTTGAACTGGGTGTGCCGATGACGGTGCGTGGTGGTGGCACCGGCAACTACGGCCAGGCGGTGCCGCTGGCAGGGGGCGTGGTCATCGACATGACCGCCTGCACCGACCTGCAGTGGCTGTGTGACGGTCTGGTCCGTGTTCAGGCCGGGATGAAGATCGGCGAGCTGGAAACCCGTGTGCGCGAGCAGCGCTGGGAGCTGCGCTGCATGCCTTCGACCTATCGCGCGGCCAGCATCGGTGGCCTGTTTGCCGGTGGCTTCGGCGGTATCGGCTCGATCAACTACGGGCCGATCTCGACCTCGGGAACGGTGCAGGCGATCCGCGTACTGACGATTGAACAAACGCCGCGGGTGCTGGAGTTGCGTGGCGAAGAACTGCTGACCTATCACCATACCTATGGCACCAACGGCATTTTGCTTGATCTGGAACTGGCGCTGGCCCCTGCGCGAGACTGGGATGAATATCTGCTGGATTTTGCCACTATCGAGACAGCCTATGGCTTCTGTCGCACCCTGCTGGATGCGGCCGGTATCGAGAAGCGTGAACTGTCGCTGTACGACAGCAAGGCGGCATCCTACTTCCGCGATATCCCCTTTGAGCAGCCTGACGGGCACTACCTGGTGATGGCGCTGGTGGCGCCGCACAATCGCCAGCCGCTGGCGCAATTGCTGGCAGAATACGGCGGTGAGCAGCTCTGGATGCAGACCTTCGCCGAAGCGCAGGCCTCCGGCCTGACACTGATGGAGCACTGCTGGAACCACTCAACCCTGCAGGCGCTGAAGCACGATAAAAGCGTCACCAACCTGCAGACCAACTACGCTGCTGAGCGGGTGCTGGAGCAACTGGCAGACCTCAAGGCGCTGGTTGGCGATGAGGTGCTCACTCATCTGGAGTTTATCCGTCTGGGCAACGGCCAACCGCTGATCACCGGGCTGCCGCTGGTGCGCTACAGCTCCGATGAGCGGTTGCACGAGGTTATGGCGCTGCATGAGTCGCTGGGCATCAAGATCAACAACAGCCACACCTTTATGTTGGAAGACGGCAAGCATGGCGGCTCGTTGAGCCCGGCAATTCTCGCCAGCAAGGCGGCGAACGACCCGCATTCGTTGCTGAATCCGGGCAAGATGCGTTCGCTGTCGGTCTGACTCAGTACCAGAGGTCCCGCAACGGGGTCTCTGGCTGATAGTGAGTCAGCACCTGCGCCTGCAGCAGTTCGGCGGTCGCCACCGCATCGGTCAGGGCGTGGTGGGCGCTGTAGTGCGGCAGGCCGTAGCGCAGGCGGCTGTCGGCCAGACGAATGGATTCCACCTTGCGGCCAAATAGCCGGGCCAGCCAGCCGGGCTGCGCGCTGCCCCGGTGCAGGCGGGCCTCGAGCTGCATGGTGTCGATCACCGGGAAGGTCAGCGACTCGCCCAGGTGCTGTTGTACCGCCCGATCCAGAAAGGCGCGTTCAATGGCCCGGTAATGCACCACCATGATCTTGCCGGCCATGGCCTTCAGTACCCGGTCCAGTACAGCGGCCATTGGCGGCGCCTGGCGGATGTCCGAATGGGTAATGCGGTGAAAGGTGATGGACTCTTCGCTCAGCGGGGTGTTGGGCTTGACCACCTCGTAGAAGGCGTCGCGGCAACGAATGCGCTGCAGGTCAAAGGGCACCAGGCCGATACTGACGATGGCGTCCCGGCGTGCATCCAGGCCGGTGGTTTCGATGTCCAGGGCGATCAGCTGCGCCTGTTCCAGCGGCGTGTCGCCACTGGCACAACCGGCTTGGTAAAAGGCTTGCAGCGCCGGATGGCGGCTGCGCTCGGCGCGCCGTGCCAACTCGCTGGTCCAGTCGATGGCGGGGCCGCCGGGGGCGGCCGGGGTAAAACGAATCATAGAGTCCGGGTAACGGGCAGGTGCGGGTAGCGAAAGCGCAGAAACTTCTGGGCGTTGCTGAGCACCTGGAACGCTTCCTTGAGGTTGTGTCGTTCGGCGGCGGGGATGTTTTCCGGCTCAACGTCGTTGTCCGGGTCCATGCCGTCTTCCAGATCGACCGCCTGGTGGCGTATGCGTACCAGTGACAGGAACTCCAGCGCGTAGCGCAGGCGTTCCAGCGCTTCGGGAGGCATCAGCTTGGTCGCAGCAATGGCGTCCAGGCGGTCAAAGGAATTTTGCGCCCGCGAGCCGCAGGCCAGGGCGTGCACGCGGATCAGGTCGGTCAGCGGCGCGGTGCCGCGGCGCTTGAGGTTGATGACGTTCTTGTGGCGGCCGTCTTTTTCCATCACGAAGGTACGGAAGAAGCCCAGCGGCGGCGTGCGGTTGAGTGCGTTGCGTGCCAGCGCGGCGAGGAACGGCTCGTTGCTGCTGGCGCGTTCGGCCAGCAGTTCCTGCAGCTCTTCAACCAGCGCGCTTTCTCCGTAGACCGCATCCAGATCAAAGAAGATGCAGCTATTGAGCAGCGCCTCGGGTTTGGGGCGGTCGATCCAGTCATTGAAATAGCCGCGCCAGACCGACAGCGGCTGACGCCACTTGGGATTGGTCGCCATGATGCCGCCCTTGCAGTAGCTGTAGCCGCAGGCCGCGAGGCCGTCGCTGACGATGGTCGCCAGCTGGAAAAAATAATCGTCGTGCTGCGCCGGATCGAAGCGATCATCCAGTACCAGCGCGTTGTCCTGGTCGGTGACCACCAGCTGCTCATCACGGGCCATTGAACCCAGCGCCATGAAGGCATAGGGCACCGGCGGCGGGCCGAGCTGGTCTTCGGCCAGCTCCAGCAGCCGCTGGGTAAAGCTGCGACCGATGCCGGACATGGCGCTGCCGATCATGTGGGCGCTGGCTTCGTCGCGGGCCATGCGCACAAAGGTGGCACGCACGTCCGGCAGCAGGCTTTTCAGCTCCTCTGCCGACTGCTTGTTATAGATGGCGCTGACCAGATAGAGGCTGCTCTGGGACTCGTACTTGATGATGTCGCTGAGGTTGATCAGGCCGATCGGACGCCGCCGGGTGACCACCGGCAGGTGGTGGATGTTGTTGCGCAGCATGCTGAGCATGGCTTCGAACACGGTGTCATCGCCCTGCACGGTAATCGGGTTGGGCGACATGACGTCGCTGACCGGGGTGTCCAGCGGCAGCCCTTCGGCCAGCACCCGGGTGCGGAAGTCGCGGTCGGTGATAATGCCGACCATGACGCCGTGGTGCGGCTCGGCAACCGGCACGCGATCCGGGTTGGGCCACTGGCTGTGCGGGTCGACCACGACCAGCGAGGATACGCTCTGGCTGGTCATCACCTGGGCCGCTTCCTGCACGCTGGTGGTCAGCGGCACGGTCACCGGCAGGCGCGAGATCAGCTTGCGCACCTTGATCTTCATCAGCTCGCTGGCGCGGCCGTTCTCGACTGCCGCCTTGAGCCGTGACTGGCCCTCGGCCTCGACAAAGTCGGCAAAGTGCTCGTATTGCTCGCACAGCTGATCGAACAGGGTGCCGGGTATGTAATACAGCAGCGTGTCTTCGATGGCCTTGGCGGGGAAGCGCACGCGGTTGCGTCGCAGCAGGCCGAAATGGCCAAACACATCGCCCTCGGTCAGGCGGTTATAGAGGTCGCCATTGCGCCGGAAAATCTCCACCGCGCCACTGCGCACATAGTGCAGCTCGTGGATTTCCTGGTTGAAGGTGAGGATCTGGGTCCCGGCCTTGCAGTAGCCGATTTCCACCTGTCGGGCGACCTCATCCAGCACGTCCTCGGGCAGTTCGTCGAAGGGGGGGAAGCGGCTGAGGTGGTCGCGAATCTCGATCAGTTCAATCTGCATGTCACATCCGGTCCGGGGGATACGCTTTCAGTGTAATGGCTAGAAGGGCGTTGGTCAGGTCTGTTGCTGCAACGCGCTCAGTTCGCCGCGCAGAAACTCGCGGAACAGCCTCACCCGTGCTGGCGCCTGCGCACCGCTGAGGCTGATGGCATACAGGGTACCCGGCGCGACCTGCCAGTCCGCTAGTATCGGCAGCAGCGCACCGTCGGCCAGGCTGCGGCGGGCGATCAGGTCAGGCAACGGGCCGATGCCGACACCGCTGCACAGCAGTTGGTGGGCGCTGGCGTAGTCGCTGGTGCGCATCACCGGCTTGAGGGTGAGATTGGCCTCCCGGCCGCGGGCGTCGCTCAGCTGCAGCGTGGCAGCGCCGACCATCTCGCGGCAGGCCAGTAGCTGGTGTTCGACCAGTTGGGCCGGCCGCAGGGGCGGCTCGCGCCCGGCGAGATAATCGGGTGCGCAGTACAGCGCGATACGAAAATTGATCAATGCCGAGGCCCGGTAGCTCATGTCCGGCAGGTTGCCCGGTGTGGCTCTCAGCGCGAGGTCGATCCGGTGGGCGCTGAGATCCAGCGGTGTGTCGGTCAGCAGCAATTCAATGTCGATCTGCGGATACAGCTCGCGGAAACGCGCCAGCAGCGGCGGTAGTACGCCAACGCCAATATCCAGTGGGGCGGTCAGCCGCAGGTGTCCGGCGGCGATCTCCTGAGCGGCGCGCGCGCTGGCGCTGGCGTCGGCCAGCAGGGTAAGGGCATCGCGGGCCTTCAGATAAAAGGCCGTGCCTTCCTCGGTGGCCGATACCGAACGCGGTGTGCGCGCCAGCAGGGCCACGCCGAGGCGTTGCTCCAGCCGCGACAGCCGACGACTGATGCTGCCCTTGGTTTCACCGCGCTCGCGGGCGGCGGCCGAGAGTGTGCCGAACTCGATAACCGCGCAAAAGGCATAGAGGTCTTTCAGTGACCCGCCTAGGGTTTCCGATTCGTTAACCATGGGTTCCTTATCTGCAGTCTTATGTAAATTTGGAAACCAGCATAATCTGCTCTCCATCAACTCAACGCAACGTCTGGAGACACATCATGAGCAACCAAAACACTGTAACCCCTGGCCTGGCCATCTTCGAGCGCCTGGCGCCGCTGGGCTATCCGCTGATCCGCATTACCGCTGGCCTGATGCTGATGCCGCATGGCGCGCAGAAGCTGTTTGGCTGGTTTGGCGGCTACGGCCTGGAAGCCACCGGCCAGTTCTTTGAAGGCTCGTTGGGCATGTCCCCCGGCATTCTGTTTGCGCTGTTGGCGGGCCTGGTGGAGTTCTTTGGTGGTCTGGCGCTGGTTCTTGGTTTGCTGACCCGTCCGGCGGCGCTGGCGGTCACCTTCATGCTTGGGGTGGCGCTGACAGTGCACACGGCCAACGGCTTCTTCTGGACCAATGGCGGAATCGAATACCCGCTGCTGTGGGCCCTGACGGCCTTCGGTATCTTCCTGCGCGGTGGTGATCGCTTCTCGCTGGACCGTCGTTTTAACCTGCCGTTCTGATATTGACCAAGGAGGATTGAGCATGTCTGCCAATCGACTGCCGACGGTCTTTCTTCCCCATGGCGCCGGTCCCTGCTTCTTCATGGAGTGGGAACCGGCCGACACCTGGCAGGGCATGGAAGCCTGGTTGCGCAATCTGCTGCCGAGCCTGAATGTGGCTCCCCGCGCCCTGCTGGTGATCTCCGCCCACTGGGAAGAACCGGTCTTTACCCTGAATACCCAGGCCGCCCCCGGCCTGTTGTTTGACTACTACGGCTTTCCGCCGTACACCTACCAGCTGACCTGGCCGGCGCCTGGGGCGCCGGAGCTGGCTGGCGAGGTTGCGGAGCTGCTTGAAGATGCCGGGTTCAGCACCGCGCGTGATAACCGGCGCGGGTTTGATCATGGAGTCTTTATCCCGCTCAAGCTGGTGCGGCCCGAGGCGGATATTCCGGTGCTGCAGTTGTCGCTGCGGGCCGATATGGACCCGCAGGCGCATCTGGAACTGGGACGTGCCCTGGCACCGCTGCGCGAGCAGGGCGTGCTGATCATCGGCAGCGGCATGAGCTTTCACAATATCCCATTGATGCGCGCCAGCCTGGCGACGCCGGCCCCGGCCATCGACGCCTTTGATCGCTGGCTGCGGGAAGCGGTGGTGCTGCCGCAGGCCGAGCGCGATGCTGCGCTGGCGGACTGGCAGCAGGCGCCGGGCGCGCTGCTGGCGCACCCCGATGCCGAGCATCTGCTGCCGCTGCATGTGGTGGCAGGCGCGGCAGCTGACAGCCCCGGACGCACTGACTTTCATCAGGTGGCGATGGGGGTACCGCTGGCCGGTTTTGTGTTTGCCGACTGACTTCGCGCTGGTGCAGGATGAGGGCAACGGGTTATGGAGGCGCGGTGATGACGTTTGATCAGGGTTTGCTGGCGCAGCTGCGCAATGCACGGCATGGGGTGGTGTTTACCGGGGCCGGAGTGTCGGCGGAGAGCGGTATTGCCACCTTTCGTGATGCGCTGAGCGGGCTCTGGTCGCGCTTTGATCCGATGCAGTTGGCGACCCCAGAGGCGTTCGCCGCCGACCCTGAGCTGGTTTGGGGCTGGTATGAGTCGCGGCGCAGGCAGGTGCTGTGCAGCTCACCCAACCCCGGCCATATCGCCATCGCCGAATTGGCCAAACGGCTGCCGCAGCTGACGCTGGTTACCCAGAACGTCGATGATCTGCACGAGCGCGCTGGCAGCCGCGATGTGTTGCACCTGCACGGCAGCCTGCATTACCCGCGCTGTAGTCGCTGCGCGGCGCCATTCGAGCTGGCTCCGGTGCCACCGGTAGAAGCGACCGAAGGTCGACGCCTGGCGCCGCCACGTTGCCTGCAGTGCGGTGGGGCAGTGCGCCCGGGGATTGTCTGGTTTGGTGAGAGCCTGCCGGTGACCGCGCTGGAAGCGGCCTTCGCTGCGGCGGCTGACTGTGATCTGTTGCTGTCGGTGGGCACCTCAGGTGTGGTCTACCCGGCTGCGCAGGTGCCCGAGATTGCCTTGCACAACGGTGCGACTGTGGTACACGTCAATCCCGACCCGCAAGCGCTGGGAGGCACTGACGAATGGTTATTGGCAGGTGCGGCGGGCGAGATTTTGCCGGCGTTGCTGCAGGCGGCTTTTCAGGATTGAGCGGGAGGCATCATGGCCAGTGGCTGGGCACAGGACGGGGCGGTACAGGAGCAGATCGATGCGACACGCGACTCGGCGGTTGAGCGCGCCCGGCAGGATCTGCCCAAGGGCGAAAGCCTGAGTCATTGTGAACACTGTGGCGAGCCGATTGCCGAGCGCCGTCGTCAGGCGCTGCCGGGTGTGCGCCTGTGTCTGGCCTGCCAGGCAGAGCAGGAGAAAGACGCCCGGTTCGATTCCGGCTATAACCGCAACGCCAGCAAGGACAGCCAGCTGCGCTAGCTGCAAGCGGGCTGATGGCGAGCGCCACCAGCCTGTCAGGCTTACTCGGTCACCGGTTCCTGGTAGTAACCCACCGCGACCAGATAGTTGCCGACCTTGCGGATCAGGGTTTTCTTCTCCTCCGGGCGTTCGGTCACCGGGTTGGGCCAGCTGTAGGTCACGCTGTCTTGACCCGCTTCGACGGCATCAAGAATCTGTTCACCGACACGTGCACCGTCGCGGTTTTTCAGCTCGGGGAAGTGAATGTTCAGCAGACGACGACTGTAGCCGTGGGCAACCATGCTCATGCTGTCCATATCGACCACGAACACATACAGATCATCGCGGTTGAATTCGGGGTCCAGACGGTTGATTCGATTGATGGTCGCGCTCGGGTCCGCCTCGATGGCGGCGGCAGCATCATCCAGCAGCGCCTTGGCGGCGGCCTCGCTGGAGCGGGGCAGGTAGTAGCCCACGGCGAAGGTCTTGCCGTCGACCTTCTGATAGAACACGTGCTTGCGTTCGACCTTGCCGTCGTTCCAGTTCATCCAGCGATATTCGGCGCTGGAGACGCTGTCCGAGTCGGGCTGCTGCAGCGCCGAAGCAAAGGCTTCCTGCAGTTCCGGGTCAAGCAGGGGGCGGATGTCGCGACCGATCAGTGCGGCCGAGGGGCCGCCGCTGGCCAGCATGTAGCCGTTCTCGTCAACCACGTAGACGTATTGGTCGCCATCAACGAATTCGCCCTGGCGGCTGAAGCGAGCAAAGGCGGCGCTGCCTTCCTCGCGGTAGGCGGCAACCGCCTTGTGCAGCAACTGCGCAGCGCTGGCCGCCTGCTGCTCGTAGCCAGGTTCGCTGGGCGGGGTCGGGGACGTGGCCTGTGCTGCGGTCGTGAACAGCGCTGCCATGGTCAGAGCAGCAATCATGACCGGTTTCTTGAAGTTCATAAGCATTCCTCTGCGGGATGTTGTTGTCGCTTGGACGTGGTTGTCCTCTCTTAGCTTAGGAGGATACTGGGCGCTGTCTAGCATGTTGGTATTGTCCGGGATCAACGCACAGCCAATGGGATAGGCCGGCTTTTTGCCCCGATGACTTATGACATGCTCTAGATCGGTCGTTAGCGGCGCTGAGGGCGGTCTTGGGGGATACGGTATTCAGGGCGTTGATAGTCTGACGTAGGTCGCCAGCCTGTGGCCCAGATCGCTATTGGCGGCTGGCAAACTGGCTGGGCGTCATGCCGATCTGCGTGCGAAACGCAGCGATAAAGGCTGATGTGGAGTCGTAGCCGCAGGCCAGCGCAATGTCGGTGACCCGCTCGCCGCGTTCCAACATCGGCAAGGCGCTGAGCAGACGCAAACGCTGGCGCCAGGCCCGGAAGCTCAGGCCGGTGTCGCGCTGGAACAGGCGGGTCAGGGTTTTCTCGGAACAGCCGAGCTGTCCGCTCCAGTCGCTAAGCGTCAGCGTCAGTTCGGGGTTGTCGAACAGCGCCTGACACACCTGCTGCAGGCGTGAGTCATCCGGCCAGGGCAGATACAGGCCGGTATCGCGGGCGGCGGTCAACTGGTCGAGCAATACCGCGACCAGTCGCCCGTCGGCACCGCTCTCGTCGTACTCGACCGGAATGCGACCGAACTGGTTGATCAGTTCGCGGGTCAGCGGGTTGATCTCCAGCACCGCGCACTGCCCGGCCTGCCACGGCATGGCGTCGCGCTCGATGTAGAGGCTGCGCATCTCGGTGTCGGGCGAGCTGATGACCGCGTGGGGCAGATCGGGCGGCACCAGAATCGCCCGCTGCGGCGGGGCCAGAAAACGCCCGCTGTGGGTATGCACCGACAGTACGCCGGAAATGGCGTAGGACAGCTGTGCCCACGGGTGGCTATGCCAGAGCGTGGTGGTGCCGCGTTGCAGTGATTCGCTGCGCGCATACAGCGGCCGCGGCAGGGCGGGCAGATCGGGTACGGCACGGTGATTCAGGCGCTTTTGTCCGTTTGTCGACATTGTGCTATCCAATCGCGTTAGTCGGTCGTTGGTCCAGACAGTAAACTCCCCTCCTGCACGTCGCAACATTGATAACGAAAAACGAGACATTGCCATGGCACGCCCACGCTTTTTACCTGACAACATGACCCTCTGCCTTATTGCTGTCGTCATTGCCGCCAGCCTGTTTCCCGTGCACGGGCAGGCTGCTGTCGCCTTTGATGGCCTGACCAATGCCGCCATCGCGCTGCTGTTCTTTATGCACGGTGCCAAGCTGTCGCGTGAGGCGATCATTGCCGGCATGACCCACTGGCGCCTGCATTTGCTGGTATTTGCCTGCACCTTCATCATGTTTCCGCTGCTGGGCGTATTGCTCAAACCGGCGCTGGTGCCGCTGGTAGGGGATGAACTCTATCTGGGTATCCTGTTCCTCTGCGCCCTGCCGGCCACCGTGCAGTCGGCGATTGCCTTTACCTCGATTGCCCGCGGCAACGTCGCTGCGGCGGTCTGCAGCGCGGCGACTTCCAGCCTGGTTGGGATTTTTGTCACGCCGCTGCTGGTGCTGCTGCTGATGGGCGCGCAGGCCGGTGAGTCCAACACCCTGGATGCGATCGGCAAGATTGTGGTGCAACTGCTGCTGCCGTTTATTGCCGGCCAGATTGCCCGTCGCTGGATCGGCGACTGGGTCGCACGCAACAAGGGCTGGCTCAAGAGCGTGGATCAGGGCTCGATTCTGCTGGTGGTGTTTGGTGCCTTCAGCCATGCGGTGGTCGAGGGGATCTGGCAAACCGTGCCGCTGACGGAGCTGCTGGGGCTGGTGGTTGCCTGCTGTCTGCTGCTGGCGCTGGTGCTGGGCCTGACCGCCTGGCTGGGTCGCCGTCTCGGCTTTAACGTCGAAGACCGCATCACCATCATTTTCGCCGGCTCCAAAAAGAGCCTGGCCACCGGCGTGCCGATGGCGCAGGTGCTGTTTGCCGGCGGTGCGCTGGGTACGCTGATCCTGCCGCTGATGCTGTTCCACCAGATTCAGCTGATGGTCTGCGCGGTGCTGGCCGAGCGTTACGGCCGGCGCGAAGAGAGCGGTATCGAAGACGTCGCCTGAGCGCGAGGGTCAGCTCAGGCCGCCCTGCGGCAGATGATCGAGCGGCAGCGCCGTCTGCGACTTGACGGTCGAGATGGCGAAGTTGCTGCGGATGTCGCTGACCGCAGGGAGCTTGAGCAGGGTGCTGAACAGAAAGTCCTCGTAGGACGCCAGATCTGGCAGCACCACCTGCAGCAGAAAGTCCGACTCGCCTGACACCACGTGGCAGGAAATCACTTCCGGCAAATCAATCACCGCGGCGCGAAAGGCGTTGGCCGACGCGTCGTGGTGTCGCTCGACCTTGACCCCGACAAACACCGTTAGCCCCAGGCCGCTTTTGCTGCGATCCAGTTCTGCGTGGTAGCCACGAATCACGCCTGCCTCTTCCAGCAGACGCACGCGGCGTAAACACGGCGAAGGAGACAGGCCGACTTCTTCGGCCAGTTGTACGTTGCTCAGTTTGGCATTGCGCTGCAGGGCGTCGAGGATGCGTCTGTCCAGGTTATCCAATTGCATTGGCATATTCTCAATTCATTTTGGCTTTCACTGGCAGTTTATGCCAATAAATAAAACTTTGGCGCACTAACTCGCAATGACCTGTATCGCCATTCGGCCCTAGGATAGTTGTTGAGATGACACGGCCGGAGCGCGCCTGAGATGACGGAATTGTGGATGTTTGTGGCTGCCCTGGCGGTGGCCTATCTGGTGCCGGGGCCGGACATGCTGTTGCTCTTGCAGACCGCTGCGAGCCATTCGCGGCTACAGAGCGCTGCAACCATTGCCGGGCTGGCGTTGGCCCGCGCAGCCCACGTGGCGCTGGCCGGGTTGGGGCTGGCGGCGCTGCTACAGGCGGCCCCCTGGGCCTTTAACGCGGTACGTCTGTTCGGCGCGGTGTATCTGATCTGGCTGGGCATCTCGATCTGGCGGGCGTCATCGCTGGTACCGGAGGACGCTTGCGCCAAGCGTTCGCGGAGCGCGCTCGCGGCGTTCCGGCGCGGGTTGCTGACCAACATCAGCAACCCCAAGGCGCTGCTGTTCTGTTCGGTGCTGCTGCCACAGTTCATTCACCCGCAGACCGGTAGCGTCGCGCTGCAGTTCACGCTCCTGGGCCTGATTGTGCTGCTGGTCGGCGTGTGCTTTGACCTGCTTTACGTCTCTGGCGGCAAGCTGATGGGGGGCATGTTGCGCGAGCGGCCGCGCCTGCAACAGCTGCAGCGCTGGGCATTTGGCGCGCTGCTGGTGGGTTTTGGTGCCCGGCTGATGTTTTAGTTCCGTGACAGTTCCGGGCATGGCTGCGCGAGAATTCGGCATTGACCTGCTGTGCCCGGCTCGACATGCTCTGTCGACTACCCTTTGCTGTCTGGTTTCAGAACACAGGAAGACATCGCATGAGTGACAACCGCTATACACCACCCAAGGTCTGGACCTGGGATAGCGAGAGCGGCGGCAAGTTCGCCAGCATCAATCGCCCGATTGCCGGCCCGACCCATGACAAGGATCGACCGATCGGCAAGCACCCGTTCCAGCTGTACTCACTGGCCACGCCCAACGGCGTCAAGGCCACCATCATGCTTGAAGAGCTGCTGGCGCTGGGTCACAGCGGCGCCGAGTACGACGCCTGGCTGGTACGCATCAACGAGGGCGACCAGTTCAGCAGCGGCTTTGTTGAGGTCAACCCCAACTCGAAGATTCCGGCGTTGATGGATCACGGCACCAACCCGCCGACCCGGGTGTTCGAGTCCGGCTCCATCCTGCTGTATCTGGCCGAAAAGTTTGGCGCGCTGCTGCCAACGGATCATGGCAAGCGCACCGAGGCGATGAACTGGCTGTTCTGGCAGATGGGCTCGGCGCCGTATCTGGGTGGCGGCTTTGGCCATTTCTACGCCTACGCGCCCGAGAAGTTCGAATACCCGATCAATCGCTTCGCCATGGAAGTGAAACGCCAGCTGGACGTGCTCAATCGCCATCTGGCCGACAACCGCTACATGGCGGGCGACGAATACAGCATCGCCGATATCGCGATCTACCCGTGGTACGGCCTGCTGGTGGAAGGCAGTTTGTATGAGGCCGCGGAGTTTCTGTCGGTACACGAATACGAACACGTGCGCCGCTGGGCCGCCGAGATTGCCGCACGGCCTGCCGTACAGCGTGGTCGACGGGTCAACCGCGTGTGGGGCGATGAAGCCCTGCAGGTGGCCGAACGGCACGACGCCAGCGATATTAGCGACGCCTGATCTGCATCGCGTTGCCGCACTCCAAACAGCCTCCGCAACGGAGGCTGTTTGCGTTCCTGCAGGTGTTTTTATTCCTCCCCTGGCCAATCCGGCGTGTCGGGTCCACATTGCCCGACCGGATTAATTGTTATAACGTAACGTCTTTGCGCAGCCTCAATTGAATCGCCCGTCAGAGTGCGGTGGTGAGGCGCGGCTCACGCCTGTCCAGAGGATTACCCGATGAATGATCTCGCCCGGTCTGCGTCCGCAGCCCGCAAACTTCCCGTAACAGTGCTGTCCGGCTTCCTTGGTGCCGGCAAGACCACACTGCTCAATCATCTGTTGAACAACCGCGAAGGCCGTCGGCTGGCAGTCATCGTCAATGACATGAGCGAAGTGAACATTGACGCTGCGCTGGTGCGCGATGGCACCGCTCAGCTGTCGCGTACCGACGAGAAACTGGTGGAGATGAGCAACGGCTGCATTTGCTGCACCCTGCGCGAGGACTTGCTGGAAGAGGTTTCCCGGTTGGCCGCAGAAGGGCGCTTTGACCAGTTGGTTATTGAGTCTACGGGCATTTCTGAGCCGCTGCCGGTGGCTGAGACTTTCACCTTTGAAGCGGAAGACGGCAAAAGCCTGAACGAAGTGGCTCAGCTAGACACCATGGTCACGGTGGTCGATGGCTTCAATTTCCTGCGTGATTACAGCTCGCAGGACAGTGTGCAGGAGCGTGGCGAGTCGCTGGGCGAAGAAGACGAGCGCAACGTGGTCGATCTGCTGATCGAGCAGGTCGAGTTCTGCGATGTCACCGTCGTCAACAAGACCGACCTGATCAGCGCGGAGGAGCGCGACCGCTTGATCGCCATTCTGGCCAGCCTCAACCCGCGCGCGCGCATCGAGATGGCCGAGTTTGGTCAGGTGCCGCTGGATCGGGTGCTGGATACCGGGCTGTTTGACTTTAGCGCTGCCTCCCAGGCTCCGGGCTGGTTGCAGGAGCTGCGCGGCAGCCACACGCCGGAAACTGAAGAGTACGGAATTTCCAGTTTTGTCTATCGCGCCCGTCGCCCCTTCCACCCGCAGCGTTTCTTCACCCTGGTCAACAGTGAGTGGCCGGGCGTGGTGCGTTCCAAGGGTTTCTTCTGGCTGGCCTGCGTGCCGGCCATGGCTGGGCAATGGTCGCAGGCGGGAGCCGTCGCACGGCACGGGCCGGCGGGTTACTGGTGGGCCGCGGTGGCACCCGAGCAGTGGCCGGATGATCCTGAGTCAGTTGCCTTGATCCGCAGCAAATGGGACGAGCAAGTGGGCGATGCCCGCCAGGAGTTGGTGCTGATTGGCATGCAGATGGACCAGAGCGCCCTGTGCGCGGCGCTGGACGCCTGCCTGCTGAACGACGAGGAAATGGCGCAGGGCCCTGCCGTTTGGGAGACGTGGCCGAATCCGTTCGAGGGTTGGGAGTAATGAGCAGCCTGACCTTGCCGGACGTGTCGCTGACCGACACCGCCGCCACCCCCGGTGCACTGCAGTGGGTGGGCATGCAGGGCATCGACCTGCCGCTGAGCCTGGCCCGGGACCAGGTGCAGGTGCATGCCCGCGCCGACGTGCAGGTGGACCTGCCCGACCCGGCCATCAAGGGGGTTCACATGTCGCGCCTGTACCGGCTGCTGGAGCGGCTGGTGCCGCCGGCGGTACTGACCCCGGCGCGGATACGCACGGCCTTGCAGGACATGGTCGATAGCCAGGCAGACTGCCGCAGCACCCGTGCGCGGATCGGGCTGCACTTTGATTTGCTGTGCCGGCGCCCGGCGTTGCTTAGCCCGGATCTGGCCGGCTGGAAGCGCTACCCCGTGCAGCTTGATGCCAGCCTGCAGCAAGGTCAGTTCAGCCTGGAGGTACAGGTACAGATTGGCTACGCCTCTACGTGTCCGTGCTCGGCTGCACTGGCACGTCAGCGCGTGGCGGAGGGTTTTGCCCAGGCCTTTGCCGATGGCGAGGCGCCAACGCCCGCGGCAGTCAGCGACTGGTTGGCGCGCCACGCCTCGCTGGCCACCCCACACAGCCAGCGTAGCGAAGCGCAAGTGACGGTAGCGCTGGATGCGTCAGACGCCGAGCTGCCGCTGCTGGCGCTGATCGATCAGGTGGAGGCGGCACTGGGCACGCCCCTGCAGACCGCCGTCAAACGTGCCGACGAGCAGGCCTTTGCCGAGCTTAACGGGCAAAACCTGATGTTCGTTGAAGACGCCGCACGGCGCATCCAGGCGGCTTTGCAAAAAGGACAGTGGCGTGAGCCCAGGGCGCAGGTATGCCACATGGAAAGCCTGCATCCGCACGATGCCGTGGCCTGGGCGGGAGGTGTCTGATGGGGAGCGTGATGCCGATACTCGCTGCGCAGGAGCAGAATGCTGTGGCTCACTGGGCAAGCGGCCCCGATCTCGCTGTGCTGGCCGAAGTGTTCGACGAGGCCATCACCATTGCCATCATGCAGCGCCAGCTGGGGCCAGCGCTGCGCGCCAGCATCACCGCCCAGTGCGCTGCGCAGCCTTGGCAACTGGCTTGGCGTGGCCCGGCGGATGCAACGCTGGAGCAGGCACTGATCCGCAGTATGCCCGCGCCGCAGCAGGCAGCTGAGCTGATTGCCGACGTGCGCCTGCTGGCCGAGGCGGTGGCCTGTTTGTTCGACGTTGATGCGGTGGGCATTCGCATGCGCCTGCTCGATGGCGCCATGTGCCCGCGCTTTCATTGCGACAACCTGCCGGTGCGCCTGGTAACCACCTACAGCGGCCCCGGCAGCGAGTGGCTACCCGAGCAGGCGCTGGATCGAGCCGGCCTGGGCAAGCCTGAACCGGGTAAACCGGAGGTCGTGCGTGACGCCGGCGCCATTCGGCAATTGGCTGAGGGGGATGTGTGCTTCCTTAAAGGCAGCGGCTGGGTGGGCAATGAAGACCGCGGCATCGTGCACCGCAGCCCGGCGGTGGTGGCAGGGCAAAAGCGCTTGATGCTGACGATTGATCCGCAGTTCTGAACGCGGCGCGCGAACCGAGCGGAGGGCGACAAACCGGGCCGGATGATGCAAAGTAGAGCGCGCGTCGAGAACAGGGAGCGTGAATACAATGCGGGCGGCTGAGCAATCCACCAATTTTGGCTTTCTGGCCGAACACGACCCGCTGTTGGTCGAACTGGCTGGCGCCGCTGAGCGTGCTTTTGCCAGCGACCCGAATACCACCCTGATCAAGCTCCGTCAGCTGGGCGAAGCGCTCGCCCAGCATCTGGCCGCGTTGGCCGGCATTGCCTTTGACGAACAAACCACTCAGGCTGACCTGCTCTACCGCATCCATCGCGAGTTGAAACTCGAGCCCGTTGTGCGCGAGCTGTTCCACACCCTGCGTATCGAAGGCAACAAGGCCACCCATCAATTCAAAACGCAGCACCGTGAAGCCATGAGCGGCTTGATTGTGGCGCGCAAGCTGGCGGTCTGGTTTCACCAGTCCTTTGGTAAGGCAGGCACAGGGTTCAAGCCCGGCCCCTTTGTTCCGCCAGCCGATCCAAGCGAGCAGCTGCGCAAGCTCCAGGCACAAATCAGCCAATTGCAGAGCGAACTGCAGCAAGCCAGCCTGGACCTCGGCTCAAGCCAGCAGTTGAACGAGCTGATCGCCAAAGAGAAAGACGAATACGAAGCCCTCGCCCACGCCATGGACGAGGAATCGCGCGCCCTGGCCGAGCAGGCAGCGGCACACGAGCAGGCGCTGCAAAAACAGCAACACGAATACGAAACCAAACTCAAGGCGTTGCAGGCGCAACTTGCCGCCCAGGACGACCAGACCCAGTCCGCGCAACGTCAGACCCTTAACCGCCACACCCAAGCTGCAACACAGCACATCGTGCTGGATGAAGCACTGACCCGCATCCTGATCGACCAGCAGCTGCAGGAGGCCGGCTGGCAGGCCGACAGCGAAGCGCTGACCTGGAAAAACGGCATCCGCCCGGAGAAGGGCAAGAACATCGCCATCGCCGAGTGGCCAACGCGCTGTAAGGGCGAAAAAGGCCGCGCCGATTACGTTCTGTTTGCCGGTCTTACGCCAATTGCGGTGGTTGAGGCCAAGAAGGAAAACACCAACGTTTCGGGCAAAATCCCCCAGGCCGAGCGCTACAGCAAAGGCTTTGAGGTGATGCCGCCACTGACCGGCGCCTGGGAAGAGGCAGGCCGCACCATCGCCTGGGCAGATGAAGCAGAGGGCCATTACAAAGTGCCCTTCGTCTACTCCTGCAACGGCCGTCCTTTCGTACCGCAGCTGGCAGAACAGTCCGGCATCTGGTTCCGCGACGTGCGTCACCCGGCCAACACGCGCCGCGCCCTGCAGGAATTTCATACGCCCGCCGGCCTGCAGGACCTGCTCAAGCGCAGCAAGGAAGACGCCCAGCAAAAGCTGCAGGCCGAACCCTTTGGCTACCTGAAACTGCGCAACTACCAGCAGCAGGCGATCGGTGCGGTTGAGACCGCCCTGGCCAAAGACATTCGCGCCGCCCTGCTGGCCATGGCCACCGGGACCGGCAAAACCCGCACCATAATCGGCTTGATGTACCGCTTTTTGAAAGCCGAGCGTTTCAAACGCATCCTGTTTCTGGTGGATCGCACCTCGCTCGGGCAACAGGCCATCGACGCCTTTCACGATGCGCCGCTGGAGCAAAGCAGCACCCTGTCGCAGATTTATAACGTCGCCGAGCTGGGCGACATGGCCGCCGAAGCCGAAACCCGCATTCAGGTCGCGACCGTGCAGGCGATGGTCAAGCGCATCTTCATGAGCGATAACCCGCCGCCGATTGACCAGTTCGACTGCATCATCATTGACGAAGCCCACCGCGGCTACACCCTCGATCAGGAAATGACCGAAGGGGAAATCGCCACCCGCGACGCCAGTCAGTACCTGTCCAGTTACCGCCGGGTGCTCGACTACTTCGACGCCGTGAAGATCGCCCTGACCGCCACGCCGGCCAAACACACCAGCGACATTTTCGGCAAACCGGTTTACACCTACTCCTATCGCGAAGCCGTCGCCGATGACTGGCTGATCGACCACGAGCCGCCCATCCGCTACCAGACCCTGCTCAGCGAAAACGGCATCAATTTCGCCAAGGGCGAACAGGTCAGCGCCATCAACACCCAGACCGGCGAAGTGGAAAGCGCCGAGCTGGAAGACGAACTCAACTTCGAGGTCGACGCCTTTAACCGCCGGGTCATCAACGAGAACTTCAACCGCGTCATCTGCGAGCAACTGGTGCAGGAGCTTGACCCGTACGGCGAAGAGAAAACCCTGATTTTCTGCGCCACCGACCTGCATGCCGACATGGTCAAGCGGCTGCTGGACGACGCCTTCAAGGCCCTCTACAACGGCGAATACAACCAGGCGGCGGTGGCCAAGATCACCGGCCAGAGCGACAAGGTCGAGCAGCTGATCCGCCAGTACAAGAACGAGCGCTATCCCAACATCGCCATAACCGTTGACCTGCTGACCACCGGCATCGACGTGCCGCGCATCTGCAATCTGGTGTTCATGCGGCGGGTCAAGTCACGCATCCTTTACGAGCAGATGATCGGCCGCGCCACCCGCCGCTGCGACGAAATCGGCAAAACCGTATTCCGTATCTTCGACCCGGTAGACATCTACGCCGCGCTGAGCGACGTCAACACCATGAAGCCGCTGGTCAAAGACCCGAGCATCACACTGGAACAGCTGGTCACAGAGCTGACCGACCCCGAACAGCTCGAACGCGCGCTTAACGCTCCGGGCGACGCACCCAATGAGAGCCAGGCCGACGTTGTGCTCAGCCAGCTCAGCCAGAAGGTCATGCGCGTATTGCGCAAAGCCGAGAAAAAGGCGGAAACCAACGCCCCGCTGAAACACAAGCTGGATGAACTGCAGGACCTCTGGGGGGTAGAACCGAAGAGCCTGCACCGCCACCTGCACAGCCTGGGCCCGACACAGGCCGCCCAGTTCATCAGCCAGCACAGCGGCTTGCTGAATCAATTGGCGCAGGTAAACGACCTGCTCGGCAGCGAACGCCAGCCGATCCTCTCCGAGCACCACGACGAAATCCGCGAGCGCAGCCAGAGCTACGGCGCACACAGCAAGCCCGAAGACTATCTCGACAGTTTCAACGCCTTCATCCGCGAGCAGCTCAACCAGAGCGCGGCGCTGTCAGTCGTAGTCAACCGCCCCGGCGACCTCACCCGCGAGCAACTCAAGGAAGTGCGCCTGTTGCTCGACGGCGCCGGTTACACCGAAGCCAACCTGCAAAGCGCCGTGCGCAACCAGACCAACCAGGACATCGCCGCCAGCATCATCGGTCATATTCGCCGCGCCGCCATCGGCGAACCGCTGCTGCCCTTTGAGCAGCGCGTCGCCCAGGCCATGCAACGCATCTATCAGAGCCACAACTGGCTGCCGGCGCAACGCAAATGGCTGGAGCGGTTGTCAAAACAGCTGGTGCACGAGGTCATCATCGACCGCGACTTCGTCAACAACCGCTTTGCCGAACACGGCGGCGCCAGGCAGCTCGACAAGGTACTCAACAGTCAACTCGATACCGTGCTGGAAGAACTGAACGAGGCAATGTGGCCGCACGTGGGCTAATCTCTGCTTGATACATACAACCCATAAGCGCAGAATCAACAAAATTTCGTTGAATCGCCAAGAATATGATAAAGAATCTGAGTTTCAGGAACTTCTACAGTTTTGCCGGTGAAGCCATCATCGACTTCGGGCTGGGCAAAAAGCCCACCCCATCCGGTTACGACATCACCGTTGGGAGTGAGCGCTACAACAAGACAGTCGCTGTAGTTGGCGCAAACGGTTCAGGCAAAACCCAGTTTGTGAAGCCGCTAGCGTTCCTGCGCTGGTTCGTAACCGAGTCCTTTCTGGGGGTCGCCCCTGATCGCAATTTGCCATTCTATCCCCATAAATTACACAGCACCGAATCCAGTCACTTTGAGCTGGAGTTTATGCACCAGGGCGTGGATTACCGTTACCAGTTGGAGTTGACCAATACAGCCGTTATTGCTGAGGCGCTCTATGAAAAAACCAGCACGCAGTTCAGCTACGTGTTCAAGCGAGAAAAAACCGCTCATGGTTATAGCTTCAAGCAAAAAGGCTTTCCCTTTGCCAAGGCTCAGGCAGAGAAGCTGCGCAGTACCGCTTCACTCATCGCCGCAGCCCACAGTTATGACGTAGCCGAAGCTCGTCCTTTTATCGAGTTTTTCAATTACATTGAATCGAACGTCATCAGCTCAGGACGCGTGCATTTTCAGCACGGGGCGGTTATTGAGGCGGCAGAGCAGTTCCAGCAGGATCCAGAACTCCAGAAGCAGATGTCGAAAGCAATAAGTCAGTTCGATCTCGGCTTGAGTGGAGTGAGAATCCGCGAGTTGACTCGGATCGATGAGACTGGCAAGGAAGAAAAGCTCTTTGTTCCTTTCGGCCTGCATCAGACGGCAGATGGAGGCAGTTTTGAGCTGCCCTTTTTTGAGGAGTCCAGCGGCACCCAGTCGGCCTTTGTTCTGCTTGAGCCCATACTGAGAACCTTGCGCCAGGGTGGTGTAGCGGTAATTGACGAGTTGGACAATGACCTGCACCCGCATCTTGTGCCGCGACTGTTGGAATGGTTCGAGTTTGACCACAGTAACCCGCATCAAGCGCAACTGATCTTTACCTGCCACACCCCCGAGGTGCTTAACCTGCTACAAAAGCATCAGGTGTATCTGGTCGAGAAACGCAATCAGGCCAGTGAAGCCTGGCGTTTGGACGATATGACCGGGCTGCGCGCCGACGATAATCTGTACGCCAAGTACATGACTGGCGCCCTCGGTGCCGTCCCGACTTTGTGATCCGCCATGGCCAGGAAGCGAAATCACCACAAGCAGCAGCGCCTAGTCAGCAAAACGACCCTGCTGATTGTCGGCGAGGGGGCTGATGACCAAGCCTTTATCAAGCACATGAACCAGCAGATAAATGCTGATAACGACGGCATAAAACCGACCATAGAAAAACAATCCGGCGGCTCGCCAGGCAATATCATCACCAACGCCACAAGAAAGTATGACCACCTGCCGTTTGACCAGAGATATATTGTCCTGGATTCCGATATACCCTTGACCCAGCAAGATCGCGACAAGGCCAGGAAGCATGGCTACCACATCATTGAATGGACCCCGGTGTGCCTTGAAGGCGCACTATTGGAGGTGCTGGGTGAAAGGGTCGCCAACAACGCGCAGGCTGCGGCATTGAAAGCTCGGTTACATCCGTTGCTGGATGGTCCTCACACCGACAGCAAGTCGTACCGACAGCGTTTCTCCAGGGGCGTGCTTGATGCAGCCACAAACACCTCCGTTGTAGCGGTCAGGGAAGCCCTGGGGAAGCGCTGATCCGGCCGGCACCGCCCTCATGTTGAAATAACAGCGAGCGCTATTTTATCAACAGCCTTAACTTGAAATAGCGTGCGAGATTTCGTGTCGAAAATACACAAAAATATCGACACGTTTGCTTGTTGTGTCGATAGCATCGACATACACTGCTCAACCTGTCGACATAACCCGGCTGACTGAACATGACCTGGCACCCCGAGCACCCCTATAACACCCTGCCACTGCTACCACCCGATCCGCAGGCACTAGAAAGCATCCCGGTGCTGAAGGCCTGCATCGGTGCCCGGGCCGCGCTGGCTGAGCTCAAGCAGGCCGGTGAGCTGCTGCCCAACCAGACCCTGCTGATCAACCTGCTGCCCTTGCTCGAAGCCAAAGACAGCTCGGAAATAGAGAACATCGTCACCACGATGGATCGGCTGTTCCAATTTGCCCAGGAAGACAGCGCTGCCGATGCCGCGACCAAAGAGGCGCTGCGCTACCGCACGGCGCTGTACCAGGGCTACCGGCAGTTGCAGCAGCGCCCGCTGTGCGTGACCACCGCGACCGACATCTGCAGCACCCTCAAGGGGCAAGACATGACCGTGCGCAAGATACCGGGCACCGTCATCGCCAACCAGACCAGCGGCGAGGTGGTTTATACCCCACCGGTGGGCGAGGCCGTCATACGTAACCTGCTCGCCAATTGGGAGCAGTTTCTGCACGCGTCGGATGACACCGACCCGCTGATCAAAATGGCCGTGAGTCATTACCAGTTCGAGGCCATCCACCCTTTTCTCGACGGCAACGGCCGCACCGGGCGCATCGTCAACGTGCTCTACCTGATAGAACAGCAGCTGCTTACGCTGCCCATCCTCTATCTGAGCCGCTATATCGTGCAGCACAAGCAGGACTATTACCGCCTGCTCACTCAGGTAACCCGCGATGCCGACTGGCAGGCCTGGATTGTCTTTATGCTCAAGGGCGTGGAGGGAACCTCAATCTGGACCTGTGCCAAGATTGCCGCCATTCGCCAGTTGATGGAGCACACCAGCGACCATGTGCGCAACGCCCTGCCAAAAATCTATAGCCATGAGCTGCTGCAGCTGATCTTCGAGCAGCCCTATTGCCGTATCAGTGACTTGGTCGAGCGACAGATCGCCAAGCGCCAAACCGCGTCGGTTTACCTCAAGCAGCTCTGCGACGTCGGCGTGCTAAGCGAAATAGCCGCCGGCAAGGAAAAGCTCTTCGTGCACCCCAAGCTGGTGACACTGATGACCTACGACAGCAATGCGTTTGCGGCCTACCCGCAAACCCACACCCCCGACTGAGACCACCATGACCAACAACGACATCGTGCAGAAACTCTGGAACCTCTGCGACGTACTGCGCGACGACGGCATCAACTACAGCGACTACGTCACCGAACTGGTGCTGCTGCTGTTTATCAAGATGGTGCACGAGAACACCGAAGCCGGGCTGCTGGAGAAGCACCCGCTGCCCGCCGGCTGCCGCTGGACCGATCTGAACGGCAAATCCGGCATCAACCTGCTGAACGACTACAAGCGTATTCTGCTCAGCCTCTCCACCGGCAAAGACGCCGACGGCAATCTGGTGCACCAAGACCCGCTGATCAGCGCCATTTACGCCGACGCCCAAACCCGTCTGCGCGAACCACGCCACCTGGAACAGATGATCCGCACCCTCGACCAGATCGACTGGTTCAGCGCCCAGAAAGATGGCCTGGGTGATCTCTACGAAGGGCTGCTGGAAAAGAACGCCAGCGAAACCAAGTCCGGCGCCGGCCAGTACTTCACCCCGCGCGCGCTGATCAACAGCATGGTGCGCTGCATCAAGCCGCAACCCGGCGAAGTGATTCAGGACCCGGCCGCCGGCACAGCCGGCTTTCTGGTAGCCGCTGACCAGTACATGCGCGAGCAGACAGACAACTATCTGGACCTCAGCGCCAAAGACGCCGCCTTTCAGAAAAACCAGGCCTTCGTGGGCATTGAACTGGTGCCCAACACCCGCCGCCTGTCGCTGATGAACTGCCTGCTGCACGGCATGGAAGGTGATGACGAAGGCGTAGTGCATCTGGGTAACGCCCTGGGCGAAGCCGGCAAAAGCCTGCCCCGCGCCGACATCATCCTTGCCAACCCGCCCTTCGGCACCAGCAAGGGCGGCGAAGCCTCGAACACCCGTGACGATCTGACCTTCAAGACCAGCAACAAACAACTGGCCTTTCTGCAGCACATCTACCGCAATCTCAAGCCCGGCGGCCGCGCCGCCGTGGTGCTGCCAGACAACGTGCTGTTTGAAGCCGGCATTGGCACCGAGGTGCGCCGCGACCTGATGCACAAATGCAACTTGCACACCATTTTGCGCCTGCCCACCGGCATCTTTTACGCCCAGGGCGTAAAGACCAACGTACTGTTCTTCCAAAAAGGCAGCGCCACCGACCCGTTGCAGGCAGAAAACTGCACCCAGCGCACCTGGGTGTTTGACTTGCGCAGCAATATGCCCAGCTTCGGCAAACGCTCCCCCTTCGGCGACACCCACCTCAAACCCTTTGAAGACGCCTACGGCAGCGACCCGAACGGCAACAGCCCGCGCGCCGAGAATGTCGACGGTGTTGGTGAGCTCAGTCGCTTCCGCGTATTTACCCGCGAGCAGATTGCCGAACGTGGCGATTCGTTGGATATCAGTTGGCTCAAGGATGGCGATAGCCTGGATGCCAGCGAACTGCCGGCGCCGGAAGTGTTGGCCGGTGAAGCCATGAGCGAGCTGACCGAGGCGCTGCGCGAGCTGGAGCAGTTGATGCAGGCGCTGGGTGCCGGGGATGAGGCTGAGCAGCAGAAAAGAATGCTGGCGGAGGTGATGGGGCTTTCGGTGGTTCAGGAGACTGGAGATGAGTGAATTGCCCGAAAGCTGGGTTCAGACCACCTTGGGACAGGTTGTGAACTACGCCCATAACGAAACAGTTGATCCAGCTGAGATGCAACCAGAAGCCTGGCTTCTTGAACTTGAGGATATTGAGTGCGATACGGGCAAGGTACTGGAGCGAAAAACCGTTGGAGCGCGCGCGCCGAAAAGCACGAAGAATCGTTTTTATGCAGGTGATGTGCTTTATGGAAAGCTGCGGCCCTATCTGAACAAAGTGGTCAGGGCTGATAAGGATGGGTTTTGCTCCAGCGAAATCATTGCCATTTCGCCCGGCCCCATCGACGCGAATTACCTTTTCTATTCAATGCGCGCCCCGTGCTTCATTGAGTATGTGAGCAGTGTTTCGCATGGGATGCGGATGCCGCGCTTGGGAACTCAGCAAGCAAAAGAGGCACCATTTACTTTACCTCCAGCCGCCGAACAAACCCGCATCGCCGCCAAACTCGACGAGCTGCTGGCTCAGGTCGACACCCTGAAAGCCCGCATCGACGGCATCCCCGCCCTGCTCAAACGCTTCCGCCAATCCGTACTTGCTGCGGCGGTTTCGGGGAGGTTGACGGAGGAGTGGCGGAGCATGAGCCCAGAGCGACGAGCAGAGCAAACCATTAAAACCCTCAAAGCTGCTCGCCCTGCTAAAGAGCAAGAGCACACTCCTGTTTTTTTTGAAGAGCTGCCACACATACCTGAAAACTGGGAATGGGCCAGCCTTGGCTTTTTAGTTTCACCTGATGAGGCACTTTGCTATGGCGTTGTGCAGCCGGGCACTGACGATCCAGATGGGGTTTATCTAATCCGAGCAGGCGATCTCAAGTCAGGTTCTGTTGACACATCACAACTGCGGAAGATCTCTGTAGACACGCATAACGAATACCGGCGCTCACAAGTTAAGGGTGGGGAAATCCTCGTCACTGTCGTTGGGGCTGGAATTGGAGAGACAGCGATTATTCCAGCCGAGTGCGCAGGGTTTAACATTGCAAGAGCGGTCGCGAAACTTCCAATTCGTGAAGTTTCCGCCAAATACGTTTATCTATGGCTCTCCACAAGTTTGGCTTTAAGCTGGATGAAAGGCTCTTCAAGAGAGGTGGCACGACCAACTCTTAATCTTGAGCAACTCAGAGCACTACCAGTCCCGATTCCTGATGGCAGCGAACAAACCGAAATCGTCCGCCGCGTCGAGCAGCTATTCGCCTTTGCCGATCAGTTGGAAGCCCGTGTTGCCGCTGCGCAGGAGCGGATCGACAAACTGACCCAAAGCATTCTGGCCAAGGCGTTTCGCGGTGAACTGGTGCCGCAGGACCCGAACGACGAGCCCGCCAGCGTGCTGCTGGAGCGTATCAAGGCCCAGCGCGCCGCTGCGCCCAAGGCCAAGCGCGGGCGCAAGGCAAAAGCCTGACCCGCCGCCTTCCGGAAAGGTCGAGCTCCCGCTCGACCAGCGGCCCGCCCTTCAGCATCAACGCGCGCGTATCGCCAATCGGGCTAGCTGTTCTCAAGCCCGCAATCCCATAACGCATTTGAGGTCTTGAACAGAAAGTGTCGCCGCGCCAGTGAACGTGAATGCGTGGGAGAGGGTTAAGAAGGAATGGAATTGAAGATTTTTCACCTGTAGAAAGCGAAAAGCCCCGGTGCAACTCACCGAGGCTATAGCGCCGACCGGGCACCCCCAATCCACTTGTCTCGAAGCATAAGCCACGCTAATAAAATCGCGCAACCTGCGTGAGCGCCAACCTGTTCTGGATCGGCTTGGCCAGCGAGCAGATGTAACCGTCGTAGCGGAAATGCCCTACCTAGGCGGGAGCAGGGATGTTAGCTGGCTATACTTGCAGCACCTCGAACTTGCCGGGAGGGGAATAGCGCCAAGCTACCTTGAACACGCCGCCACCGCTGATGCGCTCTGCTTGTCCTGTGATGGCAGGCCACCATCGCACCAGATTATGCGCTACATCCCAATAGGGCGCGTTTTGCCACTGTCTAGCAAGGATAAATACAGCCAATTCTGACTCGCGGATTGCGCGTTTTTCCATATTCCCCTTACTGAACTTGTCTTTGGATACCAGCACCCAGTTACCCTCTGTCTTGAGCTGCTGAACAAGTTCGATGTCGGAAGTGTTGGGCGCGAATTTCTCTTTTAGCCCGACAACCTGGTGGTTGTCGATTTTGCTTAGTTCATTTAGTGCCTTGGCTAAGGCTGGCGGCAAATTGTTGTCCAGTAAAAATTTCACGCGGCATCCTTGCGCTCGAATTTCAGGGCGGCCTCTACCTCGGCGGCTGTTAGCTCGTAAATGCTTGCAACCCGCCGAATGCTCTGACCTTCTGCTTGATACGCCGCAGCAACGGTCTCGGTATCGATACCCGACTTGGCCAGAATAGGCTTGCCAAAGTGCCGTGCCGGGTCCAAAACTACGGATTTATTACTCTTTAGCGGGTACCAGCGTAGTGCTTCGCCTTCGCGGTCGTAGTCAATGCCGGCGTATAGCGAGTCGCTTATCACCTGCTTGAAAGCGTATTGCCGCTTTACCAAGTCAATTAGTGCCTCATCGCCCGTTTCTTCCATGACGCTAGCAAAAATGGTCCTTCCATCTGTCTGAAAACGTCTGCAGGTAAAGGGGTATGGTTGATCAAACCACTCTCTGGCATGTGCTGCTGCTGCGCGAATCGCCTGCAGGCTAACGTTGTACTGACGAAATGCATGTACAAAACGAATCTCTAGCAAGTCGTGAAAGCTAAGGGTCTTTTCTTCCAGGCCAGCTAGTGCGGGTTGCCATAACCCGGAGTGCAGCTTTCCGGCAGCACGATAGCCAAACACCCAGCGATTTATCTGGTCTACCGGGATGTCCGTGTAGGTTGCCGCTTCAGGCAGGCTATAAAGCCCGATGCCCAGCAGTGAGCTAATGGTGTCTGAGTCTTTCATAGCAGTGTCGAGGTGCATGGCCTTCCTTGGCTCCGAGGTGTGTTGCTGATAGCTCAGAAATGTAGCATGAATGCTTCTTGTGGGCACCCGATAGCCAGGGCTACTGCACCCTGTGGCTCAACGCGCCAACACTCGCTCACAGTGATGGTGTGTTTAGGCAGCGAATATTCACCCAACCTGCTCTGGGCAGCTCAGTCGGTGCTGATGCTGACGGACTCGCTTTCGCTGGCGATTGGGGGGCTTTTGCTGCCTTGCCGGCTCGCCCGCCTCACAGCAACACTCCTTAGGGCTCCTTGTGCATCCACTCGGTTGTCGAAAGCGCCGTTAGTTGGTCTACTAACGCTCAACGTTCCAGTCGTTCAGCTACCACCCTTGAGTCACCCCATGAGCGCCTACCAGACCAGCACACTGCTACTCGACGGTATCGCCTTCCAGGTGATCTCCGGCGGCGCCTTCTCGCCTGACGAGCACGGCATTTGCCCCTACCATGCCGATACCTGGACGCCCAGCGGCAGTGTCGTCACTTACGCTGTGATCGACGGCCAGTTGATGCTGCAAAGCGTCTACACCAATCATGCACCGGCTGGCGCTGACGACTCCGCAAGGCCGCGTTCTATTGATAATGCCAATACGCTCGACCCGTTCGGGAGCGCGCCTGATGGCAGTTGGGCGAGCACGCAGAGCCTTTGGCCCAGCTGCAAGCGTAGAGCCGAAGACCGCATCCCGCCGCCGATCAACGGCGTAGAGCCCACGCGCCTGTCCGATGATTATTGGCATTACGCGGATATCAATTTGCCGCTCGAGCACAGCGGCGAGCTGCACGTTGACCGCCTGCCGCCGCTGACCGGCGATGAGAACCCGGATTCTATCGACGACCTGCTCAAAGCCATCATCGACAGCGGTAACGGCGTCAGCGGATATCGTCTGCAGTTTGAGCACGGCAAGCTGGTGAAGCAAACCGCCGAGCCCAATGAGCAGCTGGATTTTTTGTTGTCCTTCGGCCGCCCCTGACCGAAGGTTAAAGGAGCCAGCGCCGCTTGACCTTGTAGCAACTTCAGGGTTTTCAATGGGGCAACTGGCACAGGCCAGCCATAGTTAGACTCGATTGAGCCAGCGGAGCACCTGCCATGTCTGCACACCAGCACGGCCACCATGA
>CESO01034130.1_pt1 | contig 49129 bp, 39 predicted proteins | sample 356341 | NCBI WGS metagenome assembly CESO01 (sample SAMEA2621812, study PRJEB7988) | marine metagenome | biome: marine biome (ENVO:00000447); feature: deep chlorophyll maximum layer (ENVO:xxxxxxxx); material: "saline water (ENVO:00002010), including plankton (ENVO:xxxxxxxx)" | depth 35 m | reverse complement strand
TGTAGAGATTGCCTCTTCAGCTTACGGATGTGAGTCAGAGGTGTTTAACTCTTCGTTTATTACCTTGTTTGAGTGTGTGACACCAGAAAATATAGTAGTAAATTACAATACCTCACAAGCAACGATTTCTTGGAATGAGCTAGTGGGGTCATTGTCTTATGAGATATTGTATAATTTTGGTTTAGGGTTTAATTTGGTAACTGTGGAGTCGAATAGTATCACACTGAATCTTTCAGGGGCTAGTTTTAATGTGTTTTATATTAGAGCAAACTGTCCTGACGATCAACAATCTGAGTGGTCTGAACTGCAGTTATTTTCTATTACATGTGATACCCCCTCGGATATTGTCGTCACGAATTCTAGTACTGATTTAACAATAGACTGGGAGGGCTCAGCTCCAGTGTATAGATTAATATACAATATTGGTGATGGTTGGGTCAATGTTTTCCCTACGGCTTCTGAATACACTATTTCAGATGTTCCAGTTGGAAGCAACGTTATATATTACATAAGATCTGTATGTGACGATGAAACAAACTTCTTTTCATCTTGGGCATCAGGTTCGTATACAACGCTTTCTGGCGGCAAGTTGGCTCAAGACATTCCGTTTGAATTTGAAGTATATCCAAATCCAACAGATGGTTTAATAAACATTTCATTTGAAAATAGTGTAGAACAAACCGTAAATGTTAGGTTGGTAGATGCTTTTGGAAAAGAGGTATATCGCAAACAATTTAATGTTGGTTTTGAGACTAACTTTATAAACTTTGATATATCAAACTATGCTAAAGGAGTTTACTTCTTGCAATTGGTTTCTAACGATGCAATAAGAACTGAAAGAATAGTATTGCATTAGTAGAAGGTATGTTTTTGAAATATCTCTAAAAAAGTATTACATTTGCAGACGATTGTTTTATTAATGAGGGGGCCTATCGCCCCCTCTTTTATTAATTTATGTTGAATAAAGAAATTATTATTAAACTTGTTGATGAATTTATTTCGGAAAATAAATCCATTTTTCTTGTTGATGTGAAAGTAAGTCCTTCAAACCAGATAGAAGTTTTAATAGATTCTTTTGATGGTATAAGTATTAAAAACTGTATATCTTTAAGTAGGCACATAGAATCAACTTTAGATAGAGATGAGTGCGATTTCTCTTTACAGGTTGCTAGTGCAGGTTTGAGTGAACCTTTTAAGGTTTTTCAGCAATACGAGAAGAGTATAGGTAGAGATGTAAATATTTTTCTCAAGGGGGGAAAAGAACTTTTAGGAAAAATGCTCGACGCTAAAGAAGGTGAAGGGATTACAATAGAAACAATCAGAAAGAAAAAAGAAGGTAAAAAGAAAACGCAAATTATTGAACAACAATCATTTAGTTTTGATCAAATTGACAGGGCAAAGGTTGTTATATCCTTTTAAATTACATAATAAAGATGAATGCTACAAATTTAATTGAATCATTTTCGGAGTTTAAAGAGTTTAAAAACATAGATCGTGAAACGATGATGAACGTTCTTGAAGATGTTTTTAGAAGTGTTATGCTTAAGCAGTACGGCACCGACGAAAACGTTGATGTTATTATCAATATCGACAAAGGAGATTTAGAAATCTGGAGAAATAGAGAGATTGTGGCGGATAATGATATTGAAGACAATAATCTTCAGATTTCATATTCTGATGCTATTAAAATTGAGCCAGACTTTGAAATTGGAGAAGAAGTATCTGAACAAGTTTTCTTAAAGGATTTTGGAAGAAGACAAGTTCTGTCATTAAGACAAACTCTAACCTCTAGAATATTAGATTTAGAGAAAAAAGAAATTTTTGATAGATACGAAGATAGAATAGGCGAAATAATAAATGGCGAAGTATATCAAGTTTGGCGAAATGAAGTGCTTATTCTTGATGGTGAGGAAAACGAATTGATTTTGCCAAAATCAGAAGCTATTCCAAGTGATTATTTCAAGAAGGGTGATACCATTCGAGCTGTTGTTAAAAGCGTGGAAATGAGAAATCACAATCCATTAATTATACTTTCTAGGACAGCACCTGAATTTTTAGCTCGTTTATTTGAGCAAGAAGTGCCAGAAGTATTTGACGGTTTGATTACCATCAAGAAGATTGTTCGTGTGCCTGGAGAAAGAGCTAAGGTAGCCGTAGAATCTTATGATGAAAGAATTGATCCAGTAGGTGCTTGTGTTGGTATGAAAGGTGCAAGGATTCATGGAATCGTTAGAGAGTTGAGAAATGAAAATATTGATGTAATAAATTATACGGATAATATTCAGCTTTTTATTACTAGATCATTAAATCCAGCTAAAGTTTCTTCTATTCAATTAGATGAAGAGACTACCAAAGCCGATGTATATCTTCATCCTGACCAAGTGTCATTAGCTATTGGTAGAGGAGGTTTTAACATTCGATTAGCTAGTATGCTAACAGGATATGAGATTGATGTATATAGGAATATTGATGAATCTGACGACGATGTTGAATTAACTGAATTTGTTGATGAAATTGAAGGTTGGATTATTGATGAATTAAAATCAATTGGTTGCGATACTGCAAGAGACGTTATGAAATTAGAAGTTGCAGATCTTGTTAAGCGAACCGATTTAGAAGAAGAGTCTGTTAATGAAGTGTTAAACATACTCAAAGCAGAGCTTGAATAAATTTGATTTGAAACAAAATTATGGCAGAACAGTCACAGAGATTATCAAAGGTTGCTAAAGAATTCAATGTCGGTGTTGACACCATTTTAGAATTTTTAGCTAGCAAGGGGGTAGATGATTTGAATAGAAATTCAAAGATTTCTCCTGATACCTATGAAGTATTGGTAGATGAATATCAACCTGATAAAAAGGTGAAAGCTGAGGCCAAAGAGTTAAAAAAAGCTGAAGTAGAGCAAAAAACTCATGAAAAAGAAGAGGTTGAAACACTGCGTGTTTCTATTCCTAAAATGGAAGGCCTAAAGATAGTTTCAAAAGTGGATATCCATGAGAAAAAGACTACTTCAAAGGAAGAAATAAAAAAGGAAGAGGAAGTTGTAGAAGCTCCAGTTCTAACTCCAGAGGACCCAATAGATGAAAAGCCAGTGGTTTCTGAAGATCTGGAAAAAAAGTCAGAGGAAGAAGTTAAAGAGCCCAAAGAGCCAGTTACTACATCAGAGGATGATCAAGCAACTAATAATGTTGAAAAAAACGCAGATGAGTCTTCAATTATTCGTGCTAAAGCTAAAAAGCTAGACGGCCCCGTTATTGTATCTTCTCAAAAAATAGATTTAACTCAATTTAAAAAGCCCAAGAAAAAACCTGTTGCTTCTTCTTCAGCTAAAATTGAAGGTAAAAAGAAAAGAAAAAGAGTTTCCACCAAGCCCAATACAGCAAGACCTAAGGGTAGAAGAAATACGACAGCTCCGAAAGTTGAGCTTACTCCTGAACAAATACAAAAACAGGTAAGAGAGAATTTGGCTAAACTGCAAAGTGGAGGTAAAAATAAAGGAGCTAAATTAAGAAGAGAAAAAAGACAAGCCAGAAAAGAAAAAGAGGAAATAGATTTAATAAAAATTGAGGAAGAAAGTAAAACAATTCAGGTAACAGAGTTTGTTACAACTGCTGAATTTGCTCAATTAATGAATGTCGCTCCTACTGAAGTAATTTCTGCCTGTTTCTCACTCGGCATGATGGTTACCCAAAATCAGCGTTTAGATGCTGAGACATTATCCATAGTTTCTGAGGAGTTTGGTTACACTGTTGAGTTTGTTGGTGCTGAAGTTCAGGAAGCTATATTGCAAGATGAAGATTCTGAAGAAGATTTAAAGCCAAGAGCTCCTATTGTTACAGTAATGGGTCATGTTGACCATGGTAAAACATCATTATTGGATTACGTAAGGAAAGAAAATGTAATCAGTGGAGAAGCTGGAGGAATAACCCAACACGTTGGCGCCTATGAAGTTGATTTAAATGGCAAAAAAATCACCTTTTTAGATACTCCGGGTCATGAGGCGTTTACAGCAATGAGAGCACGTGGTGCTCAAGTGACAGATGTTGTTATAATTGTTGTTGCTGCAGATGATCAGGTGATGCCACAAACTAAAGAAGCAATAAGCCATGCTCAAGCTGCTGGTGTTCCTATGGTTTTTGCTATTAATAAGATAGATAGAGAAACAGCTAATCCTGATAAAATTAAAGAACAATTATCCGCAATTAACATCTTACTAGAAGATTGGGGGGGTAAGTATCAATCGCAAGAGATATCAGCCAAAACAGGGCAAGGTATCAACGAGTTATTGGAAAAAGTCTTGCTTGAAGCAGAGCTTTTAAACTTACAAGCAAACCCTAGTAAAAATGCGACTGGAACTGTAATAGAAGCTTCCTTAGACAAAGGAAAAGGCTATTTGACGACTATCTTAGTTGAGGCAGGAACCCTTAAGGTTGGTGACTATGTATTGGCGGGTTGTTATTCTGGAAAAGTTAAAGCTTTGCTTGATGAAAGAGAGGCTAAAATGGAAAATGCTGGACCTTCAATGCCTGCTGTTTTATTAGGATTGAACGGGGCTGCACAGGCTGGAGATAAGTTCAATGTAATGGACGATGAGAGGGAAGCTAAAAATATCGCCACTAAGCGTATGCAACTTCAACGAGAGCAAGGTGTTAGAACACAAAAACACATTACTCTTGATGAGATAGGTAGACGATTAGCTCTTGGTGACTTTAAAGAATTGAATATAATCATCAAAGGTGATGTTGACGGTTCTATTGAAGCTCTTTCAGACTCTTTACAAAAGCTATCAACTGATTTAATTGCGGTAAATATTATTCACAAGTCTGTTGGTCAGATTTCTGAATCGGATGTAATGTTAGCGGCTGCTTCAGATGCTGTAATTATTGGATTCCAAGTCCGTCCATCGGTAAATGCAAGAAAATTAGCAGAAAATGAACAAATAGATATCCGTTTATATTCGGTAATATACAATGCTATTGAAGAATTAGAAAAAGCGATGGAAGGTATGTTGTCACCTGATATTGAAGAAAAAATAGTGTGTAATATCGAAATTAGAGAAACCTTTAAAATATCTAAAGTCGGAACGATTGCAGGATGTTATGTGCTTGATGGTAAGATGACTAGAAATACTCAAGTCAGAGTCATTAGGGACGGTATAGTTGTATATGCTGGAGAGTTAGCAACACTGAAACGATTCAAAGACGATGTTAAAGAAGTGAGTTCTGGATACGAGTGTGGTCTAAGTATCAAAAATTTCAACGACATTAAAGTTGGTGATATTATTGAAGGTTTTGAAGAGGTTGAAGTTAAAAAGAAGCTTTAATAAAAAGATTTTTTTATTCAATAACTTCTTCTAAGGGAACCGTTGCAGGTACAATATAAGTGCCCCTATATTTTTTACCTATTTCTTTTTGAACTTTGTGAGCTTCAAGCTTATTTACGAAGTTGCCAACTTGGATTTTGTAGTATGGCGATTTAAATTCTAAATACGTTTTTAAATGAGGAAAGTCAGACGAAAACTGAGCGCGAACCTTTTGTGACTCTTCCCTACTTTGACTTTGATTGTGGTGAATTTGAACTCTATAGCCATCAACCCCACGCTTAGCGCTATTTATTTTAATTTGTGTTGACATTAAACTGTCAATTCTATGGTCATTATTATTCAAAATATCTGCATTTTGAGCAATAATTGAATTGCTAATAAAACAAATTGCTATAAAAATTAAACCTTTCATTTTGCAAATATAGATTTTTATGTTTCTAAGTGTGTGAATTTGAGTATTATATAAGAATAAACGAAACTTATTTAGAATCAGTATAAATTGCGGTAAAAAAATTAAACTCATGTAACTAAAAATAGTGGAATGTGATACATTTGTGTTCGAGAAAAATCTAGCATTTACTACAATTGAATTATACGTTTATAAACATGACTAAATTTATCAAGTTAAGTAAGTATCCTGTCACAATATTCTCCTTAATATTTTTCCTATTATTAGCTATTTCTACCTCTGTAACAGCTCAAAATATTGAAGAGGGAGAGAAGCTATACAAAGCCAACTGTACAGCTTGTCATCAAATTGACAGTAAGCTAATAGGTCCATCTCTAAGAGGTGTTAGTGATAAGTACTCAGAGGAATGGTTGATTAAATGGATTAAAAACTCTGCTGATTTAATTGCTTCAGGTGATGCTGATGCTATTGCTATTTATGAAGAGTACAATAAGTCTCCGATGACAGCATTCCCATATTTTTCAGATGATGATGTGAAAAATATCCTTGCTTACATTGAAGAAGCTCCAGAAAAAAAAGCTGTAGTAGCAACTGCATCTGCTGATGGTGCAGTAGTTGTTGAAGATAAAACTTCAGATTACGTTATTCTCACTATCGCTATAGTTTTATTACTTGTAATTGCTGGCTTATGGAAAGTTAAAAACATGCTTAAAGAAGTTGCCGGTGAAGAGAGTGAAGACCTGTTTAGATCCACGGTAACTTTAGCTAATGCTTTTGTTGAAAGAAAATTACTAGTCCTGTTTACGGTGCTTGTGATAGTAGGATTTGGGCTCAATTCAGCTTGGAACTTAATGGCCGGTGTAGGTGTTACTAAAGGATATGCTCCAGAGCAACCTATAGCCTATTCTCACAAACTGCATGCAGGCATCAATGGAATAGATTGTAACTATTGTCACCATTCAGCTAGACATGGTAAATCTGCAGCTATCCCTTCAGCCAATGTATGTATGAACTGCCATACCTATATTAATGAAGGTCCTTCTGGAAAGGCAGAAATTCAAAAAATATACGATGCCGTTGGTTTCGATCCTGAAAAAGGACAATATATCGAAGGTTATGAGCAAAAACCTATTAAGTGGGTTAGAATTCACAACCTTCCTGACTTGGCGTATTTCAACCACTCTCAGCACGTTGTTGCAGGAGGTATTGAATGTCAAGAGTGTCATGGACCTATAGAAGAGATGGAAGTTGTTGAGCAACATTCAGAACTTACAATGGGTTGGTGTATCGACTGTCACAGACAAACGGAAGTTAACGTTGCTGACAACGATTATTATGAAGAAATGCACGCTAAATTCAAAGAGAACCACCCTGGTGAAACTTTTAATGTTGAAGCTATTGGTGGTCTTGAATGTGGTAAGTGTCATTATTAGAATTGAAAATAAATTAGTTTAACATATGACTAAGCAAAAAAAATACTGGAAGGGATTAGCGGAATTAGCTAACGACCCAGTTATCGATAAACTAAAAGAGAATGAATTTGTAGAAGACATTCCTGTTGATGATTTTTTGGGGGATGATAAAAACCTTTCAGAAACAAGCACTTCTAGAAGAGACTTCCTAAAGTTTTTAGGTTTCAGTACAGCTGCTGCAACTCTAGCTGCCTGTGAGACACCTGTTATAAAATCAATACCTTATGTTGTTAAACCTGAGGAAATTACACCAGGAGTTGCCAATTGGTATGCGTCTACTTTTTATGATGGTAATGATTTTGCTAACGTTTTAGTTAAAACACGTGAAGGAAGACCAATCTTTATCAAGTCCAATGATTTAACTTCTGCAACCCCAAATGCAAGAGTTATATCTTCTGTTTTATCTCTTTACGATTCTAATCGTCTAAAAGGCGCTATGAAAAACGGTGAATCTATTTCATGGTCTGATGCAGATACAGATATTATCGAAAGGCTATCTAATGTAGATGGCGATGTTGTGATATTAACTAATACTATTATTAGTCCAACGACACAAACTATTATTGATGCATTTGCAGATAAATATTCTGCTAAGCATATTCAATATGATGCGATTTCTTATCAAGGAATGCTTGATGCCAACAATGCGTCTTTTGGACAGAGAGCACTTCCAACATATCACTTAGAAAAAGCAGATGTTCTTGTTTCTTTCGGTGCTGACTTTTTAGGAAGCTGGTTGAACACTTCTTTTGAAAAGCAATACATCGCTAATAGAAACCCTAAGTCTGGTAAAATGTCTCGTCATTTCCAGATTGAAACAAATATGTCTTTATCAGGTTCAAATGCGGATGTAAGAATCCCCGTAAAACCTTCTGAGAAACTTACATTATTACAAAACCTTTATGACGCTTTAAATGGCAATGCTTCAGCAAATGATAAGATTAAGGATATCGTTTCAGAATTGTCATCTGCTAAAGGCAAGTCTTTAGTAATTTGCGATAGTAACGATAAGGCCGTTCAAATTATGGTTAATGCCATAAACGATAAGCTTGGTAATTATGGTAAAACTATAGATTTAAGTCAGCCATCTCTGTTGAAAGCTGGTGATGACAATGCTGTTGCTCAACTTGTTCAAGATATGAACGATGGTAAAGTAGGAGCTCTAATTATCAATGGTGTTAACCCTTCATACACATTAGCTAATGCTGATGATTTCAATGCTGGATTGAAAAAAGTTTCTTTAACGGTTTCAACAGCATTAAGTATGGACGAAACGTCTACTAATGTAGAATATGTTTGTCCTGATCGTCATTATTTAGAGAGTTGGGGTGATGCTAAAGCAACACCAAATCAAGTAGCATTTACTCAACCTACTATTCAACCTTTATTTGACAGTCGTCAGATACAGGAGTCTTTACTAACATGGAGTGGTGACGATACAGAATATTACAGCTATTTGAAAAATTATTGGAGAAGTAAAGTGTCATGGTCCTCATCATTACACGATGGTTTAGCGGAAGTGTCAGCTACTCCACTTTCAACATCTTCTTTTACTGCTAGTGTAACGGCTGTAGCTGCTGAAGGAAAAGGATTAGAGTTAGCCTTATATCAATCTAATTCTTTGGGTGATGGCTCACAATCAAATAATCCTTGGTTGCAAGAATTGCCTGACCCAATTACTAGATCTTGTTGGGATAACTATTTAACTATATCGGCTACTACTGCTCGTGAAAATGGGCTTAGCAATTGGAATATTTCTGACGGTGCTCTCAATGGTGATATGGTAAGATTAACTGTCGGAGATGTTGTATTAGAAAATGTGCCAGTACTTATTCAGCCTGGTCAAGCTATAGGAACTCTTGGTTTAGCTTTAGGTTATGGTCGTACAGCTTCTGGTAAAGTTGGCAATGGAGTAGGGGTAAACGCTTATCCATTAGCAATTAATAATAGCTATACTTCATCCGATGTTAAAATCGAAAAAGTTGAAGGTGAGCATGGTTTTGCCTCTGTCCAGTTACATCATACTATGATGGGTAGAGATTTAATTAAAGAAGCGTCACTTACAGACTACATAGCAGATCCTAAAGCAGGTAATCCTGATTTATTATTTGACACTCATAAAGGTAAATTGTTTGCCGATGAGGTAAGTTTATGGAAAGAGCACGACCACGAGACAGGCCATTTTTGGAACCTATCCATTGATTTAACATCTTGTATTGGTTGTAATGCTTGCGTTGTCGCTTGTCATTCAGAAAACAACGTTCCTGTTGTTGGAAAAGAAGAGGTAAGAAAAAGTAGAGATATGCATTGGTTGCGTATCGACAGATATTTCTCTAGTGATATGACTAAAGAAATTGCTGAAGAAGAAGGCATTGGAGCAGTATCTAAGTACAAAGCCATGGAGATACCATCAGAAAATCCTGATGTAGCATTTCAACCGGTAATGTGTCAGCACTGTAACCACGCACCATGCGAAACGGTTTGTCCAGTAGCAGCAACGTCTCATAGTGCAGAAGGACAAAATCATATGGCATATAACCGTTGTGTAGGTACACGTTATTGTGCTAACAACTGTCCTTACAAAGTACGTCGTTTCAACTGGTTCAACTATGCTGAAAATGATGCTTTCGATTACAATATGAATGACGATTTAGGCAAGATGGTATTGAACCCTGATGTTACTGTACGTATCCGTGGTGTAATGGAGAAATGTAGTATGTGTGTTCAGATGATTCAAAAAACTAAACTTGATGCTAAACGTGATGGCAGAAAGGTATTGGATAAAGATGCGCAAACGGCTTGTTCAATAGCTTGTCCTACTAATGCATTGGTATTTGGTGATGTAAACGATGAGTCAAGTGAAGTTAAACAATTGAAATCAGATGAAAGACGATATTTCTTGCTTGAAGCAATAAATACTGCGCCATCTGTATTTTATCAAACTAAGATTAGAAATAGAAAAGCTTAATTAATAAATTATGCAAAAAGAAAGCCCTATAAGAGAGCCCCTAATTCTCGGTAACAAAAGCTACCACGATATCACCGTAGATGTAGCAAAACCAGTATTAGCCAAAGCCAATAAACTATGGTGGATAGTATTTGGTATTTCATTAGTATTATTTGTTTGGTGGATTTTGTCCGTAGGATATACCATTGGTACAGGAATTGGTGTTTGGGGACTGAATAAAACAGTTGGTTGGGCATGGGATATTACCAACTTCGTATGGTGGGTAGGTATTGGTCATGCTGGTACCTTAATCTCTGCCGTATTATTACTATTCAGACAAAAATGGAGGTTATCGATTAACCGTTCTGCAGAAGCTATGACGATCTTTGCTGTTGTTCAGGCGGCTATGTTCCCACTTATTCATATGGGTCGTCCCTGGTTAGGCTATTATGTATTCCCTATTCCTAATAACTTCGGTTCTTTATGGGTTAACTTTAACTCACCATTATTGTGGGATGTATTTGCGATTTCTACCTATTTCTCTGTATCCTTTGTGTTTTGGTATGTAGGTCTTATTCCTGATTTTGCCATGATAAGAGACAAGGTAAATGAAAAGTATTGGCCTTTACGTAAGAAGGTATATAGTATATTATCATTTGGTTGGAGTGGTAGAGCTAAAGATTGGCAACGATTCGAAGAAGTGTCATTAGTTCTTGCAGGTTTAGCTACTCCATTAGTATTTTCGGTTCACTCTATTGTATCCTTTGACTTTGCCACTTCTGTAATTCCTGGATGGCACACGACTATTTTCCCGCCTTACTTTGTTGCTGGGGCTGTATTCTCGGGTTTTGCTATGGTACAAACCTTATTATTAGTAATGCGTAAAGTAGTTGGTTTAGAAGCGTATATTACAATAAAGCATGTTGAATACATGAATATCGTAATTATGCTAACTGGTAACTTGGTTGGTATAGCATACCTTACGGAGTTGTTTATGGCTTGGTACTCAGGTGTCGAGTTTGAACAATATGCATTCCTTAATAGAGCAACAGGTCCTTACTGGTGGGCATACTGGAGTATGATGACGTGTAATGTTATCTCACCACAATTAATGTGGTTCAAAAAATTAAGAACAAACATTGTGTTTACATTCATATTGGCATTATTCGTAAATATTGGAATGTGGTTTGAGCGATTTGTAATTATTGTGACATCTATTCACCGTGATTACTTACCATCAAGCTGGAGTATGTTCTCTCCGACCTTTGTTGATATAGGTATTTTTGTGGGGTCTATTGGGTTCTTCTTCGTACTGTTTTTACTGTACTCTAGAACGTTCCCAGTGATAGCACAAGCAGAATTAAAAACGATTGTTAAATCTTCTAGCGAACAATATAAAAAGTAAAAGACATGAGTAAAAAAGTCATTTACGGAATATTTGATGATGAAGAGGTACTACTTAACAGTGTTAAGGAAGTCCGTTCAAAAGATATTTCTATTAAAGAAGTGTATTCTCCATTTCCTATACACGGATTAGACCATGCCTTAGGTTTGGAAAGAACCCGCTTGGCAATTGCAGCCTTTATATACGGCGCCATAGGTTGTGGTTTAGCAATATGGATGACATATTATATAATGATATTAGATTGGCCACAAAACATAGGGGGTAAGCCTAGTTTTGCTTACTACTTGAATATGCCAGCCTTTGTGCCCATTATATTTGAGATGACTGTATTGTTCTCAGCTCACCTTATGGTTATAACCTATCTTTTCAAATGTAAATTATTTCCTGGTCAAGAATCTTCTAGTCCAGATTCAAGAACAACTGATGATAAATTTCTTATGGAAATAGAGTCTGATGATGACAAGACAATAAGCACACTTTTAAAAAAAACGGGTGCTACTGAAATTAACGTTAAAGAAATTGCCTAAAGATGAAAAAAGTATATAACAATATCCTTCTAGTTGCGATACCTTTTTTAGCATTATCGTTACTGTCTTCTTGTTCAAACAATGAGGTTGGAAAACCCGGTTATGAGTTTATGCCAGATATGTATCGTTCGCCATCTTTAGAAATTTATTCTTCGAATACATTTTTCAAAGATAGTTTGAATGCACGACAACCTGTTGCAGGTACTATGCCTAGAGGCTTTGTCGCTTTCGAATACGATAACACCTTAGAAGATTATTTATTAGCAGGTAAGGAGTTGAAAAATCCTTTTGAAAATACAGATGAAAATGTAGAAAAAGGAAAACAACTTTATCAAATGTTTTGTGCTCATTGTCACGGTAAAAATGGTGATGGTAAAGGAAGCGTAACACACCCTGTTTATGGAGCTATACCTTCCTATGCTGATGATGTTATGATTCGTAGAACAGGTGAAAACATGAATGACTTAGCAGCAGGTAATATTTACCATGCTATTTATCATGGACTTAATGCAATGGGTCCTCATAATACTCAAGTCAATGATACTGAACGTTGGTTGATTACAATGTACGTTCAAGAATTACAAAAAGGAAACTAATTAAGATTAAACTAACTGTATATGTACACAGTAACAAAAAACACCAAGTTAATTTCTTACGTTTTAATGGCAATAGGACTAGTCGCTATTGTATTCGGATTTACTAATGATGCACATCGTGCATGGCCAAGTTTGATGGTAAACAATTATTTTTTCTTGGGCATATCAGCATTTGCTATATTCTTTGTTGCTCTTCAGTATGTTTCTGAGGCAGCATGGGCTATTCCTTTCAAGCGTGTAGCTGAAGGTATCACTTCCTATTTTTTAGTTGGGGGTATTATTATGCTATTCATCATTGTAGCAGGAAAATTACATTGGAATCACATTTGGCACTGGATGGCTGATGGTATTATGGATCCTAATGACGAGCATTACGATGCTATCATTGCTGGTAAAGAGGGTTATTTAAATTTCCCTTTCTTCTTCATTCGTGCTGCTGCCTATATCTTTGGATGGTGGTATGCTGCTAAGCGTTTAATTGCTCTTTCAAGAAGAGAAGATACTGAAGGCGGTTTGAGTAGTTATAAAGCAAGTATAACATTATCGGCAATCTTTATTGTGTTCTTTGGTTATACATCGTCTATGATGGCATGGGACTGGATAATGTCTATTGATACTCACTGGTTCAGTACTCTATTTGGTTGGTTTGTATTCTCATCAATGGGTGTTACAGGTTTTACTATGATTGCTATGGTTGCAATTGTACTAAAGCGTAAAGGATATTTGGAGCAGGTTAATGAAAATCACATTCACGATTTAGGAAAATGGATTTTTGCTTTTAGTATACTATGGACTTATATGTGGTTCTCACAATTTATGCTTATCTGGTATTCTAATATACCTGAAGAAGTAACGTATTATATGGCACGTTGGGAAAATTACAACGCACTATTTTGGATTACTTCTGTCATTAACTTCATCTTCCCACTACTTATTTTGATGAGTAGAGATAGCAAGAGAAACTTTGGATATATCACGACAGTAGGTGTTATTGTTCTTATAGGACACTGGTGCAATGTGTTTTTAATGATTGAGCCAGGTGTTATGAAAGATCATTGGCACATTGGGTTTACTGAAATAGGAATGTTTGCAGGTTTCCTAGGGTTATTTTTGTTCATCGTAAACAGAGCGCTAACAAAAGCACCTTTGTTTGTGAAGAATCACCCCTTTGCTGACGAAAGTATACACCACCACATTTAATAAAAAGAGATAACGAATAAAATATACAGGCGAATATGACTACTTTTTTAAATTTCTTAATCATAGTCTTAACAATAATAGGAATTGTACAAGTTGTACGAGTTATTGAAATTGCTGTTAAACTTAAAGGGCCGCAAGACAAGATTATTACTGATCAAGATAATCGTTACAATGCCCTTGCGATGTTAATTGTTGGTTTAGGTTTTACGGCATTCGTTGCTTATTCATTTAAGCTCTGGGGACATTTGATTTTGCCAGACCCTGTAAGTGTACATGGTGAGGGTATAAAAATGTTATGGGATACCACTATGATTCTAATCCTAGTAACCTTCTTTATTACACAAACTTTACTTTTTGTGTTTGCTTACAAATACAGAGGTAAAGAGGGAAATACGGCTTTATTCCAAACACACAACAACAAGTTAGAATTGTTATGGACTTCTGTTCCTGCCTTTGTTTTAACAGGTCTTATTCTTTTTGGTCTAAGCACATGGAACAACACTATGGTTCCAGATACCACCAATGCAAAGATAATGGAAGTGTACGCTCAACAATTCAATTGGACAGCTCGTTACGCTGGTGATGACAACCAATTAGGGAAAGCACACTATACGCTTATTGGTGGAATAAATACATTAGGGGTAGATGAGAGAGATTCTTTATCACACGATGATGTTGTGGTAAGAGAAATACACTTGGTAAAAGATCAACAAGTATTGATGAAATTCAGATCTCAAGATGTGATACACTCGGCTTATTTGCCACACTTCAATGTGCAGATGAATTGTGTGCCAGGTATGAATACACAGTTTGCTTTCACGCCAACAAAAACAACCAAAGAAATGCGTGAAGACCCAGAGATGATTGAAAGAATGAAATTCATCAATGAGGCACGAGCTAAAAAAGGTGAAGAGCCTGTTGAGTTCGATTACGTACTCCTTTGTAACAAAATATGTGGTTCTGCCCACTACAATATGCAGATAAAAGTAATTGTAGAAACTCAAGAAGAATTTGATGCTTGGATGCAAGAACAAGATACTTTTAAGACTTTAGTAAGCGCACAATAAGAACATAGAATAATTAGATAATATGTCAGATCATAACGAACACCACCACCACGAAGAAACATTCATTTCCAAGTACGTTTTCAGTACTGACCATAAGATGATTGCTAAGCAGTTCCTTATTACGGCTATGGTAATGGGTGTAATTGCAATATTGATGTCTGTATTTTTCAGAATGCAATTGGCATGGCCTGCCGAAGGTTATCCTATACTAGAAACCTTTTTAGGAAAATGGGCTCCTGATGGAGTAATGGATCCTAATATTTATCTAGCATTAGTAACTATTCATGGTACCATAATGGTATTCTTTGTTCTTACAGGAGGGCTGAGTGGTACATTCTTTAACCTACTTATTCCACTTCAGATTGGGGCAAGAGATATGGCATCAGGATTTCTAAATATGCTATCCTATTGGTTCTTCTTTGTCTCTTCTGTAGTCATGGTCATTTCCTTGTTTGTTACCTCAGGACCTGCCGCTGCTGGTTGGACAATATATCCACCTTTGAGCGCCTTGCCACAAGCGATGCCGGGTTCTGGATTAGGTATGACGCTATGGCTAGTCAGTATGTCTTTGTTTATTGTTTCAGCTCTACTAGGAGGATTGAATTATATTGTTACCATCCTAAACCTTAGAACTGAAGGTATGTCTATGACACGTTTACCACTAACTATGTGGGCATTTTTAGTGACAGCTATACTTGGAGTTTTGTCGTTCCCTGTATTACTTTCTGCAGCATTACTATTGATTTTTGATAGAGGTTTTGGTACAGCATTTTACCTCTCTGATATTATGATTCAAGGGGAGATGCTTACACAAACAGGAGGTTCACCGGTATTATTCCAGCATCTATTTTGGTTCTTAGGACACCCTGAAGTATATATTGTACTATTACCAGCTTTAGGTATAACTTCTGAAGTAGTATCAACAAGCTCTCGTAAGCCAATCTTTGGATATAGAGCTATGGTTGGTTCAATATTAGCCATTGGATTTTTATCCTTTATAGTTTGGGGACACCATATGTTTATGACAGGTATGAACCCATTTTTAGGTTCGGTATTTACGTTTACAACATTATTGATTGCCATACCATCGGCAGTAAAAGTATTTAACTACCTCACCACTCTGTGGAAAGGAAATATACAATTCACACCAGCTATGCTATTCTCAATAGGTTTGGTTTCTACCTTTATTTCGGGTGGTTTAACAGGACTTATCTTAGGAGATAGTGCATTAGATATTAACGTACACGACACCTACTTTGTAGTAGCTCACTTCCATATTGTAATGGGACTGTCGGCTATCTTTGGGATGTTTGCAGGGATTTACCATTGGTTCCCTAAAATGTACGGTAAGATGATGAATAAAAACCTTGGATACGTTCACTTCTGGCTAACCTTTATTTCGGCTTATGGCGTATTCTACCCAATGCACTTCATCGGTTTGGCAGGTGTACCAAGACGTTATTATTCTAATACAGCTTTCCCAATGTTTGATGGTCTAGTCGAGATTAACGAACTGGTAACCGTATTTGCTATTTTAGGTGCGGTGGCACAAATCTTTTTCTTCTTTAATTTCTTCTACAGTATATATAGAGGAAAAGATGCTCCACAAAACCCATGGCGTTCTAATACCTTAGAGTGGACTACGCCAACTCATGACAGAATACACGGTAACTGGCCAGGTGAGATACCAAGCGTACACCGTTGGGCATACGATTACAGTAAGCCGGGTGCTGATGAAGATTTTGTATCTCAGATTACACCACTCAAAGAAGGCGAAGAAGAACATTAACATTTTCTTATCGAAGAATTAATAAAAAGCCTCATCGAAAGATGGGGCTTTTTTATTAACTTTTGAATACTTACAGACTTCTATCATGAAAATACTCATTCTCTTACTTCTTATAGTAGCGACAAGCTTCAGTTTGATTTCAAGTTTTAGAATTTTTAAATCTATAAACACTGTAACCTAATCCCTTCATGCATCGTATAGATGTGTAGTTTATTTAACGGCTGCACTTATGAAAAACTCTAACATTTTCATTATAATACTTGTTTTTAGCATTTTTAGCATCTCAGCCGATGCTTTAAATGCTTTCAGTCACAGTATTTTTTTCGATGAAAATAAAAGCACCTTAAATACACATGACCGTTTAACCTTTCGAAAATATTTGGATAGCGTATGCCAAACCAACTAGGTGGTTCGCATAGAAGTTTTAGGCTATTGTGATGATTGCGAATACAAAAGCTTCCTTTTGGATTTAACCCAAAAGCGCTCAAGATTTATCACCAAAGAATTGAAGTCGGTATTCAAAAACCAACAATTGAAGTCTGTCAATTGGTGTATTCAAACAGATGCCAAAGCCCTAACGGATGAAGAAATTACTACTCTAATAGAAAAAAGCAGACGAGTAGATATCGTCTTTAATATCAATACAGAACCTAAGCGAAATGTTAAAAGTGGTGATAAATTTATTTTGAATGGTATATTGTTTCAAGGAGGAGAAGATATCTTATTAGAAAAATCTATGCCCACGCTCAAAACCTTATTCCAAGAATTAGTCAAACACCCTAATTTAGTGATTCAAATACAAGGTCATATATTCGATGCGGATTTCACCTTCGCTGAAGATCAGCAAGAAACTCTTTCTGCACGTCGAGCCAAGCGCATCTATGATTATCTTATTTTTAAAGGGATTAACCCTGAGCGATTATCTTATGTTGGTTTGGAATACAAATTCCCATTACATAAAGGCCTTAAGTATGATAGGCGAGTCGAGATAGAGATTATAAATATCTAATCCTACATTACTATTTCGTTTACTTCTATTTTAGTTTATCTTTGTTTGAGATGAATGAGAATTTGAACCCAGAACGAGATTCACTATCCAAGGTAGATTTAGAACTAGACAAGGCTTTACGGCCCAAGCAGTTTGAAGATTTTAGTGGACAACCTAAAGTGGTTGAGAACCTCAAAGTTTTTGTTAGTGCTGCTAAGATGAGAGGCGAAGCCCTAGACCATGTTCTTTTACATGGTCCTCCAGGTTTAGGAAAAACAACACTATCTAATATCATAGCTAATGAAATGGGGGTGGGTATAAAAATAAGTTCTGGCCCTGTTCTTGACAAACCGGGTGATTTAGCTGGATTATTAACCAACCTTGAAGATGGTGACATCTTATTTATCGATGAGATACATCGCTTAAGCCCCATTGTTGAAGAGTATTTGTACTCAGCAATGGAAGATTTCAAAATCGATATTATGATTGAGTCTGGGCCTAACGCCCGTGCTGTTCAGATTGAGCTAAACCCCTTTACATTAATTGGAGCTACTACTCGTTCAGGATTGCTAACAGCACCTCTAAGAGCACGTTTTGGTATCAACTCACGTTTGGAGTATTACAATGTTCAAACGCTTTCCGATATTGTCAATCGTTCGTCAAGTATTTTGGATATTTCTATCTCGAAAACAGCAGCTAATGAAATAGCAGGAAGAAGTCGAGGAACACCTCGTATTGCTAACGCCTTATTGCGTAGAGTTAGAGATTTTGCACAAGTCAAAGGTGACGGCACCATTACTTTAGAAATTACACATATTGCTTTAGATGCTCTAAATGTTGATGCTCATGGTCTCGATGATATGGACAACCGTATTTTATCAGCTATAATCGATAAATTCAAAGGGGGTCCTGTGGGACTGACTACCATTGCTACGGCAGTAGGTGAACAAAGTGGCACTATTGAAGAAGTGTATGAGCCTTTTCTCATTCAAGAAGGTTACCTTATGCGTACACCAAGAGGAAGACAAGCAACAGAAAAAGCCTATAAGCATTTAGGTATAAACCCATCTTCACAAATCGGTGGACTCTTCGAATAAATCTTATAAATCACTCATTAAAAATGAAGCTCTACGCTTGGGGTTTTCCCATTGCGGTTTTTCTAAAGCCGACTTTTTAGAAGATGAAGCACCTCGATTAGAAAAGTGGCTTAATGAAAAGAAACATGGTGAAATGGGCTATATGGCCAATCACTTCGACAAGCGTTTAGATCCTCGTTTAATGGTAGATGATGCTAAAACGGTTGTCTCTCTTTTGTTGAATTATTATACGGAAGCACAGCAAAAAACAGATGCTCCCAAGTTGTCAAAATATGCTTATGGCGAAGACTATCATTTTGTAATAAAAGATAAGCTGAAGCAATTATTATACTTTATTCAAGACGAAATAGGCGAGGTTAATGGTAGAGTATTTGTAGATAGCGCTCCCGTAATGGATAAAGCATGGGCCAAGCGTAGTGGCTTAGGTTGGATGGGCAAAAATTCCAACCTTATCAATAAGCAGCAGGGCTCATTTTTCTTTATTGCTGAATTGATTATAGACTTAGAAATACATCCAGATTTGCCCGTATTAGATCATTGCGGCACTTGTACGGCCTGTATAGATGCTTGTCCTACTCAAGCCATTGTTGAACCCTACCAAGTTGATGGAAGTAAATGCATATCCTATTTTACTATAGAATTAAAAGAGTCTATTCCTAATGAGGTGAAAGGAAAAATGGACGATTGGATGTTTGGTTGTGATGTCTGTCAAGATGTTTGTCCTTGGAATCGTTTTTCAACGCCACATCAAGAAAAACGTTTTGAGCCTCATAGCGATTTATTAGAAATGAATAAAGGGGATTGGCAAGAGCTTACTGAAGAAACATTTAAGAAGGTGTTTAAGAACTCGGCAGTTAAGCGGACTAATTTTACAGGATTAAAACGAAATATAGATTTTCTTAAATAGTATTTTCAAATACTTCAAGAATAACGTCTTTGTAATTAGCAAAAGTAGTTAAACACCATATTTTAAGTACCATCTGTTCATTTTTGCTTACAAGTCGTGTTGATTTTTTAAGTTCTTTTTTAAACAAACTTTTATCAAATGAAACTTTACTAAGTATGGTTTTACAGAATCGTAGCATATGTCTTTGGTTTTTATAATATAACTGAGGTGTCGGCTATATTATTGTCCCCATTGGTAAGAATCTTGCTCTAAACCAGCTAAAGCAATAACTCTATCGACAACCGTCGCAGCAAGTTCTTCGAAAGTAGATGGATTACTATAGAAAGATGGTGTAGCTGGACAAATGATACCACCTGCTTCAGTAATGGTTTTCATATTGTTAATATGAATCAGATTAAACGGTGTGTCTCTTGCAACTAGAATAAGTTTTCTTCTTTCTTTAAGGATTACGTCGGCAGCCCGAGTGGTTAAGTCGTTGGATATTCCTTGAGCGATACGCCCCAATGTACCCATTGAACAAGGACAAATAATCATTGTTTCGTAACGTGCCGATCCAGAGGCAAAGGGTGCCGTGAAGTCTTGAAGTTTGTAGAACGTAAATGGTAAATCTTTGTAATCGGTATTACCTAATTCTGTTTTCCAAACGTATTTTGCATTGTCAGACATCAAAATACCTACGTCTTCAACTTGATTATGTAGCTGTTGTAGTTTATCAAACAACACTTTGGCATAGATAGCACCACTAGCACCACTTACCGAAACGACTATTTTTTGTTTCTTACTCATTCAGAGAACAAATATCGGAAAGAAAAACTAAATATGGAATTATATTTGCCTTTGTTTAGTCCGTAGGTTGCTCCGCCAGGATGGTCTTGAACGGGAAAAAAGGGAATGCTATTACTCAATTCCCAGAACATAGAAAGCTGTGGCTTGAGTTTTATTCCAGCAGCTAATTTTGCGCCTATATCGAATTTATGAAAATCACTTTTTTGAATGTCTTCGTAACCATATATGTCATAAGTCTTGCCATCTACCAAAACGCCGAATAATAACCCGCCTTCATAGATAAAGCCTTTAGAAGTCTTTTGTACGCACCAAGACGTTTCAATGTACGATAAGTCTATTTTGAAATCACTATTTAGGTCGTTACTTCCTTTGTCTATGTAATAAATGGCTAATTGCCCACGACTAGCTGGATTGATAATATGGTTGACCGATGCGCCTAGTTTAAGCCCTATTTTATTGAAACCTCCTAATTGGTCGCCAGATACTTGAGATGTGCTGATGCCGGCAACAAGTCCTGCCTTGAAGTTTTGAGCTATTGAATAACTACTGACTCCAAGGAAAATAAAACATATGAATATTAGTCGTATCATCTAAAGCTTAGACCAATTCCTGCTGATGTAACGGGATAGCTAGAAAAGGTTTGATTGGCATAAAGTGTAAAGATAGCAAATTGAAATCGAACACCTGCAGAAGCTTGCATTTCTGATGACTTTGGCAATTCTATATTTAGGGGTAAGTCAAAGTCTAAAGTGCTTGAGCTACCCAATTTAAAATTGGTATTGCCCGTGAAAGTTGAATTCACAGTGTTTTGTCCAACACTTGCATAAGCTGATACGACCGAAAACTTTTTAGAAAGAATGAGATTAAAAGTAGTCGCTCTGATGTCTAAACTTACATCTTGTCTAATACTTTGACTTTCTACTTCAAAAGAGGTGTTGAATTGACTAAAAGCACCTTGAAATGACAAATCGAAAGGAAGTAATTTGTTAAGAGGCAGCCACTGCAAAATATCGTGTTTCAAGCCAAAGCCATATAATTCGATTGAGCCCTTTCCGACAAAACCGATATCGTAATTGTAGCTAGGAATGTATCTAAGGTTGACTTCCGTACCTTTAATTAAACCAACACCAGCATTAAGAGTTGGGATAGGAATGGTTTTTAAATTGATGTTTTGGTTAGGCATAACAAATTCATTGCCTTGGTAACTTATAGTAGCGCCTTCACCGCTACCTAAAAGTGTTGGGGTTGAAGATGAAGAGCTGCTAAAATTGTCTAAGCTATTGGCATCAAAGGATGATAGCTCATCACTTACAGTTATGAGATTTATGCTTAGGCTAACATCAAAACCCGCTAACTTATGTGGCTTTGCCGTATTGTACCATCCTCTATTGAGCCCTGCTCCAATACTTTCAGAAAAAGGTGAAAAATAAGCTCCTAGAAAGTTAGAGGCATCTTGTATATCATTGACTACAGGATTTTGCGAAACTACATACTGCGACGTGCTTATAAATATTAAAAAGGTTAAGATTTTATTCATTCTATTGATTTTTAATCATACAAATGTATTTTTTCTGCTTGTAACACTTCTTTGTTACTATTATCGTATACGAAAGCAACGACATTACAGTTACTTTTTACCCAAAAATCTTCCAAAGTATAGTTAAAAGTAAAAGAGGTGGAGGTGTTGCTTAACTCTATCCTACTTCCCCAGGTTCCATTAACTACCTTTCTTAATACGTGGTTATGTTCGTAGTCTTCTATCAAATCAGAACCATCGATTTGTTTGTCAATAATTTTATCTTCTGTAATACAAACTACTAGTTTTAAGTCATTATTAGCTTCAGACAGTCTTCTAGCTTCAATTTCGATTTGGTTGTTTGATTCAGTTATTGATAGTTCAACAGTAGGTACTTGCAAAAGTTGGTCTAAAACCTTACTTGCCCAATCAGTGTAGTTTAACAAAGTATTTTCAGGGTATCCTTGTCTATCGACCATCCCTATAGGGAAGCCATCGGGTCCGAAAAAATCAGTGATTTCATTTCCTTCGTCTGTTCTAAAGTCAGTTTCAAAGACTCCGCTAGGTTGTGCAAAAGAACCAGCATGTATAGCAATACCAATCACTTTGTCAGGATATAGCTCTTCAATAGTATATAATTCTGCAGATGCAGCAGGGCAATTGGTACACTTATAGCCTGTAAAATCTTCAACAAGGACTTTTTTGCCTAGCCAAGGAAAACCTGCATTTGGATCAGTGAAATTATCATTTTCTATGGTGTCACATGAAAAACTTAAACTAACAAGAAATAGGCTTAGTAATAAATAATAATTCTTTTTCATAATTTAAAAGCTTGAAGTTATATTAAGAGTAAAACCATTCGAAGAAGGTACATTTCTACATACACCACCAACACAGAATATGCCTTCTCTAACCTTACCATATCCTAGCTCAAAACGATTTGTTCCTTTGGTATAACCACAGCTAATGTTTAAATAGTGTACTGCTTCATATGTTTTTCCTTCACTAGTATATCCGCCATTATATTGGTCAACGAAAGCAAAAAACCAGTGGGGAGAAAATGTGTATTCCACTAAACCCATCACCCAATCGCCTTGGTCTTTGTAGTATTCTTCACTTTTATCAACCGATAAGTATTGAAATTCACCTCTAATAGTATGTTTAGGTTTCATTTTGTAATTCATTTCCAGAATACCAACCCTTGCGCGAATATTTTTGCCAATATTTTTACCTTGAATAACATCTTTGTTGTAGATGATATCTAAGTAGTTGGCCATCAGTTTGACTTTTTTACTGATTTTCTTTTTTATATCAAAGTTGAAATCTCTGAAGTATAGCTCTTCATTAATAACGCTAAAAAACTTTGGGTTATGATCTCTATTGAGGGTTAACTCAGATGGGCCTCCATTTAAGCCGTTAATCCTAGAGTAATTAAAAGCGATTTGAGCGCCGTATTTTCCGCCAATTTTAGTTTTCTTTTTGAAGGTGTAATTGATTTCTCCTTGAAAGCCTAATTCTCCCATTGGCTGAGTAGCAAATGGATAAAAAGCAGCCAAAGTGTAAGCGTGTTGTTTACTAATGGCGGGAATATAGTTTAGTGTCAATTCTTTTCCTGTTCCCCCTCTTTTGGAACGGTAATCCATATTATCTACTCGGTGTGCTTCTAAAATAATTCCTAATCCTCTTTCAGAATAGCTGAGGTTGGTCATTAAAGCACTTCCTGGCGCATAATTATTGTATGTAACACTTCCTGCAGGGTCATTATATTTATAGGCGTATTCTGAGTTAAATGAAATCTTTCCTCTGTTTATTGTTGCACGAACAGCATAAGCCGCTACATTTTCGGGAAGGTTATATACAGGGTTGTTGTCTTCTTCAAAACGGCTGACAAAGCTACCTCCAAGTATTGCATTAGTCTTGCTATTTTCTAATGACGGTAAGGCGTCGTTTAGATTTAACTCAGCATCTATGCCTCTGATAATGCCTGGTCCTTGTTCCCAAAATAAGCGTTGAGTAGCTACAAAACCTTTTAGTGATAATCCTTTTAATGGGCTGTATTTCAGACGTACACCATCCATTGCATTGTCGATGCCTAGCGTTTTCTCCTCATAACTTCTAAATATGAGACCATTGCCAAATTGCTCGTAGAAATTACCTACAGTAATATCTAGTCCGTTGACATTGTATTGTGCAAATCGATAAGGAATGCCATTGCCATCGAAGCGAGAGTCAAACCCTTGAAGGACGTTTAAGTAACTTTCAAAGCGAACACCAGTAGTGAAGTTGCCTTTGTTGAACCGTATGTTGGAATACGCATTCATTAGCATAGTTTCATCCACTTTTTGGGCATTTATTGCAGGGTCTTCTGAATAGCTTTGGGCACTAAAGTTAAAATCACCTTGAATGCTACCATTTTGATTGTCTTGCGCCCAATTGAGAAAAGGAATAAAACCACAGACAATAATTAGAGTTAATGTTCTCATTGTTTATTTTGATATTGCTTCAATTTCTTCATACAAATCGTATTCATCACCATCTTTATAGCCTGTGTGTTGCCAAACGATTTCTTTATTTTCGTTTAATAAAAATGTATGAGGTACTGAGCCAACGCCCATCGCTCTTTTGAGGTCTCCGTTCGGGTCAATATAAACTTCATAATCCCACATTTCGGCATTTACCTTAGGCTTTACTTTACTCATATTTCTTGCGTCGTCAATAGATATAGCGATAATTTTTACTCCTGTTTCATCTTGCCAATCTTCATAGATTTCGGCAATGTTTGATAATTCTTTGACACAAGGCTTGCACCACGTTGCCCAAAAACTAATGACAATGGGTTTGCCATCGTTATCAAAATCAGAGGTATTAATGGTGTTATTATCTAATGTTTTTAAATCTATTTTAGGTAATGCTCTATTTTGAGAAAAAGAGATTAGACTGAATGATAATAAGGCGGTGAAAATCAAGAATTTTTTCATAGTAGTTTTTTAGTTTTAAAGCATTAAAAAAAGGTCAGCAAATTAGTGTGGTTAATCTACTGACCTTTTTTGATATAAGCAAATTATCCTCTATTTAGTAACTGTGATTTTAGTTGTCTTTGTTTCACCATTTACAGTAAGGTGAGCAAAGTAAATACCACTAGTTAGTTGACTAACGTTTATGTTGATAGAATTATTGCCAGAATTCATACGGTGTGATTCTGAAAGAGCTACTTCCCCTAAAACGTTTACGATATCTAATCTAACATTAGAATTTTCAGAAAGATTAACTTCTATGGTAGCGTTTGTATTTACAGGGTTTGGATAGATAGAAAAACTAACTTTTTCATTTTCACCAATTGAAGATGTTCCAGCTTCAGTGTTTTCAAAATATGAATCGTCTTCATTTTCGAAATTTTGAACTGTTTGTTGAGCAATAATAACTCCATTGTTATCTTCAATAGACCAATCTCCATCAACACCACCATTAGTGTTAGTTGAAGCAGCTAGTCCATCACCATAGTAATCGGTAATCTCAAATTTGAAACAGCCTGTAGATGGAAGTGTTACATCCCATTCATAAACTTGGTTATTTCCTAATGGATTAGTAGCATCTTCAGGTGCTAACTGTCCTGTTCCTACATTTCCGGCAACAGCTTCATTACCTTCAAACCATATAACATTATTATTCTCATCAGTTATCTGCATGTAGGTTTCGTTTCCATAATTGTCTGTTAGTAGATTTACAGTAACCATTTGAGAGGATTGACCCGTTGAAAAATTAACAGAATGTGTTAGGGTATTGTCATTATCATTATCATCAGATGATGTAATTTCAACGTCTATTGTTTCTCCATCAACTGTGATATTTCCGAAGTTGACTGTAGTTGTTTCGAAAAGATTTAGATTTCCACTAAAATCTTCGGTAGCGATACTTTGTCCGTTAGAACTTACTTCAACAGTAAATGAAGTTAGGTTTTCAGTACCCATATTTTGAACAACAACTGAGAAATTTCCTGAGGCACTAGCTTCGCAACCGTCAGGAAGGATATCAGTATTAATATTTAGTATGGCAGCGTTAGTACCTTCAGTTTCTGTAGGACAATTTGATATGCCGTTGTAGTGAGCAGCCGCTGTCAATTGCCCTGATTCAACAAGGGTTCTGTTAGGGCAAATAGTATATATTACTGGCCAATAAGGAAGTTGATATAAGCTAGCAATATTGTCGTCATTGCTGATAGGGAATAACACTTCATTTCCTTCTGGTGCTAACCAGTTTCCTAAATCACTATTTTCTAATTCACTGAGAGCAGTTCCACCGTCACCTTCAAACCAAAGAATCATTACATCATCAGTTGTGTTAGAGCTAACACCTGGCTCACCTGCAGGACCATGAGCTTCCCATATTTCTTCGAAAGTACCACCAATGTGATAGTTCCAGCAAGGGCCACACCAAGTAGCGCTGATATCTAAAATAACAGTATAGCCGTTATCTAAGTAATCATAAAGTCTGTGTTCATTTCCATTCACATCTGTTGTTGTGAAGTCTGGAGCGATTGATCCATCAGGCAATTGAGCAAAAGATTCAGTAGTAATGAACAATAAAGCCGATAGAATAAGTATATATGCTTTCATATTTTATTTGTTAAGTATTAAGTTAGTTTAAGCAAATTTAATAAAAAATACCTAGAAATTGGCATTTGCAGTTTGAGCTTTAGAAAAAAAATAGCCCGAAGGCTATTTTTTAAAATTTGTTTGAAAAGAATTAATCTATTTTAATAATATTTTTTTATTGATTAAAAGACGACGATAGTATATTTACAGTGTAAAGACCACTTTTTAAATGTATCAAATCCAACGGAATTTCATTGTTGCCTTTTGTTATGTCAATATCATCCTCAAATACAATTTCTCCAAGAACATTAACTTTCAAGCGCCTATATTTGCCGTATTCAAAGTCAGTATCATTCCTTTGTTTTTACTATATTTGTTAAATAAATTATGCTATTATGAAAAATCTATTACTATTTACTTTTGCCATCTTGAGTTTCACGGTGTTTTCTCAAAGTATCTCTGTGGAAGCTCATAAAATAGAGGTTGACCCTACTTGTTGTACGACTCTAATTGGTGATATAGGAACGGAGATTACGGTCAGAAATACTTCTGATGAAACAATTAATATTATGGTTTCCAGGCAAACGCTTAATCAAACATTAGGTACAGAGAATTACTTTTGTTGGAATGCGTGTTATGGTGCTTCTACAAGTGTTTCCCCCGATGGAAAAATGTTTGCACCACAACAGGTTGATGAAAACAGCTTTCAAGTACATTATGACAACCTAGGCTATAAACCAGCATCTGCTACTGTAAAGTATTGTGCTTTTAATGAGGCTAACCCATCTGATTCAGCATGTACAATAGTTTATTACTCTTTTGCTGCTACTTCTGTGAATGACAATTTTAATAGCTCTTATATTTCTGAGTTCCACCCCAATCCAACGTCTTCAACAGCTTTTTTAGATTATAATTTAAATTCAAGTGATGTGGCGGAAATAGTAGTTACAGATATGCTAGGTTCTATTGTAAAAAAGGAAATTATTAAAAATAAAAACGGCACATTAAAGTTTGATGTTAGTGACACTAAAATGGGTTTGTATTTTGCTAACATTTTGGTCAATGGCGAGTTCAAAACAATGAAACGCTTAGTAGTCAGTAGATAAACGAACGCACACATAATTTAAAAACCGGTCTTAGTGCCGGTTTTTTTTGTTTAATTTTACGAGCTTATTTCTAAGAATAACGTATGTCTAATAGAAGAAGAAAACAAGAATCCCTAGATTATCATAAGTCTGGCAGGCCAGGAAAGATTGAAGTAGTCCCTACCAAAAAGCACAGTTCTCAGCGAGATTTATCTTTAGCATATTCTCCAGGTGTTGCTGAACCTTGTATCAAAATCAGCGAAAATCCAGAAGATGTCTATGAATATACTGCTAAAAGTAATCTAGTGGCTGTAATAACTAACGGTACAGCAGTACTTGGGTTAGGTGATATTGGCCCTGAAGCCTCCAAGCCAGTAATGGAAGGTAAAGGCTTGTTATTCAAAATCTTTGCCGATATAGATGTCTTTGATATCGAAGTTGATGCTTCCGAAGTGGATAAATTCGTAGAGGTCGTGAAATCTATTGCTCCAACTTTTGGGGGAATAAATTTAGAAGATATCAAAGCCCCAGAATGTTTTGAAATAGAAAAACGTCTGAAAGAAGAATTGGATATCCCTATAATGCACGATGATCAGCATGGTACAGCTATCATATCTGCTGCGGCATTATTAAATGCACTAGAAATTGCCGACAAGAAAATAGAAGATATTCATATTGTTATCAATGGTGCTGGTGCAGCAGCTATGTCTTGTGCTAAATTATATCTTTCTTTAGGCGCTAAAAAATCCAATATTGTCATGTTGGATAGCAAGGGCGTTATAAGAGAAGACAGGGATAACCTAAGTAATGAAAAAGCTTTTTTTGCAACCGATAGTAATATACACACTCTTGATGAGGCTATGACTAATGCCGATGTATTTCTTGGCTTGTCATCTGGAAATATTGTTTCTAAACAGATGATAAAGTCTATGGCTGATATGCCCATTGTATTTGCATTAGCTAACCCTGACCCAGAGATATCTTACGATGACGCAATTTCTGCTAGAGAGGATATTATTATGGCAACAGGTCGTTCGGATCATTCTAATCAGGTTAATAATGTGTTAGGGTTTCCCTATATATTTAGAGGAGCTCTTGATGTTAGAGCAACCACTATCAACGAAGCTATGAAGTTAGCAGCAGTTCGCAGTATTGCTGAGCTCACAAAAGAAGTTGTCCCAGACACAGTTAATTTAGCTTATGGTGAAAAGGTGATTACTTTTGGCCCGGAGTATATTATCCCCAAACCTTTAGACAATCGTCTGATATCCGTTGTTGCTCCAGCAGTAGCTAAAGCCGCTATTGAGTCTGGTGTGGCTCAAAAGAAAATTTCTGATTTTGAAGCCTACGCTCAAGAGCTCAATAAACGTTTAGGTTTAGATAATAAGCTTGTAAGAAGAATAACGACTAAAGCCAAAAGAAACCCCAAGCGTATTGTGTTTGCCGAGGCCGAACATTATAAAGTCTTGAAAGCAGCTCAAGAAGTTAAGGACGAAGGTATTGCTATTCCGATCCTTCTCGGTAGAGAAGCTAAAATTAGACAACTCATTGAAGACAATGTTTTGGATTTAGATGATGTGCTAATTCTTGATCCTAAGAGCGATGAACAAAGAGATATACGTAACCAATTCGGAGAGATTCTTTTTGATAAACGTAAACGTAAAGGTTTGACACTTCCCGAGGCTCAAAAGCTGATGCGAGAGAGGAATTATTTTGGTTCTATGATGGTAGATCAAGATATGGCTGATGCCTTTATTTCAGGTATTAGCAGAAACTATCCTAGTACTTTACGTCCAGCCTTACAAATTATAGGAACTGAAGAGGGTGTAGATAAAGTTGCTGGAATGTTTATTTTAAACACTAAAAAAGGGACGCTATTTTTAGCAGATACTACTATAAATATCAATCCGACCGATAATGAATTAGCAAATATTGCCATGTTAACCGCAAAAACGGTTCGCCGATTTAATGTTGTTCCTAGATTAGCACTCTTGTCTTACTCTAATTTTGGCTCATCAATGAACCCAAGTGTTGCTAAAATAACACGAGCTTTAAAAATCGTAAAAGACAAAGAGCCTAATTTAGTAATTGACGGAGAGATACAAGCAGATTTTGCATTGAATAAAGATAAAAGGCAACAAATTTTCCCATTCTCTGATTTGACAGATAATGCTAATACGCTTATCTTCCCCAACTTAGAATCTGGAAATATAGCTTATAAGATGATGCAAGAATTTGATGACGTAGAAACTATAGGACCAATACTTATAGGAATGAAAAAGCCCGTTCATATTTTACAACTAGGCTGTTCAGTTCGTGAAATAGTAAATATGGTAACTATTGCTGTTATTGATGCCCAAACTAAAAGAAAATGATTACACACATTCAAGGAAAATTAATAGAGAAAAACCCCTCATTTGTCATTATCGATTGTAATGGGGTTGGTTATTTATTAAGGATATCATTGCAAACTTTTTCTAAGTTGTCAAATAATGAGCATTGTATGCTTTTTACACATTTGTCTATTAAGGAGGACGCCCATACCTTGTTTGGGTTCTTCGATAAAGATGAACGAGAACTTTTTAGGTTACTTATTTCTGTTTCTGGAGTAGGCCCAAATACAGCTCAGATGATATTATCTTCCTTAACACCTCATGAGATACAACAAGCTATTCTCACCGATAACGTGAGAGTTTTACAAAGTGTAAAAGGAATTGGCGGCAAAACAGCACAGCGTATAATTCTTGATTTGAAAGATAAAATTGCTAAACTTGGAATAAGTGCAAATTCTTCTACTACTTCATACAATACAACAAGAGAAGAAGCGTTATCGGCATTAACCATGCTTGGGTTTAATAAAAACAGTGTCGAAAAATCCATTGATAAAGAATTGCAGGCTGACGGTGATGTTGGAGTGGAAGAATTAGTAAAAAGAGTATTGAAAAAAATGTAGAGAATTTCTCTAATTCAATGTATAAATAGTGTTTCAAAATAAGGCAATACATAAACAAGCACTTTGGTGCTTTTTCTTGTTTTTAGTGCTGAGCAAATTTTCATTTTCTCAGTCCACTAATGACAGCCTCATTTTTCAATTGCCAGAGTCACAATCTTGGGATAATCCCCTGGATGAACCTTCCAGTGGTTTTTACCTTTCTACACCATCAAACCTACAACCACAATTGGAGTATGAACCCGAGACAAAACTCTACAGCGTTGAACAAAACATAAACGGATTTAGGCTTTCAAATCCAACTTTCCTTAGCTCAGAAGAATACGACAATTACAATTCTAAACAGTCCATAGTAGATTACTGGAAAGAAAAAACCTCCAACCCTTCTCTTATTGGAGATAATGTCAATAAAGGACCTTTAAGCATTGATATTGGAGGAGAGATTTTTGATAAAATATTTGGAAACAGTACTGTAGACATTAGACCTCAAGGCTCAGCAGAATTGATCTTTTCTATAAAGCATAACAAAACCGAAAATAACGCTTTGCCCATCGATAAACAAAGCAATACAAGCTTTGATTTTAAGCAAAAAATACAAATGAATGTTATAGGTAAAATCGGAGATAAGCTACAACTTAACACCAATTATAATACCGAAGCTATTTTTGATTTTGACAATAAAATAAAGCTAGAGTATGAAGGCGAGGAAGATGAAATAATCAAAAAAATTGAGATAGGTAACGTGGGGCTTCCACTTAATGGAACATTGATTTCTGGAAGCCAAAGTTTATTAGGACTAAAAACACAATTACAATTTGGTAGAGCTACTGTAACCACTATTTTTTCTCAACAAAAAAGTAATTCTAAAGTTATTGATGTTTCAGGTGGCGCACAAACTACAGACTTTGATATCTATGCCGACCAATACGAAACCAATAAGCACTTTTTCCTATCTCATTACTTTAAATCGAGATATAACGAGGCGATGTCACAACTACCTTTTATTAATTCTCCAGTAAATATTACCAAGATAGAAGTTTGGGTGACAAACAAAACTGGTACGATAGAAGACACAAGAAATATTTTAGCCTTTTTGGATTTGGGAGAGTCACAAGCAGATATGTATAACACGAATTTGTTTAGTGATAATGCTGATTTTTCCTATCCAGACAACGATAACAATACACTTTATCAGCAAATGCTTGCCGAAGGAACTGATTTGAGAAATATCAATCAGGTTAATAGTATTTTTAATGCGACCTCTTACCCTGATTTTTTAGGATCTCAAGACTATGAAAAGTTAGAACGTGCTCGTTTATTATCACCTACTGAATATACTTTTCACCCTCAGCTAGGTTTCATATCTTTAAATAGTGTTATTGGTCCTGACGAGGTATTAGCTGTAGCATTTCAATATACTATTGGCAATGAATTGTATCAAGTAGGAGAATTCAGTTCAAACGGTCCTTCGGCACCGAGCTCATTATATGTTAAGTTATTGAAGAACTTGAGTTTTTCTCCTCTATTACCTAACTGGGATTTGATGATGAAAAACATCTATTCATTAGGGGCTTATAATGTCAGTTCTACAGAATTTTACCTCGATGTAGTGTTTGAAAACACTAGGGATAACGGAACAATAACGAACTATATCCCTGAAGACGGCTTAACCAATAAACCAATTATCAATTTGTTGTCATTAGACCAATTGAATGCTCAACAAGAACGCAGGTCTGATGGTATTTTTGACTTCTTACCAGGCATAACAATAATTACATCTAATGGTAAAATCATTTTCCCTGTACGAGAACCTTTTGGTGAAGACCTTAGAAGTAAATTTAGTAATAACGATATTGCTGATAATTACGTTTATGATGTCTTATACGATTCTACCTTAACAATAGCTCAACAGTTTCCCGAATACAACAAATTTAGAATAAAAGGAAGCTACCAGTCGGAGTCAGGAGCGGAAATTTATCTTGGAGTTTTTTCCATAGAGCAAGGCTCTGTAGTTGTTACAGCTGGCGGGCTTCGATTAGAGGAAGGTAAAGACTTTACCGTTAACTATTCTATGGGTAAAGTGAATATTATCAATGACGGGATTTTATTATCTGGAACTCCAATTCGTATTTCTGTTGAAAGCAATTCCTTCGGTCTTCAGCAAAAAACGCTTGTAGGTACTCACGTTGATTATCGGATTTCGGATGACTTTATGCTTGGAGGTACGATATTGAACCTTACCGAAAAGCCATATTCTAAGAAAGTAAACTCTGGTGACGAACCTATCTCAAACACTATTTGGGGTTTAGATGGTACATATAGAACAGAGTCTAATTTACTGACCAAGATTGTCGACTTTTTACCTCTTCTTGAAACCAAAGAAAAATCTATGCTTACGGCACAAGGTGAGTTTGCTCATTTAATTCCTGGTCATCAGCGAGCGATTGGAGAAAGCGGTACAGCATATATTGATGACTTTGAAGCAAGTAGCACAGGAATAGATATTAAAAATCCGGGAGCTTGGTTTTTAGCAAGTCTGCCCAATGATCCTGATTTATTTCCCGAATCAGCATTAGGAAATCAAAGTCCTAGGCTTGGAAATTTGAATTCTGGTGCCAATAGAGCTTTAATGTCTTGGTACAATATTGATCCTGCTTTTTATAGAAATTCTACCAATACCCCCTCACACATTGCTAATGACGATACTCAACTTTCTAACCATAGCGTGAGAGAGGTTTTAGAAAAAGAAGTTTTTCCTAATCGAGATCCACAATACGCTACTCAAGTATCGAATTTACCAATTTTCAACCTGTCTTATAATCCATCTAAACGAGGGCCTTATAACTTCGACACCGATAATATAACCACGACAGGCTTATTATTAAACCCTGAAAATAGATGGGCAGGTATTATGCGTAAGTTGGAAACAACAGATTTTGAATTGCAAAATATTGAATTTGTAGAGTTTTGGATAATGGACCCTTTTAACGAGGATTCTGAAAATCAAAATGGAGGTAACTTAATTATGAACTTGGGTAATGTTTCAGAAGATGTTTTAAAAGATGGCTTTAAGAGTTTCGAAAATGGTTTGCCTTCCTCAGAAATCTTAGAGAACATAGACGATGAAAGTAGTGTCTGGGGACGTATGCCTACAACTTTTGCTTTAACTAATTCCTTTGATGTCGATGCTGAATCACGCCAATATCAAGATGTTGGACTTGATGGTTTGAGAGATGTTGATGAGCGTGCTTTTTTCGACACAGCATATATTCAGAAGATAGAAACTATATATGGTGTAAATAGTGAGGCCTATACTTTAGCGAATACAGACCCTTCTTCTGATAACTACACTTATTTCCTAGGCGATGCCTTAGACGGACAAAGCGCATCTATTTTAAAGCGTTATGAATATTTTTCTGGTATAGACGGCAATTCAGCAATTCCCAACCCCACACCTACAATGTCTACTACCATTCCTAACACAGAGGATATAAACTTTGATAATACACTAAATGAGTCGGAGAGTTATTATCACTACAATATTCCATTATTTCCCAACATGCAAATTGGCGATAGCTATATAACCGATATACAAGAAACTACCGCCAAAACCCCTACAGGTGATAGGTCAATCAAATGGTATCAGTTTAAAATACCAGTACAACAGCCAGATAAAACAGTAGGTTCTATTCGTGATTTCAAGTCCATACGATTCATACGTATGTTGTTGAAAGATTTTGACCAACCTATCGTTATGCGTTTTGCAACTTTGGAGTTGGTTCGTGGTGAATGGAGACGTTATAATTTCAGCTTAAAAACAGAGGGTGAATATGTTCCTAATGATAACTCCAGCACCACATCCTTTGATGTTTCTGTGGTAAATATAGAAGAGAATGCTGAAAAAATCCCAGTGCCATACGTGCTACCACCAGGTATTGAGCAAGAAGTAGATAACACAACGACTTATGTCAGAAGACAAAACGAACAGTCTTTAGTACTCAAAGTTTGCGATTTAGAAGACGGAGATTCTCGAGCAGCATACAAAACCTTCAATAATGACTTCAGAACTTATAAACGTCTGAAAATGTATGTTCATGCCGAGGCTTCAGGAGAAGTGGAGTCTGCATTACAAGATGGTGAATTGTCCTTGTTCGTTAGGTTAGGAACCGACTTTAATGATAACTATTACGAATACGAAATACCTTTAAAAGTAACACCTTGGGGCGTTTCTAGACTGGACGACCAACTTATTTGGCCAATCGAAAACGAGCTCAATATCACCTTTGAACAATTGCTTGATGCTAAGCAAGAAAGAAATAAAGCGTTAAGAGATGGTATTCATTCTAGTACTACAGATCCATTTTCAGGAACTGACAAACAAGTTACTGTAGTTGGTAATCCAAATATAAGCATGGTAAAAACCATAATGTTGGGTGTCAGAAATCCTCGAAAAGGAAGTCCAAACTCGACCTCTAATGACGATGGCTCATCGAAGTGTGGTGAAATTTGGTTGAATGAATTGCGATTGACTGATTTTGACGAAAGGGGTGGTTATGCTGCAAACGGCCGAATAAATGCTAGATTAGCAGACTTTGCAAATGTAAACCTTACGGGAAGCATGAGTACTATTGGCTTTGGTTCTATTGACCAGAGTCTTACAGCAAGACAAAAATACGATGCCTATCAATATGACTTCTCTTCAACCTTTGCATTAGGTAATTTCTTTGGTGAAAAGGCAGCTATAAAAATACCGATGTATGTTGGTATTTCTGAAGCCATTCAAAACCCTCAATACAATCCACTTGACCCAGATATTACGCTGAAAGCCTCTCTAGATGAGTTGCAGTCCAATGAGGAGAAAGAAGAATTAAAAGAGATAGCTCAAGACTTAACAAAAAGGAAGTCTATCAACTTCACTAATGTCAGGAAAAATAAGTCGTCATCAGCGGGGAACAAAACAAAGATTTACGATATTGAAAACCTATCAGCAACATATTCAAGAAACGAAACATTTTCTAGAAATGTAAGCCTCAAGGAAAGAACAACAGTGAGCACTAAAGCATCATTAAATTACACCTATTCCTCTAAACCTAAAAATATAAAACCTTTCCAAAAAGTTAAGCTGTTCAAAAACAAGTATTTTGCTCTTTTAAAAGATTTTAACTTTTATACTTTACCGAAATCAATCTCATTCCAAACAGATTTGGATAGGTATTACAATAAAACTCAATTTAGAAATATCAACAACCCAGATTTCACATTGCCACCCTACTACAACAAGGCATTTGTTTGGAATAGAAACTATAGTATTAAGTACGATTTGACACGTACTCTAAAAACAGAATTCAAAGTCAATAACTCAGCTAGTATAGACGAGCCACAAGGTGAACTTGTTAGGTCTGACCCTTATTATCAAGAGAAAAAAGACTCCGTTTGGAATAATATCTTGAATTTTGGACGACCCACTTTGTACCATCATTCTCTCAATGCGAGTTATAATGTACCGTTAAATAAATTTCCACTTACTTCTTGGATTAATTTAAATACTAAGTATGTTGCAAATTACGATTGGCTAGCGGCACCTTTAAGTTTGCAAAGTCTAGGTAATACTATTCAGAATAGTAATAATAAACAGATAAACTCGACATTTAATTTTGGGCAATTGTATAACAAAGTGCCATTCCTTAAAAAGCTCAATAGGACTAGTTCTAGAAATGTAACTCGAGGGAGGGGGTCTACTAGAGAATCTATCCGACTACCTAACGAGGCGCAAGATACCGTAAGAGTTTCTATGAAAGATATTGTTAATGGCGTTTTGAAAACAGCTCTATTAGTCAAAAATATATCCATTTCCTATAGACAAAATCAAGGTGTAGTATTGCCTGGTTTCAATAAAAAACCTCATTTCTTTGGACAAGATTGGGACGCTATGGCACCAGGCATTCCTTTTGCTTTAGGAAGTCAAAACATTGATATTAGAGAGTTAAGTTCACAAGGAGGTTGGCTTACTTCAAATACAGATTTGAATCAATTCTTTAAGCTTACCAATAGCGAAACACTTAATTTGAGAGGTACTCTTGAGCCTATTAAAGGATTTAGGATAGAGCTGACAGCTAATAGAACCAAAACCAATAATTCACAAGAGATATATAAGTATGATCCTAATTTGGGTGACTACGAATCATTCAATACAATAGAAAATGGTAGCCATAGCATTTCTTTTATTAGTTGGAATACATCCTTTATAAAAGATGATGACAATTATTCTAATGCTACTTTTCAGCAGTTTAGAGATAATAGAGAAGTCATTGCCAATAGACTTGCTGGATCTAACCCATATGATAATAGTATTGTTGATAGCACAGGTTATCCCTTAGGATATCAAAGTAATTCTCAAGATGTGTTGATACCCGCCTTCTTGGCAGCTTACTCAGGTAAAAATGCTTCGTCAGTTGGGCTCAATAATTTTCCAAACATACCATTGCCAAATTGGCGAATCAATTTTGATGGTTTGCGTAATCTGAAATGGATAAAAAAGAGAATGAATAACATAGTGTTGAGCCATTCTTACCAATCTACATACAGCGTAGGAAATTACGTGACTAGTTTAGATTATGAGGAGGGTTTTGACCAATGGCCAAATGCTATAAACGAAGCAACCTTAAACTATTATGACAAGTACGAAATAAATCAAGTTACCCTAAGAGAAAGCTTGAACCCACTATTTAAGATAGACATGACTTTCAAAAATAGTATGACGGCTCGTTTGGAAATCAAAAAAGAAAGAACCTTGAGTTTAGGTCTAAGTAATAATCAACTTACGGATAGATCTTCAGACGAATGGATTGTTGGTACAGGCTACAGAATAAAAGAATTATCCTTTAATGTTAGGGCGGCAGGGAAACAAAGGAAGATAAGTTCAGACCTAGATTTAAAGCTTGATTTTTCATTACGAAGTAACAAAGTTATCATTAGAAAGATTGAAGAGAATCAAGAAGAAATAACAGGTGGCAATAGCGTAATTACTTTAAAATTTACTGCTGACTATGTAGTAAGTAGTAGATTTAATTTGCGCTTATTCTTCGATAAAGTAATGACAAATCCATACGTTTCAAATACCTTCCCTTCAGCAATAACAAATGGTGGTTTTAGTGTCAGATTCACCTTAGCTCAATAGCATTAAATTAAACTTTATATTGTATTTTTGTGCCAAATAAAATAAATAAAAGTAGACATGAATATTCCTGCAGATTTAAAATATACTAAAGACCACGAATGGGTAAAGATTGAAGGTGACGAGGCAGTAGTCGGAATTACCGATTTTGCTCAGAGTGAATTGGGCGATATTGTTTTTGTTGAGGTTGAAACTGAAGGAGATACTATTGACCAAGAGGAAGTTTTTGGTTCAGTTGAAGCTGTAAAAACAGTATCTGACTTATTTATGCCATTGTCGGCTGAAATACTTTCATTCAACTCTGAGTTAGAAGATACTCCTGAAGTAGTCAATACTGACCCTTATGGAGAAGGATGGATGATTCGAATTAAAATTTCAGACAACTCTGAATTAGATTCATTATTATCAGCTGAACAATACAAGGAATTAATTAGTTAAATGCGCTTTACTTTAGCAATAGTATGGACTGTAGTTATAGCAGTTTTACATGCTATTCCAGGCTCTGATTTTCCAGAATTTTCTATTTTTGACTTTTTTCAAATCGATAAGCTTGTACACGCTATCGTTTTTATGATTGGCGTTTATTTGTTTGCCGTGGCATTAGCCGAGCAACAAAAAAAGGCTTTTATTCGTTATCTTATTGTATCATTTGTTGCTTACGGATTGTTGCTTGAGTTACTTCAAGATCTAGTTTTTGTAGAAAGAAGTGCCGATGTCTTAGATTGGTTAGCAGACACCGTAGGGGTGTTTTTAGGCGTTTGGATTTTTAAGAAATTTCCTTTTCCCGTATCAACAAATTCGATTAAAAAAGGTTAAATTTGCTCAAGTAACCCAATTTTTATGGAACCAAAAAAGAACCCCAAAGTAGATTTAGAGAAGAAAAGAGGTTTGTTTATGCAAATCGGCTTGGCTCTATCTCTATTAATCGTTTTAGGCGCTTTCGAGTACAGAACGTATGAAAAAGTTGTTGCTTCGTTAGGAGATTTAGTGCTAGATGCAGAGTTTGAGGAAGAAATAGAAAATACGTTTAGAGAACAAAAGCCACCTCCACCACCTCCACCGCCGCCAGATGAAATTATAGTTGTTGAAGACGATGAGGAAATTGAAGAGGTAGAAATTGAAGATACTGAATCTGATGAAGACCTTGAGGTTATAGAAGAGGAAGAAGAAACTACCGACGAAATATTTATGGTGGTAGAAGATATGCCTCGCTTTGAAGGATGTAGTGACGAAACGTGTACTCAAACTAAGATTATGCAGTTCATTGCTAGAAAAACAAAGTATCCGCCAATTGCAAAAGAAAACAATATTACGGGTAGAGTTTTTGTCAGTTTTGTCGTTGATAAAACAGGAAAAGTCACCAACGTTAAAATATTAAGAGGTGTTGACAAGTATCTAGATTCAGAAGCAATTCGTGTAGTTTCTAGTTTGCCAAAATTTAAACCAGGAAAACAAAGGGGTAAGCCTGTAAAGGTTCAGTATAATGTTCCAATTAGTTTTAAATTAAACTAACCCCTATTTAACAATACTTAAAAGGCTCTCCGTTTGGAGAGCCTTTTTTAATACTAGATTTTCTGCTTTAAAATCGCTATTTTTACTAGCCCAAAACAAGACACTATATGAATTCTAAAATGGTCAACTTTTTTGATTCTACTTATCTTAAAACTAAAGAACAGGCAAATATATCATCCGAAGAGGATATACATTGTATTAAGTCTGTGGTTTTGGAGGCTATAGAGCATCAGTTTAAATTAGTAATGATTCGTTCAGGTCACATCTCTTTGGCTAGGCAAATTATAGCTGCTAAAAATAGTCAAGTCTTAGTGGGTACAGTCATCGATTTTCCGAGCGGAACTTCATCAACAGAAAGTAAGTTAAATGAGATTCAATCAGCCATTGAGCAAGGAGTTGACGATATAGATGTTGTTATCAATTATAATCGATTTATACAAAATGAAAAAGACTATATCGCTAATGAAGTCAAAGAATGTACAGCCTTATGCCTATCAAACAACAAGACCATAAAGTGGATAATTGAGTCGGCAGCTTTAAGTGATAACGAGATAATAAACATCTGTCAGCTGATCAGAGATATTGTTTTGGAGAACTTTGAAAATACCAAATCACAAGATGTGTTTGTAAAATCTTCTACAGGTTTTTATGTTAGTCCAAATTCAGAACCTAACGGTGCCACCGTTTCAGCAATTAAGCTTATGGTTGAGCATTCATCGCCCTTAGCTGTAAAAGCATCTGGCGGAATTCGTAGTGCTGAAGACTTTTACACTATGATTGACCTTGGCGTTAAGCGCATAGGCACCTCTTCTGCTTTGGCAATATTACAAGGCAAACATTCTAATTCAAACTATTAGACTTTTTGAATAAAATAAAATCATACCTTTCAAAATATTCTCGAGATGTTCATTTTTTTGAATTAATCAAAGGAGCATCTAGTACATTTCTTCTTAAAGTTGTAGGCTTGTTAGTCGGCTATGGTCTTGCCATTTTTATTACAAATAAGTTTGGAGCTTTTGTTTTTGGTCAGTACGTGACCGCACTACTAATAGTTGAGATCTTAAGCATTATTTCAAGGTTAGGAATAGATACGGCATTAGTGCGATTTATCTCCAGATATGTACATAAAGGAGCTTCTAGCTTAATCAATCAACTTTTTTTTAAGTCAATAGCACTTGTTACTTTATCGGCAGTTGTTTTCACCTTATTGTTATTATTCTTTTCTGATTATATAGCTAACTTTATGAATTTAGATGAAGAATACCTCTTAATAGTTTCTTTTTCTTTTATTCCATTAGTTCTGTACCATATGAACACTCAGGCTATCCGAGGGTTGAAGCAAATGATGTCTTTTTCATTTTTGAATAATGTTGCCATCACCTTATTTACGTTTATTTTAATGGTGGTATTAGTTGCTTTTTCTTCCTCTGAAAAGCTACCTATTTACGCTTATGTAATGAGTGTTTTTGTCATGACCATTTCTTCTTATTTTTTATGGTTTTTTCATAGAGCTAAGATTGTTGATTCAAAGCAGAATAATAGTGAGTCAGAGTTGAGTACCAAAGCATTGTTTAAAGTTTCTATTCCTTTATTGCTGGGCCAATCTATGATGCTAATAATGGGGAAGGTAGACTTATTTATGCTGGCTAATATGACCTCATCGGATAAAGTAGGAATTTATAATATCGCATTAAAACTATCCATGTTAGCCTATATGGGTTTAATGGCTGTTAACAGTATTGCGGCACCAAAATTTTCAGAAATTCACTCTTCAGGAGATATTGATGCTCTAAAGAAAATAGTTCAACAATCAACAAAAACTATATTTTGGGTAACTTTTCCGGTCATACTTTTATTTTTAATTTTCCCAGACACTATTTTAGGTGTTTTTGGTGATGAGTTTAAGTTAGCCGCTATGGCATTAATAATATTATCCATTAGCAAAATGTTCAGCGCAATTTCTGGTTCTGTAGGGACATTTTTACAAATGGTTGGCAAACAAAATGTTTTTCAGAACATACTTATCTTTACAGCGATTATTAATATAGTTTTGAATTATACACTTATCCCCATGTATGGTATCGACGGAGCTGCATTCGCTAGTGCTATAAGCGGAGTGATATGGAATGTGTTAATGATAATTTATATAAAGAAGAACTTTGGTTTTTATTCCATATATTTCCCTGGAATTAAACGATGATTTATCCTAACTTTTATATTGTTGGTGCGCCCAAGGCGGGAACGACTTCTTTGTATCACTACCTTGATCAACATCCAGAGATAGCAATTCCTGATAAAGAGCCTCGTTTTTTTATTAAAGAAAGTATAGAAAAAACGTCTGATTCAGATCCAATTAAACCTTATTTACTGAGAAGTTCGGTGTTAAATGAGAATGATTATTCTAATCTGTATGCAGATAAAAAAGAAAAAGTTAGATGCGACGCTAGCACTCAATATCTGTATCATTTTGATGAGGTAATACCAAAAATCAAACAGCTTAATAGTGATTCTCCAAAAATCTTAATACTCTTGAGAAACCCTATTGAAAGAGCTTTTTCTAATTATTCTCACAATTATTCGACCTATGAAAATCTAGATTTTGAGGAAGCTCTTCAACAAGAGTCTGAGCGTATCTCAAAAGGGTTTAACTCTTTTTGGCACTACAAGGGTTTGAGTACGTATGCCGACTCAGTAAAAGCTTATAAAGAGGCATTTAAAGAAGTTAAAGTGATATTGTTTGAAGACTTCATAAAAGACATCGATAAGTCTTTAGTTGATATTTTTAATTTTTTAGAAGTTGACAGCAACTTTAAAGTGTCGCACTTTATGATAAATAAAAAAAGTACAGGTTCACCAAAGAGTAAAAAACTAAATGCAATTCTTCAAAATTCTTCAAAGTTTAGCATTCTCAAAACCGTTCTTTATAAGGTTATTGGAGAACAAAGAACAAAGTTATTTAGAGAGTTATTAATGCGTAAGAATTTATCTAAATCAAAAATTTCTTTAGATGAATCTTTGAAATCCAAATTAGAATCCTATTTTGTGGAAGATATTGCTCAGTTAAAAGAAATATTACCTGAGCAAAATATAGGCTGGTTAAATAATGGAACAAATTCATAAAATATACCGAAGAATAAGAGATAAGATTTTTACTTTCCTTTATCGAACTTCATTTAAGGAATTAGGACCTAAATCTACACTTGCTATGCCCTTTAGTGTTGAAGGTGCTCGCTTTATTTCTATTGGAAGAGAAGTCTATGTAAAACCTAACGCTTGGTTTTTGGCTTTGAATAATAGCGAGGTAAAATCTTCTGAAATTAAATTGTCAATCGGTGAAAGAACCTATATTGGACGAAATGCTCATATAGTAGCTTTAAAAAGTATACGTATTGGTAAAGGAGTTTTAATGGGAGACAACGTATATATTGCGGATAATTTTCATCGCTTTGACAGAGTGGATTTGCCATTTAAAGACCAAGGGATTGGCTTCAAGTCTGAAGTTGAAGTCGGTGAAGGGACGTGGCTTGGAGAAAACGTATGTGTGATTTCTTCTAAAATTGGAAAACACTGTATTGTTGGAGCGAACTCTGTCGTGCTCAATCATGTTCCTGACTACTGTATGGTTGCTGGTTCACCTGCTCGAATCATAAAGAGATACGACCATTCTACTGAAAGCTGGGAAAAGATTAAAGAATAATTATGAAAATTGCGTTAAAACAACTGAGTTTATCTTGGCTTCCAATGCTTTTTTTGGTCTTAACAGCAGGAAGTATGTTGTTTGTTTTTTTTAGAAAAGAGATGCTTTATTTTGTTTTTTTTCTTTTCTCTAGTTTGTTTTTAGCCAAGCATATTTACAAGAGAGAGCTTCTCATTTTTGTTCAGCTTTTGATATTGTTTTTATCTTTTCTGCTAATAAACTTTTTATTTGCGACCTCTACTCAATCTACGCAGAAGCTTTTTGCAAACATTGTCATATTTATTTCTTCTATTTTCTCTGCCTTATATTACTCGAGAGAGGAAAATAAAAAACAGTTTATTCCACACCTGTATTTGGTGTTAAAGATTATATTAATACATTCTTTAATTAGTTTCTTTATATATCCCTTTATACAATCTTTTTTATTTGAGATTAGTAACAGTCGTTACGACTGTGTTTCTTTCTTAAACATTTTCTTTTATTTAAAATACACGCACTCATTTTCTGTATTAGGTATAGATCTAGTGAGAAATCAAGGAATATTTTGGGAGCCGGGTGTTCTACAAATATTTCTCAATCTATTATTATTTATCATATCTTTTGTTAAAAAGAAAAGAGGCTTAATATTTTGGCTTACTGTACTTGCTATTTTCACAACCTTTTCAACTACAGGTTTAGTGGTAATGTTTATTCTGCTTCTTATTTCTTTTGGTGCAGATATCAGAAAAAACATCTTGTTTTTACCCATTAGTGTTTTATTGATTGCGTTGGTCTATTTCGTTACAGCGGCTAACATTTCCGATAAGCTTCATGGTGAGGGTCAATATTCTTTTCAGGCACGTTTTTTTGACCTAGTTCAGCCGCTTTATATGGTCTATGAAAATCCACTAACAGGTATTGGATTAGATGATGAACAATTTATGAATACACGCCAAAAAACAAACTTTTCATTAAACTTACAGGCATTAGATTTCTCAAATGTTAATGATAAAGGATCAACCAATTCGATAATGTTTTTCTTAGCTGCAGCAGGAATACCCTTTACTTTGATGCTTTTACTCATGCTTTATCATCAAGCTTTTATATTGGAAAAGCGTAATTTGTTTTTTATCTTTATAATAATATCATTAATGACTGAGCCCATTATGCTCAGACCTTTTTTCCTTACTTTTGTGATTTCAGGTGGAATAGGTTTTATAAACAAATTTAGATGGAAAATATATTAATTTCTGGTGGAGCTGGATTTATAGGTTCCAATTTAGCATTGAAGCTTGTTAGTCTTGGTCATAAAGTAACAATCCTTGATAACCTTTCTCCACAAATACATACCGAGTCTGAGAACAATTCACAGTTGTATTTATCAATTAAAGATAAAGTCTTTTTTATAAAAGGTGACGTAAGAAACAGAAAAGATTGGCAAAAGGCCATTGCCAATAATAGTGTCATTGTTCATCTCGCTGCAGAAACAGGAACAGGACAATCCATGTATCAAATTGAAAAATATGTTGAGGTTAACTGTAGTGGTACAGCTATCATGTTAGATATATTAGCCAACGAGGAACATCAAGTTAAAAAGGTAGTTGTAGCTTCATCAAGAGCTATTTATGGAGAAGGTAAATACCAATGCAGTGATCATGGAGATGTATATCCTTCTGAAAGGAGTGACGAACAAATGTCGAAAGGTCATTTTGAGCCTATTTGTACAAAATGTAAGCAATCGGTTGCTTTAGTATCCACCGATGAAAATTCAAAAATCTATCCAACTTCTATATATGGTATCACCAAGAGCAATCAAGAGCAAATGATTCTTGTAGCGTGTAAAAGCTTAGGCATCTCTGCCGTTTCTTTAAGGTATCAAAATGTATATGGTCCAGGACAATCACTCAGCAATCCATACACTGGAATTTTATCTATCTTTTCTACAAGAATATTAAATAATAATCCGATTAATATTTTTGAAGATGGACAGGAAAGTCGTGACTTCGTATTCATAGACGATGTGGTGGACGCTACTGTTTTAGCCATTCAAAACAATACTATAGAATCCGACTCATTTAATGTTGGCTCGGGGGTTTCTACAACTGTACAAACTGTAGCTGATGGATTGAAGCGCTTATATCAATCAGATGTCGAAATTCATGTTTCTGGAAATTATAGATTGGGAGATATTCGTCATAATAAGGCAGACATCAGTAAAATTAAACAGATCTTAGGTTTCACCCCAAAAGTACCTTTTGAAGAGGGCTTGAAACAATTTGTAGATTGGGTTAAAAGGCAAGATGTTAATTCTGATAACTACGACCATTCTATAAGTGAAATGAAAGATAAAGGTTTGATGAAATGAAAATAGGTGTTGTCACAGTAACTTATAATAGCTCTTCTGTATTGGAAGATTTCTTCACGTCAATAGAAAATCTAGCCTATCCAGATTTTAACTTATATGTTATTGATAACGCATCTAGTGATGACACGATTTCAAAAATTGAGGACTGGAGTTTTGAATCTAAAATTCTTTTAAAAAACACCAATAATCTTGGTGTAGCAGCAGGTAATAATCAAGGTATAAAGTTGGCATTAAAGGATAATTGTGATTTTGTTTTACTGCTAAATAATGATACGGTATTTGAAAATCAGCTATTAAGCAAGCTTTTAGATACATATCGGACTTACGGCTCTTCCATTGTTGTTCCAAAAATGAATTATTTTTCTCCTTCAAATATGATTTGGTATGCAGGAGGGTTTTATAACAGAAAAAAAGCATTTTTAAACTACCACAGGGGGCAAGGAGAAACAGATGATAATCAATATAATGTAGACGATAAAATTGAGTATGCTCCTACCTGTTGTGCTCTAGTTCATAAATCTGTTTTTGAAGATGTAGGCTTAATGGACGAAAAGTATTTTGTCTATTTTGACGACACCGATTTTTTCTATAGAGTTTTGATACACGGAAAACATGAGGTTAGATATAGGCACGACATTCATTTTTTACATAAAATAGGAAGTCTGACACAATCAAGAAATAAAGATAAGCCTCAGAAATACGGCACTTTTTTCATTAAGCAGAATAGTAAAAATCACGTCTATTTTTTAAAGAAACAAAAGACATTCATAGCCTATATAAATTTGATTTATCTATGGTTTTATTTGACGACTCGGTTTTTTATAAGTCCAAGGTTTGAAAAAAAATGGAGTGTCTTTTACCTAATTCAATCGTCCTATTTTCAAGGATTTAAAATGTAATAATGAAAGTCAATACATTTATTGTAGGCACACCAAAGGCGGGAACCACCTCCTTACACCATTATCTTGATCAGCATGCAGATGTGTGTATGAGTAGCGTTAAGGAACCGAACTATTTTTCCTCAAACGAAGTCTCTACTTTATTTTACAATTCATTATGTGTGGACAATAGTGAAGATTATCAAAAACTTTTTTCCAACCAAAAGTCAAAAATTACAGGCGAAGCTAGTGTCTCTTATTTGTTTTATGAGGACATTCCCAAACGTATTCACGACTACAATTCAGAGGCTAAAATTATAATAATGTTAAGGCACCCTATAGAACGGGCTTTTTCACATTACTTGATGGATTGTCGTCTTGGTTTTTGCTCAGAAAATTTAGAGGATATCATAGCTAATCCACAAAAATTTCCTCAATATTTTCAGCAATACTTAGAGTTGGGCAATTATTGTCCACAATTGAAACGCTATATTGATACCTTTGGCAGAGAACAAGTGATGATTATTTTTTACGAAGACTTTAAGGCAGATGCTCAAAAAGTGATGACTAGCCTATTTAGCTTTTTGAAGATTAACCAACAAGTGGTTGACTTAAGCATTCAAAATCCATTCTTAGCACCTTTAAATTCAATAATATCTCTATTGTATAAAATCAATTGGGTCAGAAAAGTGGTTAAAATGATATTACCTCTCACACTTTTGTCATCAATAAAAGTCAGGTTTTTCTCAAAAAAGGATAAACCCAAGTTATTAAATCTGACTGAACAGAAATTAAGAGATTACTATAAGGAAGATATTTTGCAATTAGAAAAATTATTAAATATTGATTTAACTCGATGGAAGATAAAGTAGCCATCATAGATCCGGTAGGGATAAAAAGCGGAATGAATCATTACGATACATTTCTTTGTAACTCATTGACTAAGCAAGAAATTACATCTTTTATTTATTCTAACTTTGAGGTGCACTCTGATTCGGTTATCGCTAAGCGTTTTTTCGGCACTTTTTTCAAAAATAAATTTTCTCAAACGCTCAATTTTTTAATGGGAATGCTCAAGTCTTGTATGGATTGCAGAAGGAATAATATTTCTAAAGTAATAATCCATGTATTCTCTACTCATAATATGGCGGTTATGACCTATGCTTTTTGCAAATTATTCGGGCTAAAGACGATTACAATTTCACACGATGTATTTTCCTTCACAAAGCAAGATAATAAATGGTACCACCACCTTATTTATAATTTTTGGTCTGATAGGATAGTGGTCCACAATAGCTATTCTTTTGATCATTTGTTGCCTCAAATACAATCAAAAATGCATTCTAAGGTTAGTGTTTTAAAGCACGGCGCTTTTGTTGATTTGCCCAACAGAGCAATAAGTAGAAACTCAGCAAGAAAATCACTAGGCTTAGAAAACGATAGGCAATATATCTTATTTTTTGGTCGATTAAAGCCGACCAAGCGTTTAGATGTTATGTTAAGAGCAATGCCTCTAATTGATGCTTCAACGCACCTTATCATTGCGGGTCATTCGGGTAAAGATGACTTTAGTAAATATCAGTCCATTATTGATGAGCTGGACTTGTCAAGTAGATTGATATTGGACATCAATTACATTAGTGAGGAAAAAAGAGAATTATATTTCAAGGCAACTGATTGTTTAGCTTTACCTTATGAGCTTATCTTCCAAAGTGGTGTTTTGCTTATGTCGCTTTCCTATGGTTTGCCTGTAGTTGCAACTAAAATAGCCCCATTTGAAGAAGTTATAGAAGATGGACAAAATGGTTTGCTTTTTGAAAAAGGTAATTTCAAACATTTGGCACAACAGTTAAATATACTAATGAACAACAAGGATTTAATGACGGACATGACACAGAATGCGATAAACCACATGAGAGAGGATTATTCGTGGGATGATATTGCTAAAGGTTATACCTCGATAATAAATTCTCTGTAATGCTTGTTTTGTTTACTTTTGCTTTAGACATCAGTTCAACATCTATTTTGATTAAATAATCTGCAAATGAAAAAATACCTTTTAATTTTTTTACTGTCACAGTTTTCACTCACTCTTATTGGGCAAATAAATGCACCCTTAAGCCATTCCTATTATTCATATACGGAAAAGGATATACACGATATTGGTATCTCAAAACATACATCATTTAAGCCCTTTTTATTCTCCTCTGACGACACTACCTATTATAACTCTTTCAAGCCAATTTCATCAAGAAAGTCATTGATTTATGATTTTTTAAACGCAGATTTATTGAGAGTTGAAGATGCAGATTATATGTTTGCATTGAATCCGCTTTTTCATTTTGAATTAGCAGAAGACAATGATAGACGATATGTCAACACAAGAGGGGTTGAGGTAAAAGGAAGGATAGGAAAAAAAATAACTTTTTACTCTTCTTTTTATGAAAATCAGTTGTTGCTCTCAGACTATTTAGAAGACTATGTGAGAACTAATGAGAATGTTGTTCCTGGTCAAGGTATGGCAAAGTACAATCTGCTTCACGAAGAGGGCATTATGGATTTTTATTATGCTTCAGGATATGCTAATTATGATATCAATAAATTCTTTGACGTACAGTTTGGTCATGGCAAACATTTTATTGGCGATGGGTATCGTTCTATGTTACTTTCCGATAATTCATTTAATTATCCTTATTTGAAAATAACTACCGACGTATGGAAATTTAAGTACGTCAATCTATTTTCTTATTTTCAAGATGTAGATTTTCGATTTGGTGTGTATGACATTAATAAGTATAAATTTAATGCAATACATTACTTAAGCGCTAATATAGGTGAGCGGTTGAATATTGGCATTTTTGAATCCAC
>CESO01133471.1_pt1 | contig 50466 bp, 47 predicted proteins | sample 356341 | NCBI WGS metagenome assembly CESO01 (sample SAMEA2621812, study PRJEB7988) | marine metagenome | biome: marine biome (ENVO:00000447); feature: deep chlorophyll maximum layer (ENVO:xxxxxxxx); material: "saline water (ENVO:00002010), including plankton (ENVO:xxxxxxxx)" | depth 35 m | reverse complement strand
TGCTCCAACAAAAGCACTTGCAAAAGTTTCAAACCGAATTGCTAAGAAATTTCCAAATCAAACAAAGGGAGTTTATCTAATAAACTCGGAAAAAAAGAGAATTAAAGCATTAAACTGGCTAAAGATTCGAGATATTTGGGGAATAGGTTTGAGACACGCAGAAAGACTAAAAAATATAAAAGTAAATACAGCATATAATTTTATAAATCTTGAAGATGGTTGGGTAAGGAAAAATATGAGTGTGGTAGGGTTGAGACTAAAAAAAGAGCTAGAAGGAAAATCTGTATTAGACTTAGAAGAAGTTAGATCCCCAAAAAAGGCAATTGCTACAACTAGAAGTTTTAATGGAACAATCACTGATTATGAAAAAATAAAGGAGAGAATATCAACTTTTGCCATTTGTTGTGCTGAGAAACTAAGAGCTCAAAATAGTAATTGTAGTTCTATATATGTATTTATAAGAAGTAATAAGTTTCAAAAAAACAAAACACAATATAGAAATGGAATATTGATAACGATTCCTTTTTCGACAAACTCAAATATGATAATTAGTAAGTATGCAATTAAAGGTCTAAAAAGTATATTTAAAAAAGGTATTAACTACAAAAAAGCAGGAACCATAGTAATGGGGCTAGATTCATCTGAAAACTATCAGATAAATATATTTGAAAATGAAAATCCTAAGCATAAATATTTAATGAAAACTATAGACTATATTCAAAAAAAAGAAGGTCAAAGTAAAATTAAACTTGCTTCTCAAGATTTAACAAAAAGATGGAAAATGAAACAAGAAAGTCTAAGTCCAAATTACACTTGTAAAATAAAAGATATTATTAGAGTCCAATGAAAAAAAAAAAGTTAAAATTTTTAAAACCTGAAATACAGGATAGTTTGGGTCAATGGCTCATAGAGGAAGGGATTTCAGCAGGGTTTCCATCACCCGCTGATGATTTTAAAGAAGTAAGAATAAGTCTAGACAAAGAGCTTGTAAAGAGTAAAGAATCAACATTTTATGCTAGAGTTAGTGGAGATTCAATGATTGGAGCAGGTCTTGATGATGGAGATTTGCTAGTGATCGATAGATCTTTAAATCCAGAAAATGGTAAAATAGCTGTTTGTTTTATAGACGGGGAATTTACGGTAAAAAGAATAAAAAAAGAAAAAAATAAACTTTATCTGATACCAGAAAATAAAAAATATGAAACGATAGAATTAAAAGGAGAAGACCAATTAATTATATGGGGAGTTGTAGAGTACGTGATAAAAAAAGTTTAAACCAGTATAATATTTTTTTAAAAGTTCCGCATTGGTAAATCTTTAAACCACTTTTCATAAAGGTTTGAATTAGGAAATAAAATAACCCAAGCTGTCATAAAGATAAGCTGCATGTCAAGAATGAAAGAACGATTTTCTTGATACCACATTTCCAACTCTCCTTTAAATGGAGCAATTACTCTTTTATAGTATTCATGTGGATCTTCATCTTTTACACCAGAAATTATTGTTTCTTCATCTCTAAACACAATAGAACCTATCCCTGTCAGTCCGGGCTTTATCTTATAAATTTTGTCTTGTATATCTTTATTATATGCAATAAAAGTTTTAATAACTAGGGGTCTTGGTCCTACTAAGCTAATGTCTCCCTTAATAATATTAATTATTTGAGGCAGCTCATTAATCTTAGTTTTTCTCAAAAATTTTCCGATACCGGTAACTCTAAAATCATTTTGAAGAGTAATACTCCCTGTTCCCATATTCATAGAATTCTTTAGCATTGTTGCAAACTTCCATATTTGAAAAATCGAGTTATTGATACCAATTCTTTCTTGAAAATAAAAAATCTCTCCTTCAGCAGTAAATCGAAGAATAATTATAATTGGAATAAATAGTGGAAGAAAAATAATCAATGTAGTTAGACTAACAACAATATCTAGTAAACGTTTTGAAAAAAGATACATATTACATTTTTTGATCTAGATGTTTTCCTGTTTCAATATGCATGAAATCAGGGACATATTTTTTTATAATCTCGATTATATCTATTTTGTTTGATTCTTTATTTTTGAACACTGTCTCAAAATCAGTTTTTACATCTTCAAAGTCAATTCTAATTTTAGGCGATTTAATATAACCTAATGAGTCAAATAATTTAATATCAAAATCTTCTTCTTTAGAGTAAAATTCCTCATAACTCTTTTCACCTGATGTATCCGTCTTAAAAAAATAAATTGGATACTTATTTGAATTACCATCAAAATCAAATTCTTTAGCATTTTTTTCTGTTGATACTATGAAAGGGGTAAAACCATTTTGCTTTAGGAACTCAACAGCAATATCTTTAAAATATAGTTGATCATTATGAAAATCTAGTTTAGGAAAAAAGATATTTCCAGATTCACCTAAGAATGTAGCTAAAAGACAAATTTGACCTGACTGCTCAGGGCTAACAAAGAATCGTTTGATATCAGATGGGCAAGATAATGGTTGATTTTTTCTAATTCTGTTGATAAAACCATCTAGAAGACTTCCATTTGAAAAAGCAACATTTGCAAACCTTGCAGTAGAAACTCTAAATTCATCTTTTTTTGAAATTATTAGTTTTTCCATAATTGATTTTGAGGCACCCATAATATTCACAGGGTTTGCTGCCTTATCAGTTGAAACACTAAAGAAATACCTAGGAGGTCTAGAGGAACATAAATTTAAGAGTTTAATAGCACCGAATACATTATTTTTTATGAGTGATTCAATTGAAATTTTATCTTTTTCTGATCTAACATGCTTATGCGCTGAAAAGTTAGCTACAATTTCAAAATGATCTGATAAAAAAATTTTCTCAAAGGTATCGCTCATTAAATTAACTGGATAAGTAATATAGTCTGGATTATAATCAAGTAAACTTGAGCTTCTCAAATCTCTGGTTAATTCTGTTAGTGAATTTTCATTTACGTCAACAACAACTATTTTTTTAGGCCTGTAATTTAAAATTTGTTTTATATAATTTGAGCCAATTGTACCAGCACCTCCAATAACCAAACATTTAGAATTTTTAATTTCTTTAGTCAAAAAGATACTATTTGTTTCCAAATCTTTTGAGAAATTAATTTTCTTTTCAATTATACTATTATAAATCATGTATGGATATTAAAGATTTTTAAAAAGTTTGTAAATACCTTCCGATGTGTTTACAGGCATGCTATTTATCCTAAATGCTTTTTTGATTTTTTTATTAGAAACCATAAAATTACCGGTTAATTTTTTAAAGTTACTTGAATTAATTGGAAGTTTAAAAAAGTCTCCTGTCTTTACAAAAAAATTAATAGTAAACTTTGGAATTGGCAACATTTTAATTTTATAACCAATTGCTTTTGATATGGTATATACTAATTCATTGGTTGATATAGGATCATCATCACATATATTATAAATCCCAGATGAAATATTTTTTAAATCAATTAAATTATAGATGGTAAAATTTAAGTTTTCGATGCTACAATAATTTCGTTTATTTTCAAATCTGTACAATGGCCATGGTAGCTTCATTTTACAAAATTTATAAAGTAAATTAAGATTTCCCTTAAAAGAAGAACCATATATCATTGTAGGTCTTAGAATATAAACACCATTATCATTTATATTTTTTAAAATATAACTTTCGGCCTTGAGCTTAGACTTTCCGTAAAATGTTACGGGATTACAATCAGAATTTTCATCAAGAAAATCATTAGACTCATCGCTACATGCTTTTATAGAACTTATAAATATAAATTTCTTACAAACAGATTTTTTAAACTTATCATATAGTGTTTTTGTTAGATTATAATTTGAAAATTCATAATCTGAATATTTTGCATTATTTGTTAAGTCATGTGCTTTACCAGCAAGATGAATTATTACATCAATTTTTTTGTCAATTTTGTAATAGGGATTCATAATATCTTCTCTTGAAAGATATTTGAATTCATAACTATTTTTTTTGTGTTTTTGTAAATTAGTTCCTATAAAACCATTAAGACCAGAGATTAAAATTTTCAAAATTATAGTTTATAATAAATAATTTTACTCCCTTCATTTTCAAATTTAAAATCAATTTTTCTTAAATTTTTAAGAGAATTACATATTTTTTTGTGATTTTTTTTACGTGCATATAACAATAAAAATCCACCTGCACCTGCACCTAATATTTTTCCACCTAAAGCTCCATTTTTTTTTGCAATTGAATACCAACTATCTATATTATCGGATGAAATATTTTTAGACAGAGTTTTTTTCAATTTCCAATTTTGATCTAATATTTCACCAAAAGAATCAAGTCTATTATTCTCTAATTCTCTTTTCATATCATAAACTAAATCAACCATTTTTTTTGTATTAAAAATCTTAGTTTCTTCTTTCAAATTTTTTGATTGAGATAATAAAATTTTTGAGGCACTTCTCGTTATTCCCGTGTAAAACATTAATAAATTATCATTTAGCTCTTTAATTGTTTGCGGTGTCGTGATAACAGGTAATACATTAACACTATCATCTTTATTAAATTCAATAAGATTTAGGCCTCCAAATGAAGCTGCATATTGATCTTGTTTACCTATTGGTTCTTTACACATCTCTATTTCTATCTTGCAACAATCCTCAGCAAGTTTCTCTTTCGAAATAAAGTCTCCTTTAAAAGCATTTAAAACATGGAGTAGTGCTGTTGTAAATGTAGAGGAGGATCCTAATCCGGTACCTTTCGAAGGAATATCAGCAATGGATGTAATTTCAATTCCTTTTTTAATATTTAAATAATTTAAACTATTCTTAACTAATTCATGCTGAAGTTCATCAATATTATCTACTAGCTCAGTTTTTGAGTAAGCAACCCTTATTCCATCATCAAATTTTTTGTTGACATTTACATATATGTATTTATTAATAGTTGTGCTTAAAACTGCTCCTCCATATTTTTTATAAAAGTTTGGTAAATCACTACCTCCGCCTACAAAACTCATTCTTAATGGGGCTTTACTTATAATCATAATTATCTGTTTATTATTAATTTAGATGCTTCCTCAATATTTTTTGATATATAGTTGGGTTTAAAATCATATTTTTTATCTCTACCAGCATTTCCTGTTTTTACTAAAATAGATTTAATTTTTGATTTATATGAAGCAGCTAAATCAGCTGTTGAATCTCCAATAAACCATGATTTTTTTCTATCTACATTATATTCCTTAATAGCTTTCTCGATCATTCCATTATTTGGTTTCCTACAACTGCATTTAATTTTTAAGTTTTTGACTTCACCGGGAAAGCCAGAGTCAGGATGATGAGGACAATAATAAATTTTGTCAAAAAAAGTTTTACTTTTAGATAAATATTTTTCAATTTTCCAGTGTATTTGATTCAAAGTTTCAACACTACATTCTCCTCTTGCAATAACGGGCTGATTAGTGATTAAAAAAACTAAAAAACCTTCTTTTTTCAAATTATATATTGAAGATGTTACAAAATCATATAATTTAATTTGGTTAGGACTTGAAATAAAACCATTTTCATAATTAATAGTACCATCTCTGTCTATAAAAACTGCTTTTTGCTTTAATTTTAATGAACTGTTTTCTACAAGACTATTTTTTAAATCAAATTCACATTTATCCAATCTTTCTGGAGTACCACAATCTTTAATGTACTCCGATGAATTATAACCTATAATTTTCAATTTATATATCAGTTTTGGAAATAGATGTTTTGCTAAATCAAATTCCCCGATTTCTAAATTAATATCAACTATACTATTCTTGTTTATAATGTAAAAGGCTGCGTTTACCAAATTTGGATAAAAGAAGTTTTCGTTATGAGGATAGTTATGAAACTTAGTTACTCTATTTTCATCATTAATTTCAACCAAATCTGAATCATAAGGATGATCATTTGGATGTAAGTATAATGTAATATCAGCTTTATTTAAATTATGAAAATTTTCAAATCTCTCAATATCAATATTAAATAATGTATCTCCATAAACTACCAAAAAAATATCATCTAAAAAATTAATTGACGACAACAAAGCTCCAGCAGTACCAACTTTTCCAGCTTCATCCAACTTAATGTTTATATCTAAATCCCAGTATTTATTTTCTTTACAAAAAGAAACTATCTCTTCGTATTTATAATTTACCAATAATAAAATTTTTTTTATACTATTTTTTTTTAACTCAAGGATTTGTCTTTCAAGTAGTGAAACACCTAGAATATCAACTAAAGGTTTAGGTCTACCTTTTAATCTACTTCTGAGTCTAGTTCCCTTTCCTCCTGCTAAAATTACAGCTTGCTGAATCACAATATTTGATCTTTAATTTGTTTTATTGCTTTTAAAATAGTTTGATGTGAATTTAATTTTGGCTTCCAGCCTAAACTTTTTATTTTTTCAATTGAGTAGTTAAATTTAGGAATATCACCGACCCAACCTTTATTACCCTTACCATAAATAATTTTACAATTGAAAGAGGTTGATTTAACTACCTCCTCGGCAATTGTTTTAACCTCAACTCCATCATCCATGTCAGGACCAATATTAAATACATTTAAACCCCTGTTACCAAGCATTTCACGAACAAATAGCATAGCATCTATTAATTCCTCAACATGTAAATATGATTTTTTTTGTGTTCCATTACCCAAAACGTTTAGGTTTTCAGAATCAATTTTTAGTTTATTAAAAAAATCGAAAATTACACCATGGGTTGCAGGTATACCAACAACATTAGGGAATCTAAAAATTATAGCAGTTTTTAAAAACGATTGTGATGAAGATGAAATTAATGCTTCAGATGCTAATTTCATTGCTCCATAGTTAGAGTGTGGAAGCAGAGGACCTGTTTCTTCTCGAATTGGTTTATCTCCATGATCCCCATATATTGCAGAGGATGAAGAAAAATAAATATTTTTAACATTATTATGTTTCATCCATTTAATAATATTATAGGTTGTCATAAAAGTATCTTTATAATCAACTCTCATATATTTTACACCTGATGGAATATCTGAGTTAGCAGCTAGATGCCAAACTTCATCAATTCTGTGTGATTTATGTATTGGATTTATAACCTTCTCTAAGTTATTATAATCACTTACATCACATTTTAAAAATCTAAAATTGTTTTTGTTTATAAAACTCTTAATATTCGCTTCACATCCTCTTGAATAATTATCAATACAAAAAATAGTATTTCCATTGTCAAGAAATTTTTTTATCAAATTTGGTCCTACAAAGCCAGCACCTCCAGTTATTAAAATATTCATATTACTTAATTAAAAAATTTATTTTCTTCGAATATATTATTGTAAATATTATTAATATTTTCAAAGTCGTGGTTTTCTTTAACCCATTTTTTTGAGTTTTTCTTTAAGTAAGTTAATTTCTTTTTTTCAAGAGATAAATATTTAATAATTTTTTCTGAGAGAGACTTTGAAGAAAATTCTGTAAAAGCATATTCTTTAAGAAAATCGGGCACTGCATCCCTGCATCCAGTAACATCAGTTGTAATTATTAGGGACTCATACAATTGAGCTTCTAATAATATCATAGGTAAACCCTCACCATACATACTAGGCAATAAAACAATATCAGATTTTTCAAGAAGATTCATTTTTAAATTTTCTGAAACTTCTCCCAAATATTCAATGTCTCGAAAATTAATTTCTTCAAAAAATTTGGGCTTTTCTACACTATCACTTAAACTCATTTCACCTGCAATTAATAACTTTAATTCAGGATTCGTTTTCTTAAGTTTTTTAAAGGCATCAATTATTATAAATATTCCTTTTTCTGAAATTATTCTAGACAAATAAAGTAGATAATTATTGTTCTTTTTAATCTTCATTTCAATTTTTGTGTTAAGACCCTCTGACGGAATTTTTTTGACAAGATTATTGTTTAGTTTTGATCTGAAAAAACTATAATTTTCTTTATTCATAGTAATAGTCAGGTTTGTTTTTTTCAGAGAAAAAAAGAATAATTTATGATAGAATGAAGTTTCTGTTGTAATTTGTTTAGACATGCTTCCTAGCCCAGAAATTACAGCAGCATGTTTATAATTAAAAAACCTCGCAATTAAACCACAATAAATATTGACTTTAGGGGCGAAGGATATAACATGTGAGGGTTTATGATGGATTATTATTTTTAACAACTTTAAAAAAATGATAATTTCTTTAATTTTACCGCCTCTGTTATAAGCACCCCACCAAACAATTTGATTAATATCACTTTCTACTAAAAAATCACCTACAAATTTTAGATCATCAACCTCGCCTTTTAAAAAATAATAAAGATTTTTTCTAATTCTGATATTTTGAATGTTACTAGCAGAAATTATTAAACATTTTTTCATAAATCAAAATGTTAAATTGTCAGAATTCATATTTTGAAAATCATTTCTGTTCCATTCTTTAATATTCATCATTTTATCTAGAATCATATGTAAAAAAATTTGATGACAACATTCTACGATACCATAGGTTTTCATTGGAACATAGATAGAATAAGTTCCAATTTTGATAGATTCATTATTTGGTTTTAGCCCAGAAAGTGTTAAAGTTTCAATATTTGATTTTCTACAATATTTTAGAAGATTAACTATGTTAGGGCTATTACCACTTGAACTAATAGATATTACAAAATCATCTTTTGTTATATTATTCATTTTAACAAATTCAACAAATGAATCATCATAAGAGTAATCGTTTGAAATTGCTGTTAATAAAGCGCTATCACTAAGAGATTTAGAAATAATATTTCCATTTTTCATAAAATCTAAAGCCATATGATTTGCAAAAGATGAGCTTGCTCCATTTCCAAAAAAATACAATGAAGATTTATTTTCTTTTATCTTCAATAATTTGGAGTTGGTTTTTTCAAAAAAAAGCTCAATTGACATCTCTTTTTTATCTACCGAGAATTTACTTTTTTTTAATCCTAAATCAATAGAATTAAAATATTTTTTTTCATAATCCATTTTTATTTATTTATTTATTGTGCTCCTTGATATTCTTTTATAATTTCTATAGGATGCTTTTTAATTAAATTATCTTTTTTTAAACCAGTGTAATAGACTCCACAAGCACCGTCAAGATTCCATTTATTTGGAACTATAAAATCTAAAAATCTAATCCAGAAAAAAATAATTTTAAAGATTTTACCAATTAATCTCGATCTGAATATTCCAGCAAATGTATATTCAATTGACCATAAAAGAGTTCTTCCTAAACCTCCAATATATCCTGAATTAATTTCATGAAATTTTTCAAAAAGAACTTTCTTTCCCATTAAAGTAAATCTTGTAAAATCATAAGCTCCTTCATGAACATGCTGAAGAAAAGGAGTCTCTGCATATATATACCCGTTTGAATTAGTTACTCTGTAGCATTCATCTGCTACTTTATGTGGATACATTACATGTTCCAATACTGCTTGAATAATAACTAAGTCAAAAATAGAATCTTTAAATGGTATTGAATGTGCATCAGCTATTAAATGAACATATTCTGATTCATAAACATCAAATGAGGTAATATTTTTACTATGTTGCTTAATAAAATTATCCATTCCTGAACCTATTGTTCCTCCACCAACTATCAGAATATTTAGAGAATCTCGATTTTTTAATTTACTACTCAAATAAGTCAGATTTTTTTCTGTTCTAATTGATGAACCATTTAAAATTTTAAAAATTATTTTTTTAATACTATTACTTTTCCTTGTTCTTACAACATTGCTTTTCCCTTTACTCATTTTGAATCTTTTTTCACATAAAACGGATTTATCAAAATCTACCATAATTAATTTATTGTTAATTAATCTAAAATTTGATAATGACATTTTGCATTGTGAACTATTACAAAAAAAATTTTTATTTTTTAATATAATATCAGAACTACAAATTGGACATATTAAGTTTTGTAAATTTTCCATATTTATTTTGTCCAATTATCAATATAATTTTTTACCATTTTTTTCATTCCAAAATTTTCCTCAATTCTTTTTCTAGACATTAATTTCCTTTTACTCCATTTTTTCACATCCTCAAATTCTTGAATAGACTCTGTTAAAGCATTCCCCAAACTTTTTGGATTTGACCTTTCAACCAACCATCCAGTATCACCAATTATTTCATTAACATCTCCAACTTTAGTTCCAATACATACAGCTCCAGAACTCATAGCTTCACAAATAACATTTGGAAAAGCTTCACCTTTACTAGGTAATATATGTAAATCAATTGCAGAGTAAATCTCATTCATATTGTCTCTTGAACCCAAAAGCTTTAATTTAATATTATTAAGGCTATTATTCGATATAATTTCATTTAAATGTTTATTATTATTATTCATATTATTTCCAATCAACAGTAAGTATATGTTTTTTTTTGAGATTAATTTTTTATCAATAAATGACAATGATTTAATTAAGTTTTCATGATCTTTAATAATATCCCATCTAGCTACACAACACATAACAAATGAATTTTTTTTTATTTTAAATTTTTTTCTAATTTTTTCTCTGTTGAATATATCAAATTTAAATTTAGATAATTGAGTACCTAAATTAATTACCTCAAAGTTGTTTTTATATCCAATTTTGGTATGAACAGGTATGGAATTTTTAGAACAAATAATTATTTTTGTAGGTATAAAATTAGAGAACAAAGCACACAACCTTGAAGTTATGATAGTGGTGATTGGAGTGACGTTTTTATCCAAATTAAAATTATGAACACCCCAATAAATTTTTTGTATACCAGCAAAATATGAAATTAAGCCACCTATTAAATCTGCATGATACATCCAAGTTTGAACAATATTTGGATTAATTTTTTTTATTAATTTATACATTTTAAATAATGACAAAATCCTTAATCTCCTTCTTGGCATTTTAAGATAAAAACATTCAATGCCATTTCTTTCCAGTAAAGATCCAAAATAGCCTTCATCAGTCAATGAAATAACAATATGTTTACACTCATTTTTACTGTTCATAATTAGATTATACAGTGCTCTTTCAGCTCCTCCCTGTATTAAGCCTGTTATTACATGTAAAACTGTCATCTAATTGGTTTTATTTTTATTTTAAATCTTGACAAATATATTAAACCTAATATCCAGATAAGTTCAATTAAATAAAGTTTAACGCAAACTGCAAAATCTATCCTTTGAAAATTGATTATTATAGGGAATAAAAGTAAATACCCAAAATATTTAAATTTAGTATCAAGAGTCATATTATCTAATCTTATCAATAGGTATCTTACAATACAGAAAAAAGGTAAAATTCCTAAAAAGGTAAAATTTAATATTACTTCTAAAATTGGTGAAAAACCTAAACCAAACATTTCTTTTGAGTTCATAAAGTAATCAATTGAAAATCTTGTTGCTATGGTTAAAGGCCTCGAGGGAAAAATTTCCCTTGGCATCAAATTTATGATTGGATCAAAAAAATAAGTTTTACCAAACTGTAATGGATAATTAATTACACCCTCAAAATATATTTTAAGAACTCTATAAGGAGCACCAAATTCAGAATCAACAGGATTGTAATTGGCATTAAATGTTGAATATTCTAATATTTTTTCAAAACCATAACCTCTAACCACTGCAATAAAATGAGTTAATGGAAACAAAATTAAGATTCCAATAAAAATATATTTTACACTGATCTTTCTATTAATAAACTCACTTACAATTAATGGAAGAGTAAAAATTATAAATGGATTTCTCCCTCCTCTAACTAGTAAAAAAAATGCAATCAGAATAATTGGAAATAAATAAATTACAAATAATTTTTTATTATTAAATTTTCTAATAATTATATAATAAAATAATGCCGTGGCGGATGTAATGGATAGAAGAATAACGTCTAAAGTACTTTTCTCATTTTCAAATTTATCAGATTCAATTAAATATGCTTTAAAAATATTTAAAAGATTGTAATCAAGATAATACAATTGTCTGTCAAGAAAAATAAAAAAAATAAATAGAGAAAATAAAATAATAATATTGCTATTTCCAGTGGAAACATTAAAATTATGGTATTGAATTTTATTTTTTACAGAAAAATTTCCAAGGATAAAACCTAATATGGCTAAAATATTTAAGGAAATGAAATAATGATCAAAAGTAGTCCATGGATCATTATAAATAATTTTAGAAAACTCAACTGGTATCGAATATAAAGTAAATGCAATAAGAAAAATTAATGATAAACTTAATTTAATTTTTTTTGATGGATACCTGTAAAAAAATAAAAAAGAAATCAATATCAAACCAAGATGTATAAATGATAAAAAAGATCCCAAAATAATTTCCATTACCTAAAAAAATAATTAAACAGAATTATCATAACTGAAAACAACAAAGTTTTTAATAAAATTCTCTTTCCAAAGAACTTATAATACATTATTATTAAAAAATAGTTGAAAATAAAAGTAAATACTAGATAGCAGAAAAATTTATTTGAAAGAGATAAATCAAAAAACTCGAAAATTGTAAATACTGAAACTAAAACTAAAAAATTTATAAAAAATAAAATTCTGTATTTAAAAATAGAATTTAAATGAAATCCAGGTATTGATGTAATAATAGTCATTGCAGCTATAGAAATAACAAAATTATAAATAAAGGCTCCTTCACTTTCAAAGCTATATATATTGAATATCAGTGGTCTGATTGCTATTAATAATAACCAAAATAAAATTGTCATTATTAAAAAATTATTTAAATATTTATTTAGAAGGTTCTTCTTTACTATTTGATTATTTTCATGTACTGGAATCTTCATATATTCTGGCATTACTTTTTGAGAATATGAATTAGGTAAAAAACTATTTAAAACAGAAAAATATCTGGATAAATTATATATACCTACATAAGATAATTTAGTTATGCTGGAATTTAAATTAATATTTATGTAAGAAATTAAAATTGGTGAAATTAGACCATTTATGTAATTAAAGAAGCTAACTTTTAAGATATTTTTATAATAATATTTTATAAAGGTGATATTAAAAAAACTAACATTATAAACCTTTTCTCTAAAAATATTAAAACATATTGCAACCAAATTTGAAAATATGATAATTAAATAAAATTTAATTGGATATTCCATTGAAATAGAACTCAAAAAATAGTAAGCAAAAAACAAGGAGCTTAATTTCATTAAATTTAGAAATAGATAATAAAATGAATCGTACTTAGCAATAGAAACAATTGAAAAAACACTATTCATTCCAACTAAAAAAGTTGCAAAAAACAAACAAAGAAAAAGTTCTAAAAAAGAAATTTGATTTTCAAAAAAATCTATGAATAAGATTAAAATCAGAATATAAATTAAACTTGATAAAAAGTTTAAATAAAATGTGAAATATAATATTTTTTTAAAAAAATACGTCTTTCCATAATTCGATGCATAATAGATGATTTTATAATTAATTCCATAAAGACACACTGATATTCCTAGAACAACAAAACTATAACTGTATGTAATATTTGAAAGAGATACACTGTTTTCAGAAAACAGATAAAAAAGTAAAAAAATATTTGCTTGCCCAAGTGCTAATGCCGTTAAATATGAAATGTATTTATTATTTTTTTTAAATAATTTAATCATCTAAAACTATTTTAATTTCTTTTTTTCTAGAATCTTCTGAAAAATTTTTTAGAAAATCTGAATCCCTAACAGGCTTTTTTTCAAGGGTATTATAAATTTTTTGATTAAGATTATCATCAGTGTATATAACCATATTCTGATATGCTTTATCAAAATACTTTGTTAGATTTTTATGCAGAATTACTATTTTTTGATTATATAATGATTCTACAATTTTAAGCTTAATTCCCTCACATTTTTCTCCTACAATGATCACTGCTGAGGATGATTGGATTAGTTCTTCAAGTCTAGAATCTGATAAATCTTTAATAAACTCATGTGAAGTGAATTTTTTTGAAATGATTCCAGAAAATTTATTAATTAATGTTGAATTAGCAAATGTCCCACCAACAACAAGCTTATAATTAATTTGCTTTTTTATTTTTTTTAGAAAGAGTTTTAATCCCTCAATATTTGGATGAAAAAGAAAGTTTCCATACAATAACAAAAAAGGAGAACTCGATTTTGTGTTTTTATTTAAAATTTTATTGCCAGCGCACCAAACCTTAATAACTTTAATATTTATTTTTTTAAATTTTATAAATAAAGAATATCTAGATATAAAATCATTTTTAGATTTATTAGAGTTTAAAATAATTGTTTCTAGTCCAGAGAAAATTAATATCACTTCTAAGAAATAAGCAAATGACACATAGATCACATTATACTTATTTTTATTATAGTAATAATCAAAAAGACTGTCTATCATTAAATAAGTCTTTATTTGATGTTTTTTTATATAAAAAACATTTTTAGAATAAACAGAAAATGTGGCAAGAATAAATTTTTTATTATTTGACTTAATTGGAAAATATATAAAAAGACTTAAGAAATTTAATATGACTGAAAAGGGTAAAAAAAAATAAAAAAACTTTCTTTTTAAATTTAGATTTGAAAATGATGATATTGTTTTTAAATAATACTTTTCAGGGAAAAAATTAATTATATTACTTATATAAAAATAATTGCCAGTATTTTTTGATTTTGTATCAGTATTGGATAAAAAACCTATCATTTTTTTAAAAAAAATATTAAAGACTTAATTGGATTTAAAAAAGATAGTTTAATTCTATCAATATCAAATCTATTTGATTTTTCATATAAAATATATTTTCTATAAAGAGATTTCCACTCATTATATGTATATGATTTCCAAAGATATCTGATTGATAAATTATAATATTTACCTGCTTTAAAACCTAATTTATTATTATCGACGACAACAAAATTAGATGAGAGTATTCTCTCAAATTTTTCTTTTTCAACTAAATCAAAATCACAATAATAGTCATGTCTAATTTTTATGTATTTTGAGATAAATTTATGAGTTATATAGTCCTCAGCCATATATCTACTTATATTATTTTTATCAATTATATTTTCTGGCTTTGTTGAAATTGAATAATATCTAACATCCTCATCTTTAATAAAATTTATATTAAATATTTTTAATAAATCTTTTTTATTGCCTAAAAAGAACCAATCACATATATGATATAGCAACTTAGGACCATATTTAGTATTAATTGTTGTTTGGTTTGAAACAACTACTTTATTATCCAAGATTTTAAAATTATTGTCATATTTTTTATATAATTTGAAATAATTCAAACATTGTTGATTTTTGAAAATTATATCACTTCTACATTTAATTATTAAATCATTGGATGCGTTTTTAAGACCTTGAAAAGATGATAAAATTATCCTGTTAGCATTGTGATATGTTTTAGGATAATCCTTTCTTATTTCACTACCTGGATCTTCATTAAGAATGATTTTTACGTTAAGTTGTTTTATTTCATCAAGCTTTTGTCCCCTCCAAGTACTTAAAATTATTTCTGCACCTTGAAAAAATTTAAGAGCACTAACAATTGCATTTTTTGTTAAATTTTTTCCTCTAAAAAATACTACAGGCCCTTGGAATATAATTGAAACTTTCATTCTAGCAAATGTCAAAAATTATATTCAATCAAATTGTAAAACAATAAATATTATTAATCTCATTTATTGCAATTTCAGACAGGATTTGAGAAGATTTACTGGCGTGATTAATTGATATTGAACTTGTTGAAGTGCTACCTGAACCGGAAGCAATATTTCTAAAATGGTATTTTGGAAGAAGTTTTGAAATTTCATTACATGCATCAACATCCTTAGCATAGTAATACGCCTTATTAACTTCGATAACAATTTTGGGAAAATGCTTTTGAATAGATTTCTGAGCACCTTTTAAAAAATTATCCTCATGACCTTCAATATCAATTTTAATAAAACTAATTTTCAGATTAGGATAATTCAATTTAATAAAATTATCAAAGATCTTTGTTTTAATCTTAATTTTTTCAAACCCGTGATCATAGTTAGAATTAATTGCAACAGAGGCATTTCCAGTTTCTGCGCCTTGAGAAAAATCTTCCCTTAAAACTAAATTCAAAGTTTGATCTTTATCTGATAAACCAATATTATGTAAATCAACGTATGAGCTAAGATCATTTAATTCAATATTTTTTTTAAGTCTTTGAAAGTTTTTTGGGTGAGGTTCAAAAGATATAACTTTTCCTTTACCATTACTTTCTTTTATTTTTTTTGCAATAGCAACGGTGTAAAAACCAATATTGGCACCAACATCTATGAAGGTTTTATCAATATCAATATCAGATAAAATTAAAGATATTTCATTTTCATCATAAGTTCCATTGCAAAAATATTCCCACTCAAAACTTCTTAGATCTAAAGAGAATACACCTAGCTTGCCTTTGCTAATTACTACAGGATTACCTTTCTTGAGGTAAATTTTTTTAAAAAATTGAAATAAAGTGCCTTTACCTCTAAAATTAGGAAGTTTACTTATTAGTTTTAAAAAGAACATAAGAATTTAATTTTTTCTGTTAAATAAAAATAATGATGTGCCTAAATATAGGCCTAATATAAAGTTAAAAAAAATCAAATATCTTTTGATTTGAAAAAAATTAAAGAAATTTATTTTATTATTATAATCAATAAAAATTCTCTTAAAATTTACAATTGGAACTAAAAAAAATAAACAAAAAACAGCATTAATATTTCTGTAATAATTTTTTAAAAGTGTATACGTACCATTTCTTGCATATGAAAGAACAAATTTTGGAGAACTCATATTTCTAGGGAATCCCTTTTCTCTAGGTGCTAATCCATGAGTAACAATAGCACTGGGACAAAAAACTAAATTTCCATATTTATTGTAAATTCTCAAACAAATTTCTGTGTCTTCAAAAGATGCATAGCCATGACATAATAACTCATCATAATTACCAATCTCATTTAAAACGCTCATTTTAAAATTCATATTGGTGCCTTGAAATTGTTTTACATTAATATTATCATGATGAGTAATGTTTGAGGAACCATATGACCATCTATAAAAATTATAAAGTCCGCAATTAGGATTGATTGGATCATATTTACTTTCATCACCTTGAATAATTCTACCACCCACCGCGGGTATAGAATTATCAGATTCAAATGTTTTTTTAATATTCTCAAGCCATTTAAAATCTGCAAAACCGTCATCATCAATGAAAGCTATTATATCAGTATTGCATTTATTAATGGCATAATTTCTCATCTTTGGTAAGTCACCCAAATTAAAGTTTACATGAAAATAATCAACCGAATTAAATTCTTCTTTAATTATTTTTTGTGTTTTATTATTTTTAGAATCATCAACAACTATAACTTGATCAGGCAAAACTGACTGTTTATAAATATGATTTAAACATCTAGAAATTAGATCATCTCTATTTCTAGTTATTATTGCAACACAGTAGGTATTCATTAAGTTTATTTTGTAAAAAAGTTCAAAATAGCTTTGTCCCAAATCTTAGTATTGAAGGCTTTTGTAACATAATCATATCCATTTTGTGATATTTCATTAGCAAGATTTGGATTTGAATCTAATTCCAATATTGCTTGCATAAATTCTTTTTTATTTGCATTTCTTAGCAAGCAATTATAACCATTTCTACCTACCTCAGGTAAACCTCCAATATTTGATAAAACTAATGGTTTTTTCATAGCCATTGTTTCTAACATAGTAATTGCAGTAGCTTCTCTACAAGGACTAGGAATAACAACTATATCAGATGCTGCATAAACCGAAATTAAATCATCAGTGCTCATATGACCAGTAAAATAAACACAATCATTTAAATTCATTTTTTCGCATTCTTTAATCCAGTAAGGAGCTCCAGAACTAGTACTTGTAATCACTAAAACGAAACCTTTATCTTTTAAATCAACCATAATATCAAACATAATATCAGTTCCTCTCTCTTTCATCGGCATTTTAGGTAATAATAATATTTTTTTATTTTTAAATTTTTCAGAGATAATTTTATGAGGTTGAACATCAGGCTTAAAACTTTCTCTGACGAAATTTGGAATGTAAACAAACTTATTTTGTAATTGTGGTTTTTTTAAGGTTGTGTAGTGAATAAAGAATAAGTCATTAGTATATATTTTATTTAAATTTCTCACAGAAAACCGTGTAACTGCCCTTAGTAAAATAAATGAAAATCTTTCTTTTAAATTTCGTAGAGATAATTTAGAGTATACCCATGGCAAATCCCATTCGACTCCGTGATTCATTCCTGTCAAAATATACTTTTTTAACCATAATGAATGTGGGAAACTGAAATGATGATTATGAAAATGTACCCAATCCGTATCCTTTTCTATGTAGGGATTAAGGAAAAAGCTAGCCCATGTCCACCTTCTAACAAACCCAAGTTTTTCCAAAAATCTAAATTTCCTTTCTTTAACTTGAATAATTCTTATGTCCTCATAAAAAAAATCTTTTCTTTCTTTTCCAAATTGAATTACAACGACATCATGTCCTGCTTCCATTAGGACTTTACAAGTTCTGTAGAGTAAAATTTCTTGTCCACCAAATATATCACCTGATGTTTGATTTGACATGTATCCAATAAATGATTCTGTAACTATAGTTATTTTCATATTATATTAAATTTGTTCAAAGTCTATTCCAATTGAATCTCTTAGAATATCCTTTAAATCTGATGAATTTCGTTTTAAATTTATAGAATCACAACTTTTATAAGGATTAGTCTTAGAATAATCATTAATTACTATCCTTTTTGAATGATTTAAATCCATTATTAAACTATTAAAAGGCATTTTAATTTCATTCATTTGATTAATTGTTGCTTCTCTATATTTTTCAGGTCTAGAGGTTGTTAGTATAATTTTAAACTTTTTAGAATTATATAAATTTCTTAAAATTTCAACATTTTCCATAATCGGCTCAGTATTTCCAATATATGGTGGAAAATGTGCTGAAGAATTAATTACTAAAGTACCATCTATATCGACAAATAATGTTCCATATGTTTTCTTGTAACGATTCCAATCTTCAATTGTTCCCCAGTCATGATAATTATCTACTTTTAAGGGTGAAAAAATTTTCCCTTTTAAAATCATTTGGAAAATAATATTACTTATATATCTCTCTTTATTTTTTGGCATATCGTCTAAAACATTTAGAAAAGATTCGGTAGACTCAAATGAATATGAACCAACACAAAAAAAGGAACTAATTACATTTTTCTCGATGATATTTGATATTTTAAAATTATTATCAATTTGTATGTATGATTTATTAACAGGCTTAATTAGTCCCGAATTATTTAAGTCTTGAAAAGCAACAAAGTTGCCAGGACTAATTGTTGTTTCAAAAAAATTATCTGAGTCTTTAATTGTAAACGGACCCTCAAGTTTAGCTAGTTTAATGCCCATTTCAACAGTTTCAGGTTGATCTTTCGTTGGTTTGTCAAGAATTATAAATTTTGTTTTATCTAACAACCCTAGATCTTTTAATTCATCCTTAAAACCATTCATGAAAGAAAATTTTTCTTCATGTTCTTTTAAAATTATATATACAATAGATTTAAAATCTTCACAATTTAATCCTAAAATTGCTTGAATTCCCATAAATCTTCCGTTGGGATGAGTTAACATCCATTTAGGTCTCATTTCAGGAAATCTTGATGATTTTCCTGCCATTGGTACAATTAAGTTCATACTTTATATATTAATTTATTTAAATTTATTTTTAAAAATTCTATCTCATTAATGTCATCAACATAAGGCATTATTCTTACTAGGTTTAAAATTTCTAAATAATAATACCATAATTTAACATTTTTATTTTTTTCAATGAATTGCATTAAATTGAAATCTATATAATCAAATATTTGTTTTACTCTTAGTACTTTATACTGTGGTAAATTTTTAGTTATTAATAGTGTCCAATGAAATTTGGTATCCTGTCTTATTTTAACTAAGTCAATTATTGGTGAATCAATAAAAGAATCTAAAAAATCAATTAAATACAACTCTTCAATATTTTTAAATAGGATATTTGAAAAAGTAAGATCACCATGACAATAACCAATTGGGATTTCTGTTTGTGGAATTCTTGTAAATAAATAATCAAAAATTTTATTTTTAAAATTTTTAGAATAATAACTATTTGACTTTAATATATAATTAAGGTCATTAACTTTATTTTCCACTAATGAATTGATATCCGATTTCTTAGAATTTAAAATATTTGAATTTAAAAAATTTTCTAATTTAGAATATAGTTTTGATATATCACTGGGTGAGGCAAATGAAAAAAAATCACAAACATTATAGCCATGTATATATTCCATATCAAAGAAGTAAAGATCTTCTGAATTTATTCCTTTGTTATAAATTTTTGGTGTTTTAAAACTCTTTAATCTAAAATTATTTTGCTTTTTGCACTGACATTCTAATCTGACATTATAATTTAATGATGATGAAATCTTCCTTATAAATGGATTTTTTTCTTTTACTAATTGTATTTCACAACCTGATCTTCCAATATCTAGGCTAATTTCACTCATTATTTAAGTTTTTGATCTCATCATGATTTCAGCTAAATCATAAAAAGTTTTTTTTGGTTTCCATCCAATTGAATAAATTGTTTCTGGATTAGAAACTAATATTTTGGTTGAACCAATTTTATTATTATAAACTATATTTTTTTTATAATCTAAATCAACTATTTCAGAACATGTTTTAATCCAGTCCATGATTGAATACGTTTTTCCACAACCAATGACACATTCATGAATTTTATCTTGATTGATTAATTTCCACATTGCTTCAACAATATCACCTGCATAATTAAATTCCTTTCTGTATTCTGGATCATCAATGTGGAGCTTTTCATTACTGCCATTTTTGATTCTATTTAAAGTTTGAACAATTTTTTGATTGATGTGGCGTCCTGATCTCATTTCACTATCATGATTAAATAGGTAACCTACGAATACTTGTATATTAAAAGTATCTCTATAATATCTGGCTGTTAAAACTGACTGGGTTCTCATTAATGAATATGCATTTGATATTTCAAAACTGTCTTTTTCACTGATAGGATGCCCATTATTTACAAACTGTATGGCACTGCCTGAAATAAAAATTTTTGACTTTTTTGAAAACAGTCTGCATACTTCTAAAATATTTAAGGTGCCCTTTACAATTGATTCATTATTTAGTAAAATTGAATCTTGATCAATAGTTGAATCGGCAGCAAAGTGAAAAATATAATTAGGATTATTTTGTATTATAGTATTTTTAACAAAATTAAAACAAGAGACATCACCGATTAAATCTGCTTTATTTCTAGAAACTGATATTGAGATTATATTTTTTGATTCTAATAATTTTTTTAAAAAAAAACCATCTTGACCATTTCCACCAAAAATAACAGCTCTTTTTGTTAACATTAATTAGATTATTTCTATTTCTGGAAGTGGAAAAATAAATTTACCACCATTTGAAATAAAATCTTGTTCTCTTTGTAAAATATTATTTTTAAAATGCCATGGTAAAACCAAAAAATAGTCAGGATTCATTTTTTTCGCTTCTTGCTCTGAAATTATAGGAATATTTGACCCAGGAGTGTAGCACCCAAACTTTTCTTCATTAACCTCAGCTATATATTGAATGTCGTCAGATGTCAAACCACAATATTGTAATAAGACATTGCCTTTGGTACTAGCTCCATAACCAAATATTTTTTTTCCACTTTTATTAATTGAATGAATTAGGTCTAGTAAATTTTTTTTATGATTAAATACTCTCTCACTAAACGCTTTATATGGCTTTAAAGTATCTAAACCCATATTTTTTTCCTGCTTTAATAACCATGAAATAATTGCATTATTACACTTATAACTTGACTTCTTTTTTGATGCTGTCACAGCAAAACTTCCTCCGTTTATGGAATTCATTTGAACATCAATAATTTTTAAGTCGCATCTACTCAAAATATCATTAACAACTTCTAAAGAATAAAATTCTAAATGCTCATGACAAATTGTATCATAGCTATTTGTTTTAAGCATTGAAGGCATATAACTTTGCTCAAAATGCCAAATACCGTCATCATCCAAACAATTGTAAATTTGTTCCACAAAAAAGACAGGGTCTTCTAAATCATAAAACATAGCAATTGATGTAATTATTTTAGCTTTTTTCTCAGGAAAATTTTTTTTAAATACTGTCTCACTAAAAAAGTCTGGAATTAAAGTGATATCGTCAGTGTAATATTTACTAAATTTTTTTCCAGTTGGATCAATGCCAACTTTAGTGTGTTTTCCCGAATAAGACTTTAATGATGTTGCATCGTTACTTCCAATATCAATAACTAAATCATCATTATCTAATGAAACTAAATTTTCCAAAAAATTTATTTTATTCTTTAAATGTTTAACCATGGATTGGTTTAGCCCTGAGCGGTAACCATAATTATCACCATACATTTCATCTAATGAATATGATTGTTTCATCTGCAAAAGACCACTATCTGGACACCAAACTAAATCTACAGGTCCAGCAAAAACTTTCTCATTTTTAGATTTTGGAAAAACGCCAGTCATTGATTGATTGCCAAGACTCAAAATATTAATCAATTTTTTACTTTCAGATATCCTACATTTTTTAATTTCTTTATACATATTTTTTAAGTTATATTTTTCATTTCAAAGTCCATCATTTCCTTTACTAATAAATCTAAGTTGTATTTTGGTTCCCAACCCAATTCTTTTCTCGCCTTGGATGCATCACCAACTAAAATATCAACTTCAGAGGGTCGATAATATTTTTTTGAAACTGAAACTACAACTTGATCTTTTTTTAAATTAAAATCTTTACTATCGTTCTTAATAATTCCTTTTTCTCTTTCCCCTTCACCAGTAAAATATATTTCAACACCATAAATTTTAAAAGCTTTTTCAACAAAATCCCTTACTGTTGTTGTTATACCTGTTGCTAAAACATAATCTTTCGGGGTTTTTTGTTGCAACATAAGCCACATTCCCTCTACATAGTCTTTTGCATGCCCCCAATCTCTCTTTGCATTTAGGTTTCCTAATATTAATTTACTTTCGCTTCCAGTTAAAATTCTTGCAACTGACCTTGTTATCTTTCTAGTTACAAATGTTTCTCCACGAATTGGAGACTCATGATTAAAAAGTATACCATTACAAGCAAATAAGTTATAAGCTTCTCTATAATTAACAGTTATCCAGTATGCATATAGTTTTGCAACCCCATATGGTGATCGAGGATAGAACGGTGTATTTTCATTTTGGGGAATCTCCTTAACTTTTCCATATAATTCTGATGTTGAAGCTTGATATATTTTTGTATTTTTTAGGTCTAGAATTCTTACAGCCTCTAAAACCCTAAGTGTACCTAAGCCATCAATATCTGCGGTATACTCTGGAATATCAAAACTTATGTGTACATGACTCATAGCCCCAAGATTGTAAATTTCATCAGGCTTTATTTGTTGAATTAATCTAATTAAGTTGGATGTGTCAGATAAATCTCCATAATGAAGATGAAAACAGTCTTGATTTATTTTTATTAAATCATCAATTCTAATAGTATTAAAAACAGAGGATCTTCTTCTTAGACCATGAACTTCATAATTTTTAGACAACAGCAACCTTGAAAGGTATGCCCCATCTTGCCCATTGACTCCAATTATTAATGCTTTTTTCATTTTTAATATCTGTAATATTCAGGTTTATATGGGCCCTCAACTTTTACACCAATATAATCAGCTTGATCTTTATTTAATTCCTCAAGTTCAACACCAAGTTTATCTAAATGTAATTTAGCAACTTTTTCATCAAGGTGTTTTGGAAGCATATAAACTTTATTCTCATAAGAGTTATGATTATTCCAGAGTTCAATTTGAGCTAATGTTTGATTTGTAAATGAGTTACTCATAACAAAACTTGGATGACCTGTCGCACAACCTAAATTAACTAGCCTACCTTCTGCTAAAACTATAACTTCTTTACCATCAATATCATATAAATCAACTTGTGGTTTAATTTCAATTTTAGTAGTTCCGTAATTATTATTTAACCATGCCATATCAATTTCATTATCAAAATGACCAATATTACATACAATAGCTTTGTCTTTCATCATACGGAAATGTTCTTCCTTGAGAATGTCTTTGTTACCTGTTGCAGTTACAATTATATCTGCATTGCTAATTACCGATTTTATTTTTTTTACCTCATATCCGTCCATAGATGCCTGAAGGGCGCATATTGGGTCTATTTCAGCTACAGTAACAATAGCACCAGCTCCACTAAATGAAGAAACTGTGCCTTTGCCAACATCACCATATCCAGCAACTATTACTCTTTTACCTGCCATCATGATATCAGTTGCTCTTCTAACTGCATCAACAGCACTTTCCTGACAACCATATTTATTATCAAACTTAGATTTAGTAACAGAATCATTAACATTAATAGCAGGTAATGGTAGAGTTCCATTTTTAACTCTTTCATACAATCTGTGAACACCTGTTGTTGTTTCTTCAGAAAGACCTCTTATTTCATTGACTAGTTTAGGATAATGATCTAAGACTAAATTTGTTAAATCTCCACCATCATCTAAAATCATGTTTAACGGTTTTTTTTCTTCTCCAAAAAATAAAGTTTGCTCAATACACCAATTAAATTCCTCCTCATTCATACCTTTCCAAGCATAAACTGGAATCCCAGCAGCTGCAATTGCTGCTGCTGCATGGTCTTGTGTTGAAAAAATATTACAAGAACTCCATGTTACATCAGCACCTAAATCTACAAGAGTTTCAATTAGAACAGCTGTTTGTATAGTCATATGTAAACAACCTGCTATCCTGGAACCTTTTAATGGTTTATCCTCTTTATATTCTTTTCTCAAAGACATAAGTCCGGGCATTTCAGATTCGGCTAACTTAATTTCTTTTCTTCCCCAATCAGCTAAGGAAATATCTTTCACTTTATATGGAATATATTTATTACTCATTTTTATTTTAATTTAAATTTATCTTTGATTTCTTGGACATAATCTAATTTTTCCCAAGTAAATAATTCAACTTTTTTCTTGATTGTATTTCCAGATTTATCGGAAAAATTTTTTGTTTTAAATACTGGTACTCTTCCCATGTGTCCATATGATGATGTTTCAGTATATATTGGCTCCCTTAATTTAAGTCTTTTCTCAATGAAATATGGTCTCATGTCAAAAATACTCTCGATAATTTTTGCAATTTCTGAATCAGAGGAATTAATTTTTGATGTACCATTAGTATTTACATACAATCCCATTGGTTTTGCAACTCCAATTGCATATCCAACCTGTACTAAACATTCATCAGCTAAGCCTGATGCAACAATATTTTTAGCAATATGTCTTGCAGCATATGCAGCACTTCTGTCCACTTTACTAGGGTCTTTACCTGAAAATGCACCACCACCGTGAGCGCCCTTTCCTCCATAGGTATCCACAATGATTTTTCTTCCAGTTAAACCAGTATCACCATGTGGTCCACCAATGACAAACTTTCCAGTAGGATTAATATGATACTCAACTTTATCATCAAAAAGATTTGAATAGTTTGGATAATTATCAATAACTCTTGGGATTAAAATATTGATAATATCATCCTTTATTTTTTCTAACATATTTTCTTCCGAATCAAACTCATCGTGCTGTGTTGACACTACAATAGAACGAATCCTAACAGGTTTATTTTGATCAGAATACTCCAAAGTAACCTGAGATTTTGAGTCAGGTCTTAAATATTTAATATCTTTAGATTCTCTTCTTAGTATTGCTAATTCTTGTAATATTTTGTGTGATAACTCCAAAGCTAAAGGCATGTAGTTTTTTGTTTCACTACATGCAAAACCAAACATAATACCCTGATCCCCTGCTCCTTGTTCTTCTTTTTTTTCTCTATCTACACCTTGATTAATATCCGGTGATTGTTCGTGTAGATAAGACTTTACCTCACAAGATTTATCATCAAACAAGAAATCAGGATTATCGTATCCAACCTTTCTTATTACTTCTCTTATTATTTTTTCTTCGTCAACTTTTGCTTTTGATTTAATTTCACCAGCAACAATAGCAAGGTTAGTAGTTACTAAAGTTTCACAGGCAACTTTAGAGTTTTGATCAAATGCTAAATAATGATCAATTATAGCATCACTAATTTGATCTGCTAATTTATCTGGGTGTCCTTCACTTACAGACTCTGATGTAAAAATATAACTCATAACTTATTATTTAATTTATTGCTCTTCCTTTCATTTTTTCCCAATCTCGATTGTTTCTAACTTTATTATTAGTAATGTTAACAGCCTTAAGAACATTATTTAAACTTCCTAAACTGTCTGTCAAATGAATTAATGCAGCCAAATCTTTAGGAAAACAATGTCCACCAAAACCATAATCTCCATCAGGTCCTGGAACTGATAAATGAGAAGGGCCTATCCTTTTATCAAGAGTTGAATATTCAATAATCTTATCGTAATCAATATTCATTTTTTGACATAAATCATAAATTTCGTTAGCAAAAGAAACTTTTGTTGCTAAAAAAGAATTTGTAAAATATTTGATCATTTCTGCATGTTTAGATCCGGTTTTGATTATATGTATGTTAGGAAAAACTCTGGAAAACACATTTTTTAATATTGTTGTTGCAGGCCTAGGTCCACCTAAAATAATTCTAGTTTGATTTTCATAATCCTTTACTGCATTTCTCTCGGTAAGAAATTCTGGATTGAAAACTACTTGAATTTTATTAAATTCTTGATTTAAACTTTCAGTTGTAGTCGGTGGTACTGTTGATTTATTAACAATTATAAGTCCTTTTTTCTCTGAAAGTTTTTTAATTGTATCATAAACTATACTTACATCACACTCACCAGTTGAATTCATCGGAGTTGGAACACAAATAAAAACTATTTTACAATTGTCTTTTATAAAATCAAAATTTGAATTAGAAAGTGAACTGTTTAGGTCATAAGTGAATACATCATAAAAGCTTTGAAATTTTATTTTAACAGCATTACCAACAAATCCTTGCCCTATAATTCCAATCTTCATTTTGAAAAATTTTTACAAATTTAATTAATCAGCACAATAATTTTCAATTTAATTCTATTAAATTGAAAATTAGGTTTCTTGGTAATCTGAATCCTCATTTACCTCCCAAAGATTATGATTAGTTGACAAATAAATATTTTGATAGGTTAAATAGCCCATTAAAATGGAATGATCTTGATTATTATACTTATATGATCCACCCCTACCTATTAAGTATAAGTTACTATACTTATTCAATTTACTTTTAATTTTATCAATATCTTTTTTGTAATCATTATAATATATTGGATAACATTTTGGAATTCTAACTACTTTATAATTTATAATATCACTATCTCCTAAAATAAATCTACATTTAATCAAATCTAAAGTGCAGGTTTTCAATAATTCATCATCTTTTTGTTTCCAAATTTCATCATCATTATATGACCAATATTCAGAAACCAAGACTGTCCCTTGTTGAGAATTAATTATCTCCGGAATCCAATTATTAAAATTTGTTATCCTCCCAGTTTTAATATTTGATTGTTGAATATATAACCACTGATCATCAAAAATTTTTTTCTTATTTATTAGAGTGTAAACTAGTGTTGTATTTCTAAATTTAAGATTTAATAATTTATCATTATAATTATTAAAAATATGAAGAAACGAATCAATTGGCATAGTGCTAATTAAATATTTAGATTTTAAAATAGTTTCGTCATTTAATGTAAAAACAAAGGATTCATTTGAATATACAATCTTAATTATATTTTTATTTAGTAAAACCTTTCCACCATATTCTAATACTTTTTGATGCATCTTCTCATACGTATATCCATTTCCTTTTAATGGATACATAAACTCTTCAACTAAGGTTTTATGATTATTTTTTGATTGTAAAAACTTAAAAATTATATCACTCAATGAAAACTTTTTAATTCTTTGAGCAGCAAAATCAGATGAAATTTTATCAGGTTCAATACCCCAAACCTTTTTAGTGTAATTATGAAAGAAAATATTATATAATTCTTTACCAAATCTATTAGAAACCCAATTAGAAAAAATAGTATCATTTTTTATTGGATAAATTTGGTATTTAATGTAACTAAAAAAACATTTTAGACTTTCAATTATTCCTAACTTAAAAAAAGCATCAAAGGGTTTAATTGGATAATAAAACATTTTGTTATTGTAAAAAATTCTAGTTAATCTTTTTATAGTTTTATATTCTCCATCAAGTGAGTTTTTCCATATTTCATTTACTTTATGATTTTTAGAAAAAAATCTATGAGGCCCTAAATCAACGTATCTGTTGAATAATTTAATAGTTTTTGACATTCCACCAACAGAACTTGAAATTTCAACTATTGAAACATCATATTTTTTTGTCTTACATAAATGAACCGCAGATGTTAAACCAGCTGGGCCAGCTCCAATAATTATAATTTTTTCCAAATCGAAATTATTTTATTTTTATTTTGATAAATGTTCTGGATTATTATTATTAAACAAAATTGGATGAATCCAAAATACCATAATAAAGTGTTTAGATGATAATGTATAAAGGAGTGATTTTTGGCTAAAATAAACCACGAAAAAGGCAAAGATAAAAATGTAATAAATTTTAATAAATTTTTATTGTTATCACTTTTTGAAACCAAATATAAAGTCACACAAAATATAATAGGGAAAAAAAGAATTCCATTAATACCAACAAATAAATTATCATGAAGCCAACCCAAAGTAAAATACTTTAAAATAGTTAAAATTAAACTTCCATCATTATCTGAATTAATTGGCCATGTTCGTCTAATTATATCCTCATTTAGTATATTTTCAAAACCCAAATATAAATTTTCTCCTCTGAGTCCGGAGTGTAAAATAAAGGCAATAAAAAATCCTGCAAACATAAAAATTGATGATAAAAAAATAAATTGTAAAATTCTACGTTTATTGATATTATCATCTATTAATGCAATGATTGGAAAAACAACTCCAGAAAGCATAATCGTAGACAAAAACTCATATCCACTTAGGGATTTTATTAGCACAGCTAAAAAAAATAAGGGTAGGTAGTAATGATAATTATTAATATTTTTTAATGCTATCAAACTAACTAGCATAGGTAAAAACATAACTGGTGTAAAAAAATATAAGTTGGAAGCATATTTAATAATCCAAGGTGAAAATAAGAAAGAAAACATGTAGACAAAGAAATATACATTACCATATAATTTTTTAATATTTATGCATATCATAACAAGTATTAGTGAGAGTAAAAAAACTTGAAATATTTTTAAAATAAAAATTGAAAATCTAAAATTTAATCCTAAAATATTTTCTACTTTTTTTACAACATAATTATATAAAAAATTATAAAAGTAGCCCTGAATACCAAATTGTGATTTGTAAACTCCAAATTCATATTTTGAGTTATCAATTATCTCATAATTATTTAAGTAAAAATCTGTTTTAGGGTCTTTATTTAAAACTATTTTTAAAGTGTTTTCATCATTGTAAGTAACTGATTGTAAACCATACTTCGTGTCATTTGGATTTATTTTTTTGGAAATTATTTTTCCCCAAACTAATGAGTCTGAATATGTTTCAAAACTTACAATATAATTATAGTTGAATAAACTTGTGGTAAAAATAATTATTAATATTACTGTAATATTAAATTTTGATAAGGGGGTCTTGGAAATAATCTGATTAATCATAGCTTCGCTAATACATTAACATAAAATCAATGTTCAATAAAAAAAATAAAAATAAAAACTAGATAAGCTGAATTGAATCTTGAACAACTGGTTCATTTGGCGAAAATTCAATTGAAACTTTTCTCTGTATTAAATGTTCCAATTTTTTACATAACTCTTCAACAAAGTTTTTATCAATTTTTTCACCAACTATTATAATTTCAATATGACCTGAATCTAGTCCTAAAACATAGTCTCCAATAAGAAAAATACTCACACTCGGACCAATTTTATCTAAAATATTTTCAATTATAGTTTCAATTCCAAGATGTTTTTTTATAATATTTTGAAGAGGCGAGAATAAAATATGTTTGTTATTAGCACTGTAGTATATTTTATTATTTTTTGATTTTTTTTTAAGATATCCTGCTTCAAAAAGTTTGTTTAACTCTTTGCGAACTGAGTTGGTCGATTCACCAAATTCATTGGCAAGCCCATTTAAATATCCATTATTGTTATTATTTAAAAAAAATTTAATTAATAATCGTAATCTTGTTTTAGATGTAATTATTGTTTCCAACATTTTTAAGTTATAAAAGTACTTAAAATATAATTATAAAAAAAGTTTATTTTTACGAAGTGAAAAAAACAATACTTATTGCTGGTGGAGCTGGATTTATTGGGTCACATCTTTGTGATTTTTTTTTAAAAAAAAATTTTTATGTTATTGCAGTAGATAACTTAATTACAGGCAATATTAATAACCTATCCCAATGCTTTAAAAATTCTAATTTCCAATTTATAGAACACGATATACTTTTTCCACTAACTATTGCTGAGAATATAAATTATATATTAAATTTTGCCTCTCCAGCAAGCCCAAAGTATTTTAAAAAACTTTCTTTTGAAACTCTTTTTTCTGGATCTACAGGAACAAAAAACTTAATTGATTTAGCGTTAATTAAAAAATCTAAAATACTAGTTGCTTCAACCTCTGAAATTTATGGTGATCCATTGGTTCATCCTCAAAAAGAAAGTTATTTTGGTAATGTAAATACTATTGGACCAAGGGCAGTATATGATGAATCTAAAAGATTTCAAGAAACTATGATATATACTTACCATAAAAACAAAGGTTTAAATGTTAGTATTGCTAGAATTTTTAATACTTATGGCCCTAGGATGGATAAAGATGATGGAAGGGTTGTTCCAAGCTTTATTAATCATTCAATTAAATCAAAAGATTTAATTATTTATGGTGATGGAGAACAAACTCGTTCCTTTTGCTACATTGATGATATGATTATTGGAATTTATAAGTTGCTTTTATCAAATATTAACGAGCCTATAAATCTTGGTAATCCAGATGAAATATCTATCAATGAGCTAGCTGATGAAATAATTTTATTTAGTAAAAAAAAAATTAATAAAAAATTTCTACCACTAACCGAAAATGACCCAAAAAAAAGAAAACCAGATATCAGCAAAGCAATTAGTAAGCTTGGCTGGAGGCCCAAAACATCAAGAAAAGTTGGTATTAAAAAAACTTTTGAATACTTTCGGTCTTTAATAAAAAACTAAATTTTTTAATAAATGTATCTACGTAAGAGTTTCTTCACATTCTTCAATATATTATTCTTTATTTTAATAAATTCCTGCTCTTATCCAGAAATTGTAAGAGATGAATTAATCTACGAAAATGATTTTCAAAGCAATGATTTAACAAATATTGATGGTGGAGGATTTGAAGATTTTAATGGATCGAAAGTTCTTGGTTTTTTTAATAATGATGGTTTTACTATACACCTAGATGATGCTGGCTCTCATGATTATGTATTTGTTTCATTTGATTTATATATTCATGGTTCTTGGGATGGAAATTTTAATGGTTTTCCAACCGACGATAAAGCTGATAAATGGATAATGGAATATAAACCAGGAATGGACTTATTTAAAGATCCAGATTTTGATAAATATATAACTACATTTTCTAACAGCCCTTGCTGGCCCGACTACTGTTTGAGACAATCATATCCAAATAACTTTCCATTTGAAAATAATCCAAAAACAGGCGCATACACAACTGACTTACCTAAAACATGTAACAATAATTTTTTTGGAGAAAAATCTTCCCTTTACAAGATTGAAAAAAGTTTTAAAACATCGGGTGGTGCAATTGTAATTAGATTTTATGACGAACTTTACCAACCAAATGCTATTGATAAAGATGGTGTTCCACAGCAAAAATGTGACGAGAGTTGGTCAATTGACAATTTAAAAATTAGAGTAATTGAATATAATTAGTAAAATTTTAATATTTTTTTTATTTACCTCATATTGTTGTTGTCAAACAATAAACTTAAATCAAAGTGATATTATTGATTTTTTAAGAATTAGCCAATTAGATAAAAAATTTGATTCAGATTTTTCATTTAATATTAGACCTATTCATTTAGGTAAAAATGGAATTAATGTTGAAAAATTAGATTTTTTTAATAATACCATTAACAATTTAAATAAACCACTTAATGAAAGAGGATCGCTAAAAATTCTTCCAGTAGATTTAAATTTTGAGTATAATACACACCACCCCTACAACAGAAATAATGGAAGTTTAATCCCAAACAAAGGTTTTCAAAATTTACTAAGTTTTGGGTTTTTTTTTGAAATAGGTCCTTTATCAATACAATTTAAACCTGAACATATTTATGCTGAAAATAAAGATTTTCCTGGTTTTGCTGAATCACACTTCCCAGTAATTTGGTCTCAGAGGTATAATTTATGGAATCATTCCGATATTCCTGAAAGGTTTGGAAATAAAAGACACAACATGAAATTAATTGGACAATCAAGTATTCGATTAAATTTTAAATCGTTAAGTCTTGGTTTTTCAAATGAAAATTTGTGGTGGGGACCTTCAATTAGAAATAGTATCATGTTAAGTAATCATTCAAGAGGGTTTAAACACATTACGTTTAATACAAAAAAACCTATCAAGACAAAAATTGGAAGTTTTGAATGGCAATTAGTTAGCGGTTTTTTGGAACCATCAGGCTATCATCCTCCCATTGATAAAGTTTATGCAGGAACTTATTTATATGTACCCAAAATTAATCAATTAGGTGAGTTGGATGATCCTAGATACTTTCAAGGACTAATTGTTAGCTACAGCCCTAAATTTGTTCCTGGTTTATCACTAGGATTTATTAGGTGGGTTCAAATGTACAGTGCCTTAGTTGATGGAAAATACACATGGATGCAGGGTAATCCAAATTATTTTCCAATATTTTCTAATTTATTTCGAAAAAATGATTCATTCTCTGACTATGAGGAACAAACAGATCAAGCAGCGGGAATTTTCTTTAGATGGGTTTGGAATAATTCAAAGGCAGAAATATATGGTGAATTTCATTATAACGACGCTAAGCAAAATCTTAGAGACTTATTATTAGATTCAGATCATGCTAGAGCTGCAACTATTGGAATCCAAAAAATTTTCGAGAACAGTAAAGATAAGTATTTATTTTCCTGGGAATGGACGACAATGGAGCAAAGTGCTAGTAGATTACTGAGAAATGCAGGTTCATGGTACATGCATGCATATATATACCACGGATATACCAACTTTGGAGAAGTTATGGGATCAAGCATAGGCCCAGGAAGTAATTCTCATTATTTATCAATTTCAAAAATAAGTGGATTTAAAAAAATTGGCTTATCTTTTGAAATTATTGATAATGATAATGACTTTTATTATGTAGCCTTTCAGTCTGCACAGGATTTTAGAAGATATTGGAAAGATTATAACTTACATCTATTCTATAGAAATAAAATAAAAAAGTTCTTTTTTAGCACAAATTTGGTTTATTCAAAATCTTTAAATTATCAATGGGAATTAAATCCTGAAATTGAACCATATTTTCACGCAGGTACCGATGTGGATAATTTTCATATAAATGTTAAATTAACGTATCCAATATTTAATTAACCTATGATTTGAAAATTTCTAAATATTTTTTAGAAATTTTTTCCCATTTGTATCTATTTGGTAGCTTATATTTTATATTCTTTAAATTTATTTTATCATGTTCTTTTTCAAATTTTATGAATGTTCTTATTATTGATTTATGACTCTTTTCAAAATATAGAGCGTACTTTTCCGCAAGCATTTCATTATTAAACATAGTATTTAAAGCAATAATATTACAGTTAAAATCTAATGCATTAATCATAGTAGGATTAGTACCACCAAACTCATGACCATGAACATAGCAAAAACAATTTTTATATAATGAAGAAAGTTTTTTTTGACACTTAACATAACCCAATTTTAAAATTTTTTTGTGTTCAACTGATTTAACTTTTTTTGAGTAATGGTCCAGATATGGAACATCTCCAACAATAACTAATTTTTTTGAAGATTTTGCTCTTAAAAAACTTTCAATTATTAATAATGAATTATTATCAGGGATGAGTCTTCCAACAATCAAATAATATTCATTTTTTTTTAAATCAATATTATTTATATACTCGTCATTTATATTTTTAATCATAGTGGAACCATAAGCGATATTAGTTGAATCTATATTGAATTTATTTTTATATAATAATTGCATTTCATAAGAATCAGTAACTATTAAATCAAAAAATAAAACTGAAAGTCTAGTAGAGATTTTAAAATATAATGATCCAAAACCTTTCCATTTTGGTCTAAGCCACTCAAGTCCATCAACATTAATTACAGTTTTTTTATTGAATATTTTTGTGATTAAACCAAATGGACCATTAGCCGTATTAACAACAAATACTATATCTATTTGTGAAAAACATACGTGTATAAAAGAAAAAAAAGAACTAACAAATTGCGACAGAAATTTAGTTTCAATTGATGGTGTATATATTAGTTCTATCCCATTAACAAATCTTGGTTTATTATTGAACAATGGTTTGTGGCAATACACTCGAACTTGATGGCCTTTTTTAATTAAACGCTCTGAAAGTTCTTTTACTAAAGTTTCGTATCCAGAATAAACAAATGGATAACCTCTTGATCCAATTATAGCTATTTTTAATTTATTATTCAAAATTTAGATAATATGTTCATTAATTTATCCTCATATAATTCTTTTTTAAAGTTTTTAGATATAAATTTTATTGAATTTTCAATTCTATTTTCTTGAATATTGCTTTTTGGTATATAATCTAAAATTAATTGACTTGATTTTTTGATAGAATTAAAGTCAATTTCGAGTCCATTTTTACCATTATCTAATATTTCTTTGGCTCCACCATTATTTGTATATATTACTGATGTTCTTGACTCAATAGCTTCTAAAATAACAGCTGGTGCTGGATCAGGTTCAATGGGTGCGTGTATAAAAAAATGTGATTTTTTTAAAGCAGTTTTTACACTGGGTATAAAACCAAGAAAAAAAACATTTTTATCCATTTCATATTCTTTAACTTTTGATTTTAGCACGTTTAAATATGGTTGATATATTGGTAATGTGTCTCCAACAATCTGAAGAATTATATCATTACGATATTTTAAAATTTCTTTAAAAAGTTTGATTAAAAAAATGTGCCCTTTATATGGGATGATTCTGGAAATGCATGTAAAAATTATTTTATTTTTAATTATTGTTTTTTTTTGAGCAAATTCAAAATCATAACCATTATAAATTGTACTTATTTTATTTTCTATAAGTCCATTTCTAACCCAATGTTCCTTCACAACATTTGACACTGCTATAGCTTTATTAGAAAAATTATTGATGATTTTAACTAAAAACTTAATATATAAATTTGATGTATTAGGCATTTCATGAATGTGATAAATTGACGGAGTTTTTGAAATGAAAGATGAAAGACAAGGACTAATTATAGTCGTGGTATTAATAAAAATTAAATCTATTTTATTTTTTTTTATATATTGTTTTATAAAAAAAATAGATTTTAGTATATAAAATGATCTATTAATCAATCCTAGAATATTAAAATATTTCTTTCTAAATACGCCTAAATTGATAATACTTAATTTAACTTTTTTAATTACTTTATTATGATTTAATGGACCATCATTAGGTAATATAAGATGAACTTGAAAACCATTTAATATTAATATATTAATAGTTGATATTAAAACCTTACTAGCACCATACATATCATTTGAGCTATGTACTAATAAAATATTTTTAGAAAATTTTTTCAAAATCCTTAATAAAATTAAATCTATTAAATTTTTTTACCTTTTCTAGACCTCTTAAAGTTAATTTATTTGATAAATTTTTATTTAAAATCAGTTCTTTCATCTTCTCAAATAAATCAATTTCATTTTGTTTTTCAAAATATAAAACAGAATCTTCTGCAATCTCTTTAAATATTGGAATATTTGAACAAACTACTGGAACTTTGAGTTTTAGAGCTTCAATTAATGGTATTCCAAATCCTTCATCAATTGAGGGAAACACATACATTACTGCATTGGAAAAAAAATAGGATGCTTCCGTTTTATCAATGTATCCAGGTATTAAAACTGAACTAATTAAATCATGTTCATTTAAATATTTTTCTATTTTCAATCGAATACTCTTGTCGCCATTAATATAAGTAGAACCAGCCAGTACCAACTTATAATTGACTTTCAATTCTTCTTTTAATTTTTTAAATCCTTTAATCAAAGTCAATAAATCTTTTCTTTTTTCAAATGTCCCTATATGTAATATATATTTATCACTTTTTTTAGATTTATTTTTAAATGGGAGAGCTTCTGAACTTTGATAAACATAATTAATTTTTATGTTATTAAAAATTTCTTTTAGTCCATTTTTTGAGTATTTACTAGTTGTTACTATCTGAGAGTTATTTTTCAATCCCAATTTGATTAGCTTAATGAAGTATCTACGCCATAAGCTTGGGTAATTTTTGGGATATTTCCATATAAGATTATCATGAATAACAACAATCTTTTTACATGGTGATAAAATTGGCGCCACACAGTCAGGACATATGACAAAATCTGCATTATTTGAAAATAATTTTATTGGTAAAATAATTTCTTTCCAAAACAAATATCTAAATTGGAAAATCCATCTAATGAACCTATATTTTGAATTAATATAAAATTGGTTGTTTTTTAATTTTTCGATGTCATGTGAAAAAACATATTCAATATCATTATGACCATGAGATTTTAATCCACAAACCAATTCTTCAATATATGTCTTTATTCCGGAGAGAGCAGCAATGTAATAGAAAACATCAATATAAACTTTAGTTTTTTTCAAATTTTAAATAAGTATATCTTGATTCAACATAACCAGCGAAAAACCATGTAGCCAAAGATACGAAAAGGTACAATTCTGCATTAGCAGTTAAAAGAGGTAGTAATAAACCAAACTTTGTACAACTTAAAATAAATGAAATATGTTTATTGTAATTGGATGTGTTTAAATAAACTATGTAGCTTCTTTTTATGACGAAAAATAAGGTCATAACATATATAATAACAGCTAATATCCCCATTTGTACTCCAAAAATCAAAAATTGATTTTCACCGCCAACTTTAATAGCTTGATCGACACCACTAGCATTCCCGCTCATTGCTAAACCAATACCAAAAGGGTTTTCTAGAATTGAGATAATTCCCTCAATCCATTCAATTAAATGTCCAAATGAAGAAGTGTTTTCAAATTTTATAGTGTCTAATATCAAATATTTTATTTCGTCAGTTGAAAAATAGAATAATATTAAAATTGCTAGTAAAGAAATTATAAAAATTGAAATTAAAATTTTATACTTTTTATTTATAAATAATGAAAATAAAACAATACCTAAACCAGCAACTATAGCTCCTCTTGAAAATGATAATAAAAAAGCAAAAGCTATTAAAAACAATAAAAAATAATTAATCTTATTATTATTTTCATAGAAATAAAATAGTAGCATAGAAAACAACAATAACAAAGAAGCCGACAACTCTAGAGGATCTGCAAAAAAGGCAGCATATCTCGGTAAAGAAGTTTGAGATTCAAATGACCAGCTCAAGCCATATGAACCCTGAGGATTAATCTCATTTATAATTGAATTATAATTTGAATATTCAATTACAGAATGAAAATGAGTTGAAAAAACAAATTCAAAACATAAAAAAATTGAAATGAATAGAATTAAATATTTTAATATTTTTTTTAATGAATTAAAAAAAGTGTTGTTAAATTTTACATTTCTTCCAATCAAATAAGCTATCGAGATAATGTATAAGTTTTTAGCATATATTAATTTTGATAACATTTCCGCTTCACCTAACGGAATTAATGCATAAACCGTTACAAGAATTGTAAATGCTAATATTAGTTTATCAATTATTGTAAATCTATAAGTTCTATTATAAAAAAGATTATAATTGCCAAAAAGAAAAATCAATAATGCATAAATAAAAATGAAGTCTTTTGAAAACTTAATAATATTCACAATATTTTGACTATCAAATAATTGATACACCTGAGATTGAAGAGTACTATATATTGGTAAACATGTACAAATAAATATAATTATATATTCTAAGTTACCTCTAGATATTTTTTTGATGGTATATCCAAAAATTATGAAATAAAAAAAAATAAATAAAATATTAACTACTATCATTTTTTTTGTTTTTTAAAGAATCATATAATCCTTTATAAACCATTTTTAGTTTATAAAGTCTTAATCTTAAAATAAAGTATAATGTGTACACAAACAGTTTGAAAAACTGAAAAATGGTTGCTCCCAATAAATTAAAATATTTTAAATGTTTTCTCAAAACAATAATGTGATTTCTAATATTTAAATAGTGTACCATAGGAGACAAACTTCCTTCTTTTTGATTATCAGATTTAGAAGATGCAGATTCATAATGCAATAAATAAGAATCATTAAGTAGACCTATTCTATATCCATTATCTTTTAACCTAAGTGAAAAATCAACATCTTCATAGTAAGCAAAAAAGCTTTCATCAAATAATCCAACTTCATAAAAAATTTCAGATTTGAAAATAGCACAACACCCAGTAAACCATTCGGTTTCATCTTTATTTTGGTTAAAGTTTTCAAAATTTAATCCCTTCGCTGGGGTATAGAAAATTCCAAAAAATTTATTAATCTTAGCTCCTGCATTCCAAATTTTTGAACCATCATAATTTAAGATTAAAGGCTGAATGATTTTATAATTTGAATTGTTTAATTTTTTAATCAATAATTCAAGTAAATCATCATTTACTAAAGTATCATTATTCAACAACATTATATAATCATATTTATTTTTGAGAGCATATTTAACACCTTGATTATTTGCTTTTGAAAACCCCTCATTATTTTTATTTTTAATAATGTGTATTTTTTTATTTTTTTCAAAAAATTCAGGCTTTGTACATTCATTATCTATTAAAATAATTTTAAAATATTTATAAGAACTTTTTAAAACCGATTGAATACAATAATTTGTTAAATCATACATTTTCCAGTTAATAATTATAATAGCTACAGATGAATTAGGTGGCATTTTTTAAAAGGATTGAGTGCATTATAAATGAAAAGATTTCTGTCAATAATAGAGCAATTGCTAAGCCGTATCCTAAAAAATAATATGATAATACACTTGAAGATAACAACATAAAAATCAATGTAAAAAAGGTGGCTTTGTTCAATAAATTTTTGTGATCATTAACCAGTATGCAAATTATATTTTTAAAATTAAACATGGCAAAAAATGGGATAAATGATAACATAGATAAAATATGAGAACTATATTTTATATTCTCATTGGCAAATATTCTAATGATAAAATCAGAAAAAAATACCATTAGTAAGGCTAATAGGAAAGTACATAGAAGTCCTCTATTAAAATATTTTGAAATATATTTATCAAACTCTAAATTTGAATTTCTGTATAAATCAGATGCTTTTTGAAGGCTAGATTGGATAAAGAAAACTGGGATCATTCGAGCAAGAAAAGCTATTTTATAAGCTAGAGTAAATCTCCCTAACTCTCTGTTATTAGTAAATAAGGATAAAATAATTAGAGCACTGTTTAATGTAATGTGAGTAGAAGCAGATGATAAAAAAAGAACAAAATTTTCTTTTATTCTTTGTTTTATATTTCTTAAAGAAAAATAAATTTTTTTAAAACCAAAATTCTTATAATAATTTAACCAAAATAAGAGCATAAACAGTGATACACTTAAGCCATAAAAAAAGTTTGCTAAGTATGCATCATCAGAATTTAAAACAAAAAAATATAATAATATTACATATAAAGTTTTGGAAAAAAAATTTATTGCAGCTTGGGGGAATATTTTATTTTTTCCTTGCAAGTAAAAAAGTGGATTTAGTGCTTCATTAAAAAGGATAATGAATGAGAAAATTAAAATCTTATTAAAGTTTTCAGAACTAAAAAAAATAATTAATGGAAAGGTGATTACAAAAATTATTACAACATTAACAATTCTTAAATTTAAAATATTGCTTATTATAAAATTTTCAGCCTCTAAACTATCAGATTCAGTAATTTTAATTGGACCATTTAGATTATAACCATAACTAACGATAATTGATAATATTATAACTATCGAAAAGGCTAAATGAATTAGTCCAAAATTCTCATCACCAAGTCTTTGAAAAAGAATTGGTGTATATATTATAGTAGCAAAAATATTAACACCTTGATTAAGAGAAAGGTTAAAAAAATTTTTAGAAAAAATTGATTTAGTCAAAGAGGACATAATATGGTTTATATAAAAATAAACTATTTAATCAACGAATGATAAAATCTCAATAATGAAAAGTATAAAATTGCAATTAATAACCCTCCAAAGAGCCCATAAATTAAACATTCAAAAAACTTCAATCTTGAATTTTCAAGTGGAAGAGTTGGTTTATCAATAATTTGAATTAAAGGGGTGTTATTTCTATGAGTAACCTTTGCTAATTCAAGTTGTGTGACAACTTGTTGATATATAGCACCATTAGATTGAACTTCAATTAATGCTTTTTGATACGGAACCAAGTTAGTTTTAGCTAGAGGATTTGGATTAGGTACCCTCTGATCTTCATTAGCTAAATCTAATACTGAACGATCCAAAACCTTCTTTACACTATCACGTTGTCTCTGTAAAATTTCAAGATTTTTCCCTGATTTTTGTGTTTTGGTTTTAAAATAAAAGTCATTAACGATTGATACTAAATTTTCATTAAAGTTTTTAGCGAGTAACTCATCTTTATGATCAAATCCTATCTCTAAAATAGTTGTCTTTCTGCTAGGTTTATCAACAATAAGATATTTATCTTTAATTATTTCAGCTGCCTCCATCAATATACTATCATGTAATCTTTGATTATTTTTAAAAACAATATATTCATCAAAATTTACCCCGAGTTTTTTCCACTTTTTATCAATTTTTTCAGTTTCTCCAAAGTGATTTATTAAAACTTTATTGTCAGATTTTGAATTGGATTTAGACAAAAGGGTTTCTATAATCATTGAATTAGACTTATATAATTCTTGAATATTATCAATTTGAAATAATCCACTTGCATCAATGAAAGATGAAGCATTAATCCCAGCCAGTGAAGCTAAAGATGCAACATCACCGATTGAACTTGATGATGACTGGCTATCTAAAACAAATGTAGTTTTTGCATAGTGAATAGGTGATTTAATGTAGTTATAAGTCAACAACAATAATAAAAATAAAAAAGAAAATTGAATTACTTCTTTTGATTTGTTCTTCATAAAAGATGACCAATTTTTAATATTATCTAAAAGAGCTTTTAGAGAAAAATCATCAAACTGTTCATTTTTTGAGTTCATTATTTAATCTGATTAATAGCTAGTAGCAAAGCTGCTAAACCTGTTGTAAAGTTTAATATTTGGCTCGCAGCTAAAGGATTTTTAACAGGTTTTTTAGGAACGATTACCTCACATCCTGGTTCAGCTTTAGGATAAAAATTAAAAAATAAAAATTTCTTTGTTCTTGCTACATCTCCATTTGCATAAACAACATAAGTTCCAGTTCTTTTTGCTTTGAGATCAAAACCACCTGCTGAATTAATGTAATACTTCAAACCTCTAGCTGCAATGTGACGAACTGTTGTTGGATATAATAGTTCTCCTCTCAATCTAACTGTTTCAAGCTTTTTAGGAATTACAATAATATCTCCCTCCTCTACAAGTAAATCAGATTTTTTTCCAGGGCTCTTAATTATATCTTCTAAATTAATTCCAATTGACTCAGATTTTGCAAAAGGTATATCCTGAGACATGGCATTTCTCTTAACAATTTCAGTAATTCTTTCTTTTTTAACAGAACTAGAAAAGGTCTGGTTTGAACTATTTTCATTATTAAGTTTTAAGATATTTTTCTCAATACGATTTAATAATAACTTTTCAGATTCACTTAATAGATTTGTATTTTTTGATAACTTAACCTTTAACTTATTCAAGTCGTCAATCTGTTTTTCAATATCATTTTTATCATCTACAAACTCTGTTTTTCGGATAATGGTAGCCCCTTTTTGGTAAGCAAATTCCTTAAGCCCACCAGCTCTTGTTAAAAGATCAGAAATTCTTTCTTTTTTCGAGGAAATTAAATACTTTCCAGGAAACTTTACCTCTCCTTCAATGTAAGCAAAAGTCATCTGTTCAATAGAGGGGTCTTTTCGCAAAATGATATTGTCAAAGGGCTTAAGTTTAATGGATTCATCGTTCAAATTATTTAAGTCTACAATTATTAATTCTGCATTTTTATCGAAATCGTTGTTTCCAGTTGACTTTACTCTTGAAATCTCTATATTCTTAAGTGTTGCATTCTTTCTTAAGCCACCAGCTAGAATTATCAAATCATTTAAACTTAAGTTACTTGAATATGGAAAAATTCCAGGCATATTAACCTCACCTGAAATTTCTAAATATTCATCTTCTCTTAAATCATTAACTGAACTTATTAAAATGACATCATCTTGTTGTAGAGTTATTGGATTCTCAGATTCATTAATTTGTTTTGTTAAATTAAAAGGTATTGTTGTAGTTGAATAATCAGAGTTAGTCCTAGTAATATATGCTTTTTCAAAATAAGTATCAGGTTTTAAGCCCTCCGCCTTATTAATTAGATCCTTTACAGTCATTCCAACTTGAAAAGAAAAAACTCCAGGTTTGTAGACAGATCCTTTAATTAATAATCTATTTTCATATTTCATTACAATTTGATCGACTTCAATTACATCACCATTTATTGGGTTAAAAAATTCAAATTGATCTGAGTTTACGTCAACAATTTTTAATTTATCATCAAAAACTCTAGTGATTTTTACAGATTTTTTGTACGCATTTTCATTAAATCCACCAGCATAATCAATTATATTTTTTAAAGTTTCTCCTTCCTTTGATTCAAATCTTCCAGGTGTAATAACATTCCCCTTTACAGTAATCCTGTTTTTATATGTACCCACTAAAATTAGATCATTGTTTTCTAATCTTATGTTATTGGACATATTTCCAGTTGATAGAAAGTCATATACATCAACTGTAGAAATAAGTTTATTATTACGAAATAATCTTATGTCTCTGAGGCTTGCATTTTCGGTAATACCTCCAGCAACATAAAGGGCGTTGTATAAAGTGTTAAAAGCACTAAAATTATATGTTCCAGGAAGTTGAACCTCACCGGCGATATTAATTCTAATAGCTCTTGGAATTCCAACGGATACATTTATTGAAGTTTTTCCTGAACTTATACCATTATAAATTTTCTTCAATCTATTTTTTAATCGATTTTTTGCTTCATCTAAATTCAGGCCATTAATATTGACCGGTCCAATATTCTCTAATAAAGCATCCCCTTCGGGACCAACTTCAACCTGGTAATAAGCTTCAGATTCTCCAAAAATGTCAATAAAAATTTTATCGCCAGGACCCAAAACATAATCATTTGGAGTTGGGATATTCAAATTCGATTGAAAACTCAAAAAGCTGGTGCCTCTGAAAACATTATATCCATAAACATCACTATCAATTTCTCTAAAAACTTCAATATCTTGTAACCACTGTTTTCTCAATCTTGTGTCTTCAAGTGGAGTTGTTGCTGTCTCAGCAATTCTGTTTATATTTTTTGCAGATTTAAACCTTTTATCAAGCTTTTGAATCTCATCAAGAGTAAAACCTTGAGATTGAGCAATTTTCAAAATATCAAATTCATTATAACCTTGTGATCCAGCTCTTCTAAGAAGTAAGTCAATTTGTGGATCAGTCAATTCTCTCAGGTTTACAGAGCTAATATTACTAAAATCTTGAGTATATAATGATTGTTTCGATGTGAATATCGAAATAATCATAACCAGAAATGTTACTTTTTTTAACATAACATCAATATTTGAGGAAAAGCGAAGATAACTAAAATCTTATAAATTAACATTGAACAGATATAATGTTAAAAAAAATCTCATTTATTTTAGAGGAAATTCAATATTACATAAATTGCAGTATGGTTAAGTATTTATTAGGTTACATAATTTTATTTTCTATTACTCTAAATAGTCAAACAGAACTGAAGTTTAATTTAGCTTCAGCACCATTTTTAGTTCCTAATATTGGAATTGAAGTCCAGATTTCTGATAGGTTTGGTTACCAACTTGACACTAGTGCGTCATTTTATGATGATATAGAGGGGTCTCCTTTTCACATGACTCAAATTTTTAATGAAATAAGATTTTACCCAAAAAACAAAAAAAATAAAAGAAATTTTTTTATCGGTGCTCATGTAGGTTATGGAATGTATAATTTAAGACTGCCAAAATGGATTACAACAGTTGTTGATACAGAATACAAGGAAGAAGGGAGCTATCAATACGGTAGAAATGCATATTATGGATTAACTATAGGAAAAAAAATTCCATTAAAAAATGAAAAATTCAACCTTGAGATATTTGTAGGAGGAGGTTCCTCTCAATCAAATTACAAATACTATAATAAAGATGAGCAAAGAATATTTGCGATAACTAATTATAAAAGAAAATTTAATAAAAGTGGAGAAGAATTACCCTACAGAGGAGGTTTAATGCTTACATATAAACTCTAAAATTAATTTGAAAAAAATTACAATAATAGGTCTGGGTTACGTTGGTCTGCCATTAGCAATTGAATTTGGTAAAAAATTCGATGTATTAGGATTTGATATTTCTAAGTCTAGGATTCGTGAGCTCAAAAAAGGCATTGATTCAAATGGTGAATTCAAAAAAAATGAAATTTTAAAAAAGAAAATAAATTTTACATATTCAGAAAATGATATTATTCATAGTGAATTCTATATAATCACAGTACCAACTCCATTAAAGAAAAGTAATAAACCTGATTTAGGGCCTTTAAAAGATGCTTCTCAAATTGTAGGGAAAAAAATAAAAAAAGGAGATATTGTAATTTTCGAATCAACAGTATACCCTGGTTGTACAGAGGATGAATGTGTTCCTATACTTGAAAAAAACTCTGGTTTAGTTTATAATATTGATTTCTTTTGCGGTTACTCACCAGAAAGAATTAACCCTGGTGATAAAAAAAGAAAATTATCCAATATCAAAAAAGTAGTTAGTGGAAGTAATTCAAAAGTTTCAAAAATTGTAAATGATTTATATTCAAAAATTATAACTGCTGGAACATATATTGCACCATCAATAAAAGTTGCAGAAGCATCAAAAATTATTGAAAATGTTCAAAGAGATGTAAATATTTCTCTGATGAATGAATTTGCTTTAATATTTGAAAAATTAAACTTAGATACAAAAGAAGTCTTGGATGCTGCATCAACAAAGTGGAATTTTTTAAATTTTAAACCTGGATTAGTGGGAGGTCATTGTATTGGAGTAGATCCTTACTACCTAGCATATAAATCTGAAAAAAGCGGGTACAAACCAAAAGTTCTACTAAATGGAAGGAAAGTTAATAACAACATAAGTAAAAATATATTTAAGTCTATTCAAAAAGAATGTGTAAATTCTGAAATTGATTTAAAAAAATGCAGAATTCTTATACTGGGAATAACCTTCAAAGAAAATTGCTCAGATACTAGAAATTCAAGAGTTGTCAACTTGTATAATCACTTTAAAAAATTGAATAATAAGATTGATGTTTATGACCCTAATGCAGATAAAGATGAAGTTTATCATTTTTCAAACATAAAACTCATTGATACAATTGATAAAAAATACGATGTAGTAGTTTTAGCAGTTGCACACAATCAATTTTTAAAAATTGACTATAAGAATATTTTAAATAAGAATTATGTTTTATATGATGTAAAATCTGTTTTGCCAAAAAAATTAATTACTTTAAGATTATAAATGAAAGGAATCATTCTAGCAGGCGGTAGCGGTACTAGACTTTACCCATTAACAATTGGTCAATCCAAGCAGTTATTAGCTATTCATGATAAACCAATGATTTATTATCCTTTATCAGTTCTTATGTTAGCTGGAATTAGGGATATACTTATTATTTCAACTCCAAAAGATTTGCCAAATTTTAAGAGATTACTCTCAGATGGATCTCAATTAGGAATGAATTTTTCATACGAAGAGCAAAATAAACCTAATGGAATTGCAGAAGCTTTTATTATTGGTGAAGAGTTTATAGGAAATGATTCTGTTTGCTTAATTCTTGGCGACAATATGTTTTATGGTAGCGGTTTTACTAAAATCCTAAAAAAATCTGTTAAAGAAGTTGAAAAAAATAAAAAAGCAAAGGTTTTTGGTTATTATGTAAATAATCCATCTAGATATGGTGTTGTTGAAAATAATCAAAAAGGAGATGTTATTAGCTTGGAAGAAAAACCTAAAAATCCAAAAAGTAATTATGCAGTTGTAGGTTTATACTTCTACCCCAACAGTGTTATTGAAACTGCAAAAAATACAAAACCTAGCGCTAGAGGAGAACTTGAAATTTCAACTATCAATAACTCATTTCTAAAAACTAAAAAACTTGTAGTCGAATTCCTAGATAAAAACTTTACCTGGCTTGATTCTGGGACTCACGAATCAATGCTAGAAGCATCTAACTATATTCATACAATTGAAAAAAGAACTGGTTTAAAAGTTGCATGTATTGAAGAAATAGCCTTCAAGCTTGGTTACATCAATAAGAAAAAGTTTGATAAGATTATTGATTATATTGGCGAAAATCAATACGGTGAGTACCTAAAAAAAATTAGTGATGGAGTTTGAAAAATTAAAAATTAATGGATTGGTTTTGTGTAAACCAAAATTAATTAATGATAAAAGAGGATTCTTTTCTGAAACTTTTAGGAAAGATCTTTTAGAAGATTTTATCTCAACTAAATTAGATTTTTGTCAACATAATACTTCTGAATCAAGTTTTGGTGTTTTGAGGGGGCTACACTTTCAAACTGCGCCAAAGGCTCAAACTAAACTTGTATCTGTTTTAAATGGTGAGATTTTAGATATAGCTCTAGACATAAGAAAAGACTCTCCAACATTTGGAAAACATTGTTCTGTAATATTAAATGATAAAAATAATTTCCAACTATTGATTCCAAAAGGTTTTGCACATGGCTTTATTTCATTAAGCGATGTCGTCAGGGTAAATTACCAAGTTGACAACTATTACAGCTTAGAAAATGAATTTGGAATAAACCCTTTTGATGAAGATTTGAAAATAAATTGGATTATTGAAAAAAATCAAATAATCATTAACAATAAAGATAAATCCAGTAAAAATCTTTCTAAATCACAATTATATAAATTTTGATATGAAAATTTTAGTCACAGGGGCTAGTGGACAATTAGGGCAAGAATTTCAAAATAATATATCAAAATCCAAAGATGATTTCTATTTTACAGATGAGTTTGATCTAGATATATCTAATAAGAATCGTATTTTAAATTATATCTCAGAAAATCAGATCGATCTAATTATAAATTGTGCTGCTTATACCAATGTAAATGAATCTGAAATAAACAAAAAACGAGCACTTAAAGTCAATTCAAACGCAATCAAAAATCTTGTAGAAATATGTGAAGAGAAAAAATTAAAAATGATTCATTTTTCAACAGATTATGTATATAATTCCGACAGTATAGATCCTGTTCAGGAAGATTCTTATGTTAATCCTATTAACTATTATGGGTTTTCAAAAAGGGAAGGAGAAAAAATTATCGAAAAATCATCATCTGATTTAATTATTATTAGAACATCATGGCTATATTCAATATATGGAAACAATTTTGTAAAGACCATGATAAAAAAAGGGAGAAATGAAGATAAAGTTTTTGTTATCAATGATCAATTTGGTTGTCCCACCTACTCAAAAGATTTAGTTGATTGCACATTGAATATTATAGCTTCAAATAAATTTAATAAATATAAAGTATATAACTTTTCTAATGAGGGTTATACAAGTTGGTATGATTTCACAAAAAAAATATTTGAATTAATGAAAATTAATTGTTCAATTATTGGAGTAAACTCAGAAAATTATAGAAGCATAGCAAAAAGACCTAAATATTCTGTCACAGATAAATCAAGAATAAAAGATATCTTTAATATTAATATTCGTAACTGGGAAACTGCGTTGGAGGAATTTATAACTAGTATTAAATGAAAAATATTTTAATTACCGGTGGAGCAGGTTTTATTGGATCACATGTTGTTAAAAGATTTGTAAATAATTATCCTAACTATAATATCTACAATATTGATAACTTGACATATGCTGGAAACCTCAATAATCTAAACTTGATTGCTAACAAAAAAAATTATTTTTTTTTCAAAATTGATATTAACAATCACAAAGACATTTTAAAGTTATTTATTGATAAAAATATAACTGATGTTATTCACTTAGCAGCCGAATCTCACGTCGATAAATCAATTGAAAATTCATTTGAATTTGCTAAAACTAATGTTTTAGGTACATTGTCATTACTGGAAGCCTCAAAAAAATCATGGGATTTGTCATCTAAAAACAATCTTTTTTATCATATTTCAACTGATGAAGTTTATGGGTCACTTGGTTTAAATGGTTCATTCAGTGAAATCTCTAGATATAATCCAAATTCGCCTTATTCTGCATCAAAAGCTTCTTCCGATCATTTTGTTAGAGCCTATCATAAAACTTATGGGCTTCGAACATTAATATCTAACTGCTCTAACAACTATGGTCCTTTTCAACATCAAGAAAAACTAATTCCTAATATTTTAAACTGTCTAATAAAGGGAAGAAAAATTCCTATTTATGGTGATGGTAAAAATATAAGAGATTGGCTTTATGTTGAAGATCACTGTGATGCAATAGAATTAATATTTAATAATGGTATTGTTGGGGAAACATATAATATTGGAGGTGATTATGAAATTTCAAACATAGACTTAGTTAAGATGATAATAAGAATTTTTGATGAACTAAAATCAAATCCAACAGAATCATCCAATAAGTTAATTAAATTTATTGATGATCGACTAGGACATGATTTCAGATATGCAATAGATTTTTCAAAACTCAAAGAGGAATTAGGTTGGAAGCCAAAAACCAACTTTGATACAGGAATAAAGGAAACGATAAATTGGTATATTTCTAAAAAATAGCCTCAGCAATCGCTTTAATATTTGAAGATCTTCCCATGGAATAATAATGTAGAAATGGTACTCCAGCTCCCATCAATTCTTTACTTTGTTGTATACACCATTCAATTCCAACCTGTCTAACCTCAGAATTATCTTTACATTTAATTAATGCTTTTATCAAATCTTCAGGTAAATCACAATGAAATCTATGTGGAATAAGATTCATTTGTTTGAGTGTTGAAATAGGTTTTAATCCAGGGATAATAGGGACATCAATACCTTTTTTTTCACATAAATTTTTAAATTCAAAAAACTTAGAGTTATCAAAAAACATCTGAGTTATGATATAGTGTCCTCCTAATTTGATTTTTTCTTTTAAAAAATGTAAATCACTTTTCAAACTTGGTGCTTCCATATGTTTTTCTGGATATCCAGAAACACCAATACAGAAGTTTGTTTTATTAGAAATCTCAGGTTCGTTTAAATAAACTCCATTGTTCAAGTTTGTAATTTGACTAACTAGCTCACTTGCATACTTATGTCCATCTTTTTCAGGCGTAAAATATGTCTCAGTTTTAATTGCATCTCCTCTAAGTGCAACAACATTATCAATTCCCAAAAAATCTAAATCAATGAGAAGATTTTCAGTATCCTCTTTACTGAATCCGCCACAAAGTATGTGGGGGACAGCATCTACATTATATTTATTTTGTAAGGCTGCGCAAATACCAACAGTGCCAGGTCTTTTTTTTACAATTTTTTTCTCCAACAAACCATTTTCTTTTTCATTTAAAACCACTTCCTCACGGTGATATGTAACGTCAATAAAAGGTGGCTCAAACTCCATCAAAGGATCAATATTATCGTAAATTGACTGAATACTGTGACCTTTTACAGGTGGAAGTATTTCAAATGTAAACCTAGTTTTTCCTTTAGATTTCTTTATGTGTTCTGTAATTTTCATAATTTATAAAATTGGGTTTAACCATTTT
>CESO01134959.1_pt1 | contig 50819 bp, 40 predicted proteins | sample 356341 | NCBI WGS metagenome assembly CESO01 (sample SAMEA2621812, study PRJEB7988) | marine metagenome | biome: marine biome (ENVO:00000447); feature: deep chlorophyll maximum layer (ENVO:xxxxxxxx); material: "saline water (ENVO:00002010), including plankton (ENVO:xxxxxxxx)" | depth 35 m | reverse complement strand
TATTGGACTGAAAATAACTGACTTTTTCTCGCCCAACGGGGACGGCATAAACGATGAGTGGGCAGATGACTCATTCTTGCGTTACCCAGACAACGAAGTTTGGATTTACAACCGATCGGGTCAATTGATCTTTAATAAAGCAAATTATCAAAACAATTGGACAGGAGAATTCAATAACGAAGAGCTACCCGAGGGAAGTTACTATTATTTAATCGATTTTAATAGGAATGGAAATCCTGATTATCAGGGTATTGTCTATTTAACTAGATAATAAATGATTTTACGTTTTCTGTTTATTTTATTTCCTCTAGCTCTCTTTTGCCAACAAGATGGATACCTCTCCTTGTACAATTTTAATATGAATTTGATTAATCCTGCTTATGCAGGAGCTGAGGGCAGTCATGTTTTTTCACTTACATCCAGAAATCAATGGAATACCATTGAAGACAGTCCAAAAACAACAGGACTCTCCTATTCAATTTCAAGAAGCAATAACGTTGGGCTTGGAATCTCCATCATCTCTGACAAAATTTTTATAGAAAATCAAACAATGTTAACCATTGATTTTTCTTACAAACTCACTTTGAGTAATGATGGCGTCATATTCTTAGGAATCAAAGGAGGTGGGAACTCATATAATGCCGACTCCACACCACTACTGGGTTTTTCCGAAATTCCTGATCCGGCACAGAAATCCTTGAGCAGATTTAATCCAAATATGGGCGTAGGTTTTTTATTTAGAATGAGAGGATTTTGGTTCTCTGGTTCGATACCCCGAATGTTCAACACAAAAAGAGATGAAGATATTGAAATACAATCTAGAGATAGAATCCACGTATACCTGGCTGGGGGAGCACAATTAAAAATTAGTGAAGATTTTTCGATCATACCCAATCTAATGTACAGGAAAGGCAAAGGCCTTCCCAATTCGATTGATTTTGGTAGTTGGGTTTCATATCTCAATAAATTTGATCTAGGAATTTCTTTTAGATCAGGCTCTATTTTCTCATTCCTGGCATCCGTAGATTTGGGAGAGAATATATCCGTTGGTTATGCCTATGATACCTATAGAAATGGGACATTATCTGGTCTCAACCTAAAGGGGCACGAACTGGCTATACGCTTCAATCTGGGTGAAGCTCCTGAAAAAAACGTTGAGCAGGTAAGCACTGAGGAATAAAATACTGTTCAGTATGGATCTATTGTTTCTCTTAATTGAGCAATTAAATATTGTATTAAAAAAATAATTAGATTTATATTAAAAAGCGGTTGTATGATCGAGATCGTAAATTATTTTGAAAATATTCCCTCCATACATCGCGGCCTGCTAATTGTAGGGGGGATCAGTTTTTTTTGGTTTTTGGAGGGACTCTTTCCTTTGGTTCGATTCAATTATAAAAAATGGCACCATGCCCTTACCAATTTCTTTTTTACCCTCACCACCATCCTTATAAACTTATCCATGGCTTTTTTGCTGTTGAGAACATCCGATTGGACCGTCAACAACAGTTTTGGATTGTTACAGTGGATTCAAGATCTACCCCTTTGGACTGAAATAATTTTAGGTGTTTTGCTTTTGGATTTTGTCGGCGCTTATCTTCCCCACTATACCGAACATTGTATCAAACCCTTGTGGATGATTCATCTGGTTCATCACAGTGACCCCAATGTGGACACAACTACTGCAAACCGTCATCACCCCCTCGAAAGTATTGTGAGATTTTCCTTTACGCTATTGGGTGTTTATATCTTGGGTACTTCAATCGGTATTATCATGCTCTACCAAGCCTTGTCGGTGGTATCCGCTCAATTCAGTCATGCCAATATTAGGTTACCTGTAAAGTTAGATCGATGGATTAGTTATTTTTTGGTTTCTCCTGATATGCACAAGATTCACCACCATTACCGTTTGCCCTACACTGATAACAATTACGGGAACATCTTCTCCATTTGGGATAGGCTGTTCGGTACCTTTAGCTATTTTGATAGGGAAAAAATTATCTATGGGGTTGATGTATTCCCCGATGTGGTAAAAAACACTAAAATTGGAAGTCTGCTTAAACAACCTTTTGAAAAATATCAAAAGCCAACCATGGAACAACTCGACTAATTCAATCCCTGTAATACTTTAAACATTTGGTTAATCTGATGTTCTTCTTGGCTTCCAGTCAACATGTTTTTTAATACAAAAACTTTTTTTTGCATTTCTTCTGAACCCAAAATAACAACATAAGGAATTGAACGTTGATTGGCATAATTTAACTGTTTTTTTAGTTTAGCGGGTTTGGGATAAAACTCACAAGGAAACTCTTGATCTCTCAATTTTGTAAGCTGGTCAAAACAAAAGCTGGCCGAATCATCTCCAAAATTTAAAAAAATCAGTTTGGTCTTGTGATCCAATGAAGCAGGAAATAAATTCAATTCCTCTAAAACCAAGAAGATGCGATCAAATCCAAAAGAGATACCAAATCCACTGGTGTTTTTAAGACCAAATAAATCTGTAAGCCTATCGTAACGACCTCCTCCACCAATCGAGCCCATTTTAATTCCCTCGGGTGGCATGACTTCCAGTATCAAGCCAGTATAATAATTCAACCCTCTCGCTAATGTAACACTAAATGAAATGGACATAGCTTTTAGGGATTGTCGATTTAATTGACCGTAGATAAATTTCAACTCTTCAATTCCTTCTTGCGCAATTTCAATTCCTTCAAGGGCTTGAGCAACAGCAGATAATTGGGTTTCAAAAGCACCTTTTAAAGAGAGAAAAGGTTGTAAACGCATAATAGCGTCGGTAGAAAATCCTTTTGATTGGAGTTCTTTGATGACCCCTTCTTTACCAATTTTACTGACCTTGTCCAATGCCACTGTAAAATTTATCAATTGAGACTCTGCTCCAATACATTGCGCAATACCTAAAAGAATTTTACGGTGGTTGAGTTGAATTTGAACCCTTTTCAGGTTTAGCTTAGAAAAAACGTGATCATAAAGCAATACACCCTCCACTTCTTGCCAGAGAGAACTTTCGCCCACCACATCTGCATCACATTGTAAAAATTCTTGAAATCTACCGTGTTGAGGGCGATCGGCACGCCAAACTGTTTGCATTTGATACCGCCGAAAAGGAAATGCTATGTCGTTTTGATATTGGGCAACATAACGAGCAAAAGGAACAGTGAGGTCATAACGAAGTGCTTTTTGTGACAATGAATCGGAAAACTTTCCCAAATCTCCTTTTTTCAATGCCTCTAAATCGGCTTTTTTAACCTTATCTCCTGAATTTAATATTTTAAAAATCAACCGATCTCCCTCCTCACCATATTTACCCAATAATGTCTCTGAGCGCTCAAATGATGGTGTTTCTAGGGGTTGAAATCCGAAACTTTCAAAAGCAGACGTCAGCTGGGATTTTAGATAATTTCTCTTAGACAAAATCGCAGGAGAAAAATCACGAGTTCCTTTGGGTATAGATGGTTTTAAGTTCGACATATACGATGGATCAGCAGCAAAGATCAAACAATTCTTATTATTTTGAAAGAAAACTTTTTAAGTCCTCATAGGTTTTGCCATCAGAGATCTTAGCACCCTGATTAATAAGCTTAAACTTTTCCTCTTTTAAGGTCTCTTGAAATGTCCGACTGGATTCAAAAATTTCAACACTAGGGTTTGACAAATTCTTTGCCAACCATTCCTTGTAATCTTTATCCATCAATGATGGACAGTCTTTCTCCACCCGGATCAAGATCAGATCAATACGAGCATTTTCACATTTGAATAAAAACAAATGGTAATCACTTCTATTTTCGAGATAAGTAATTTTGTAGAGAGACTGATCCCAAACCATATCACTAAAAAGATCCATCAGTTCGTCCGTCAGACTAAGATTATCGGATTTAATTTGATTCCATTGAGTTTTATCGATGGATTGCACCGCCAGAAATAAGGCAAACTCCTGATGTAGGCTTTCAAATTGCTCTTTGGACAAACGGGTGTATTTCATAAAATCAAATGAAAAAAAAACCCCACTCAAGGTGGGGTATGAAAATGATTGTAAAATTATTTTTTCTCGGGAATGATTTCAAAAGGAAATTGAATAGAAACCTCTCTATGAAGTCTGATTTTTGCCTCATAACTTCCCAAACGCTTGATGGTTTTACCGGGAACAGCAATGGCATTTTTTTCAATTTCATGTTCCTGTGCATCAAAAGCTTTTACCAAATCTACTGCAGAAACCGAACCAAACAGTTTGTCTCCACTACCGACTTTGGAGGGTATCTTGACCACCAGAGCCATTAGCTTTTCTCCCAATGCCTTAGCGTCGTCAATGATCTTTTTTTCTTTAAAAGCTTTTTGCTTTAAATTTTCTGCCAAAACTTTTTTGGCAGAAGTAGTGGCTAATACAGCCTTACCTTGTGGGATGAGATAATTTCTCCCATATCCGTTTTTGACTTTTACTAAATCGTCCTTAAAGCCAAGATTTTGAACGTTTTCTTTTAATATAATTTGCATGACTTAAAGATTTTATTTAAGAAGATCACCTACATAAGGCATCAAGGCCAAATGACGAGCTCTTTTGACTGCTACTGAAACTTTTCTTTGATATTTAAGGGAAGTTCCTGTCAGACGCCTGGGTAAGATTTTACCTTGTTCGTTAACAAATTTTAAAAGAAAATCAGGGTCTTTGTAATCGATATGCTTGATACCTGATCTTTTGAATCTACAGTATTTCTTTTTGATATTGGTATCAATATTAAGGGGGGTTAAATATCTAATTTCCCCTTCTTTTTTACCACTGGATTGTTCATCAATTTTTGCCATCTTACTTAAACTTTAACTTTAGATTGAATTTTTTTTCTTCTTTTCTTAGCCCACGCTTGAGCGTGAATATCAAGTTTGACGGTTAGATAACGCATCACTCTTTCGTCTCTGCGAAATTCAACTTCTAAAGCATTGATAATATCACCCTCACCCTCAAACTGAATCAAATGGTAAAAACCACTGTTTTTGTTTTGAATGGGGAATGCAAGTTTCTTCAGTCCCCAATCTTCTTTATGAACAATTTTACACTTTTGAGATTCCAAAAGTGACACGTACTTTTTTACTGCCTCCTCTATCTGTATCTCAGATAGAACGGGATTCAGAATGAAGACAGTTTCATAATGATTCATATCTATTTTTTTTATGAAATGCAAAAATAGGTGAATCATTAAATTACACCAAGAGAATCATTGTTTTTTAGGAATTTTTTTTTAGATTTGAGATAGATATAGTAAATAATTTAGCCCCATTATGAAACTAAACTACATATATATTGATCCCATTCCGGTAGAGCGGTTGCATTTCCTTCAGGTTTTAAAACATTTTTCCGAAATCAATTTAAAGGCAGAATTTTCCGACACCGTTAATGCCAAGGAGTATCTGAATTACAACACTGTTGATTTTGCTGTTATTTCCTCTGATCTCCCCGTTTACACCAGTTTTGATTTTGTAGATCAACTCAGAGACGAAATTGAAATCATCTTGATTACCAAAACTCCAATGGACGCCATCAAATCCTATGAAAAAGGTTTTATGGATTGTTTGATGAAGCCTGTCTCCAAAAATCGATTCAAAAAGTCAATTGATCGACTCAACGACAAATTGGAGTGCCTAAAGATCATTCGTGAAAAGAAAGAACATATGATTCATTTTAAATGTAATTTTAAGGCCGAAAAGCTTCAGGCCAACAATATACGATGGATAGAAGCCATGGGGGACTACGTTAAGGTAGTAACCAAAACCAAAAACTACATGGTACTCTCGACAATGAAATCTTTTATAAAAAAACTGCCTGAAAACCAGTTTGTAAGGATTCACAAATCCTACATTGTGAATCTCAAAAAAGTAATCAATTACACCACCAGAAATGTCAATACTGATGGAGAAATATTGCCTTTGAGTCGCAAACAAAAAAGTATTTTCAAAGAAAATTTCCTTAATTTTCAATAGGGATCAACGTCCAAGTTAACTTTACAAGATCTGAATATTGCAATTGACTCAAAACCGTCCAATGACTTTTTAATGATTTGTTTTACCTGATCCCGAGACTGATTACTCGAAATTTTTATCAAAATTTGCATCCGATATCGGTTCCGAAGACGAGCAATAGATGGAAAAACAGGACCCAATATTTGACCGTATTCCGATTGTAGTAAAACATTTGCAATCCACTGACTTGCCTTTTTAACCGTTTCCATATCGCTGTGGTTGACCACTATCCTGATCAGTCTAGTGTAGGGAGGGTAGTGATATTCTTTTCTGTCTTTCAATTGCTGTTTTAACATCTGATCATAATTTCCCTCAATCACTTTTTGAATGATGGGGTGATGGGGCTGATAGGTTTGGATCAAAACTTTCCCCCTCAATTCTTTTCTTCCGGCCCTCCCGGCCACCTGACTTAACATCTGATAGGTTCTTTCGTGGGCCCTAAAATCTGGAAAGTTCATCAGATGATCCGCATTCAAAACCCCCACCAAATGAACGTTTTGAAAATCCAATCCCTTAACGATCATTTGAGTACCTACCAAAATTTTGACTTCTTGCGCAGCAAAAGAATGAATTAATTTATCAAAAGCCCATTTCCCCTTAGTCGTATCCGCATCCATTCTGGCCACCTTAACTTCAGGAAATATAACAGCTACTTGTTCTTGTATTTGTTGGGTACCCATACCCTTTGTTGAAAGATTGGGCAAGCCACAAGCGTGACACTTTTGCGGTACCGCGATATGATAACCACAATAGTGACACTTGAGTTGATCCGTATATTGATGATAGGTGAGGGTGACATCGCACTGATGACAGTGGGGCATGTGACCACAGTCTAAACACTCAATTACGGGAGCATAACCCCGTTGATTCTGGAACAATATAATTTGTTTGTCCATGGCCAGTGTTTGCTCCATCTCTTGAATCAAAGTTTGGGTAAAACCTCCCTTTACTTGCTTTTTTTTGTAGGCTGTTTTCAAATCGACCGTAATGATCTCTGGCAATTCCACTTTACCAAACCTTTGATGGAGCTGAACCCAGCCGTATTTACCAGTCAAGCGGTTAAATGAACTTTCAATAGAAGGGGTCGCCGAACCCAATAAAACTTTGGCATGATGAATTCCAGCCAATACTATGGCACTGTCTCTGGCATGGTATCTAGGAGAAGGATCAAACTGTTTGTAGGACAACTCATGTTCCTCATCCACTATCACCAAACCCAAATGGTAAAAAGGCAGAAAAAGTGCAGAACGGGTTCCTACAATGATTTTTGCTTTGGCATTGTTTTCAAGAATATTGTTCCAAACCTCTGTACGTTCGTGAACAGAAAACTTGGAATGGTAAACGGTAACCTCTGTACCAAAACACTCTTGTAATCGTTGTACCATTTGGGGGGTCAATGAAATTTCGGGCAAAAGATATAGAACCTGCTTTCGGTTTGCAATGGTCTGAGCGATCAACTCAATATAAATTTCAGTTTTACCCGAACCCGTCACCCCCTGAAATAAGACCACAGATTTATTATCGAAAGAACTGGTGATTTCGTTAAGTGCCTTTTGCTGTTCACTAGACAGAGCTCTTTCTTGATCTCTTTTTGTAAAATCATACAACAGTCGATCCTCTCGTAAAGATTGCTCCTCCAACAATCCTTTAGTAATCAGTGTCCTCAAAACAGCCGATGTTGAATTAATTTTATCGAGTAAAACCTTTGATTTTATCCATTCATCACCCCTAGGGTTTTGATCAAAAATCCCCATCAATAATTGCTTTTGTTTTGGTGCATTTTTCAGTGAATCGAAAACCTCCTCTAAATTTTGGGTATCTAAAATCAATTGAGATAATCGGACATATCGAACAAGTTTGGGTTTGTATTTTTCACTCAAGGTTTGGTGAATGTCCACCACCCCTTTGGAAAATAAATCCTGTATAAGACCCAAAACATTTTTTTTTCCCAGAATCTCAATGATTTCTTTAACACTTAATGCCTTAACCTCTAGGGCTTCGTAGACCAAAAAAGCATCATCACTCAGTGCGTTTTTATCTTCTTCTGAAATTTCTTTTTTTACCACAACTGTCTCGCTCTCTAACAGAAAGGTTGTGGGCAATGCAGCACGAAGAATATCTCCCAGTTTACTCTGGTAGTAATGCGATAACCAATTCCAAAACTCAAGCTGCTTTGGCGTCACACTGGGGGATTCCTCTAGGATCAACTCAATAAATTTAGGGGTATAAAGATGGGGTGCCTGGTCGTGAAGTTTTACCACTACCGCAGAATAAACTTTTGATTTACCAAAAGAAACCGCAACCCGGAAACCCGGCTTTAAAACAGCAAAATCCTCAGACGTAACTGCATAGGTGTAGGGTTTACCAAGTGCTAAAGGAAGAAGAACATCAGCGAAATACTGCATTATTTAAAAATACAACTTTGCTCATTATCATGAGTCATCTTGTTCGGAGTTTTTGAGTCGATTTAAGGTTGCATTCAGTTCAAAACCAAGCAGCAATAAACTTGAATTGAGCCATATGTAAAACAAAAAAATCAATAATGCCCCTATGGAACCGTATAGTTGATTGTATCTCGAGAAATTTTCAATATAAATACCGAACAGGTAGGTCGTTAAGAGAATCAACAAACAACTCATCAAAGCACCAGGGGAGAAAAAGCGTGTTTTTTTACCCTCTATGGTGCCAAAATAATATAAAATGGACACTGTAATATATATCAAGATGGCATAAAAAAACAATTGCCCTATTCTGATCCAATTGATCTCACTGGGAATCAATTCATCAAGATTGCTCAAAATAAAAATTTCGAAAAACACAAGTGCCATTACACCTACCAAGAGCAATAAAGCCAATAAAATACCCACCATCATAGAATACAGGTATTGACGAATGAATGATCGGGAGAGTTCAACGTGATAAGAACCTTCAAAACTTGAAAAAATTGAACTCACACCATTGGCTGTAAGAAAAACGGAAAGTAGAAACACCGAGGAGAGAAGTCCTGCCCGCTGTTTTTCACGTATGTCGTTAAAGATATCTGTAAAAAAACTTTGACTTTCCTGAGGCAATAATAGCTCTATAAAATTAAAAAGGACAGCATCAAAATTATCAATGGGGATAAAGGCAATCAAATTTAAAATAAAAAGTAAAAAGGGGAAAAGCGCCATAAAAAAACTAAAAGAGATACTACCGGCACGAGAAGACAAAGCCCCTTTTACAATTCCTGAAACGTACATCTCTGCAAGATCAAAGAACGAAAAACTATCATATCCAGGAATTTTCAGCGCCTCTAAAAACCCAACCAGATTTTTGACAATGGGAATTGTTTTTAATTTTTCTTTCAAAAAAATTTCCTTTAGCCAAAGATAAAACAAATCTAATTGTGTTTGTAAATTTGTAAAATGCATACACTATTGGTTCTGGTCGGAAAAAACAACGACTCTAGATTGATTTCACTGATGGAAGACTACACCAAACGGATCAACAGATACCATCGTTTGGACATTCAAATCATACCTGAGTTAAAAAACAAGGGTAAAATGAGCGTAAAAATCCAAAAACAAAAAGAGGGACATTTGATCATTGAAAAATTAAAAGCGGGAGATTGGGTCGTTCTTCTGGATGAAAAAGGCAAATCATTTAATTCCATTGGTTTTTCTCAATACATCAATGCAAAAAGATCCAGCTCACACAAAAGGATGGTTTTCGTCATAGGGGGACCTTATGGATTTTCTCAGAAAATGTATGCCAGAGGTCAAGAAAAAATTGCCTTATCCAACATGACATTTTCCCATCAAATGGTTCGGCTTTTTTTTCTAGAGCAACTTTATCGAGCCAATACCCTATTGAATAATGACCCCTATCATCATAAATAGCATCAATGGAACTCATTTTTGGAACCCACAACAACAACAAAACAGAAGAGATCAATACACTTTTACCCTGTGGATATGTAGTGAAAAGTTTGATCGACCTCAACTACAACAACGAAATTGAGGAATCGGGATCAACATTAGAAGAAAATGCATTGATTAAAGCAAGGACAATATTCGATACCTTCAAAAAAAACTGTTTTGCAGACGACAGTGGATTGGAGGTCTTTGCTCTGGGTGGAAAGCCCGGAGTATATTCCGCCCGATATGCTGGAAATCAAAAAAACGCAAAGGATAATACTAATAAAATACTCGATGAATTAAAGGGTATTGAAGATCGTCAGGCTCAGTTCAGAACGGTAATTGCACTGATTTTCAATGGAGCCGAATACCTTTTTGAAGGCATCATTAATGGACAAATTGCACAAAGCCCCATTGGACAGAACGGTTTTGGCTATGATCCAGTTTTTATACCCGAAAAACAAGAGCGCACCTTTGCCCAAATGATACTCTCTGAAAAAAATAAAATAAGTCATCGTTCCAGAGCTTTTCAAAAATTAGTAGAATTTCTAAAAAGTTAAAATTCAATTTGATGTCTAATTTGTTAATTTTAAACCTTATTATGTCAAAGTGTCTACAATGATGATAAAACGGCTCTATCAATTTTTATTCTCAATTTATGGGGTGATGGTCATGGGTCAAGAACAAATACAACACCTCAATGGTATCGTAGAAAATGACGCTACGGGTTTCCCCATGGAGAGTGTACATGTACTGAACCTCAATATGGTCGAAGGAACAACCACCGATAAAAAAGGGAATTTTGAGATTCGCGCCCAAGTCAACGACACCCTTTATTTTTCCTATTTGGGTTATAAATCACTCAAAGTTGCTGTTACCCAAGACATGATAAAGTTTGGAAATTCCAAGTTTCAAATCACACAGTTGGCCTATGCCCTCGAAGAAATCATCCTACGCCCCTATCAATTGACGGGTTATTTGGATATAGATGTCAGAAATGTACCCATCAACTCTGCCGGAAGATATAGGATTCCAGGATTACCAAATGCCGGATATGAGGGAGGGAACAGAAATCCCAATGCCATTTCTAAAACTTTTGCAGCCCTATTCAATCCCGCTGATTTTTTGCATAACCTTTTTGGTAAAAAAGGAGCCCAAATGAAAAAATTAAAGAAGATGAGAGAAAGTGACGAACTTAAGAATCTTTTGGCATCAAAATTTGATCGTGAAATAATCACCCAATTGTTAAATCTGGATCGCCTTGATCTGGATGAGATCCTCCGAAACTGCAATTATTCTGATACTTTTATCAAGGAATCTAATGATCTTCAAATTCTGGAAGCCATTAGTGGCTGTTATGAAGAATACCGTGTTTTGCAAATGTAAAAACATTGAACTTAGAGAACTCATTTTTGTATATTATTCATCTTTTGTAGATCGTGAAGTTGGTGCCAGACTAATTAATCATCACCCCAAATAATTTACTTCTTTACTGGAACCGGCTTGTGCTCCCAAATACAACAGGGAAAACATACTCGCCGTCTGGATATTGGAAAAATATGACAAGAAGAAAACTGTTATCCCGTCAACAAATTGGTTGGATCGTCGAAATTTGTTTTGGCTACATGTTGGAATCCCAAAAAGCAGCACCACTGGCTTTTCCACTAAAAACACTTCACTTTTTTTGAAATTATAAACCTTGGATGTCAATAAAATAGAAGCATTTATTGAAAAAAATCTCCCCAACAGCAGCTCAGGATTTAGGTCAGTAGTGAAACAAATCTAATGGGTTTTAAACTTACTTTAAAAGAAGAAGCCTTATCTTTGCTAAGATTAACAGCAATATGAAACTCAGTCCATTAAATGCAACTTCACCGATAGACGGGCGTTATCGGGGAAAGACAAAAAGTTTATCCAAATATTTTTCTGAAGAAGCTTTGATCCAATACAGGGTGAGAGTCGAAATTGAGTATTTTATTGCACTATGTGAAATTCCACTCCCCCAACTGAAACATCTCAACGCGAGTATTTTTGAGGATTTACGAAGTATTTACAAACATTTTTCGGAGGAAGATGCCAAGGAGATCAAGGAAATTGAAAAAACCACCAACCACGATGTTAAAGCCGTTGAATATTTTATCAAAAAAGAATTCGATAAATTGGATTTAGGCAAATACAAAGAATTCATCCATTTTGGATTAACCTCCCAAGACATCAATAACACCGCCATCCCTTTGTCGATAAAAGAAGTCTTGCACAAGGTATATCTTCCTCATTTGGAAGAAGTTCTGGAGGCTTTATCTGAACTTTCAGAAACATGCTCCAAAATCCCCATGTTGTCCAAAACACACGGTCAACCTGCCTCACCTACACTATTGGGTAAAGAAATTGCTGTTTTTTCACATCGATTGGAAATACAAAAGGCCAGTTTGATGCAAGTACAGAATGCCGCTAAATTTGCCGGAGCGACTGGTAACTTTAATGCCCATCAGGTAGCCTACTCCAAAATCAACTGGAAAAATTTTGGGAAAAAGTTTGTCGAAGAACAATTGGGACTTGATTACTCATTTCCCACCACCCAAATCGAACACTATGACAGTATTGCTGCCCTATGTGATGCGCTTAAAAGAATCAACACCATTTTTATCGATTTTAACAGGGATATATGGACTTATATCTCAATGGATTATTTCAAACAAATTATCCAAGAAAATGAAGTCGGTTCCTCTGCTATGCCTCACAAGGTCAATCCCATCGATTTCGAAAATGCCGAGGGTAATTTGGGAATCGCCAATGCACTACTGAATTTCTTCTCTACCAAACTGCCTATCTCAAGGTTGCAGAGAGATTTAACTGACAGTACCGTATTAAGAAACATCGGTGTTCCCTTTGGACATATGTTGATCGCCTTAAAATCAATGCTCAAGGGTGTAAAAAAATTAAACGTTAATCCAATCAAAATCGATGCCGACTTGAATGAAAATTGGTCGATTTTGGCTGAAGCCATCCAAACCATTTTACGGAGGGAAAAATTCCCTAAGCCATACGAGGCACTGAAGGAATTAACAAGAACCCATGGGGTTATCGACAAAAAAGTCATTCACGAATTTATAGAAAGTCTTGAGGTAGAGGATAAAATAAAACAAGAACTCAAAGAAATAACTCCTTCCAACTACACCGGAATTGCCTAATAGAATTTGGGTCAAATCCCCGACATTTTCAATTGATCTCCTCCTGGTAAATTCATTTTAGATATCAATTTGCCGATTTTACTCATTTCGATTTTCCCCTCAATCAATAAAACCACAGCTTCTATACTATTCCCTGTTAGTTGGGTTTCCGGAACGGCATTGGATACTCCTTTTGAAAACATCAAAAGACTTTCCAACTCGCCCTCCGATTCACCTTTCTTAACATATATATTGAGATCGGTATCCGACTCTTGCATTGACATCATCAAATCGAGCCCCTTCTCACTGGCCTCCTCCTTTACCCACAAATGAATTTCGTCGCTGATCAATTGTTTCCCAGTAATCAAAGCCCTAAAGCTTGAGATCCCTTTGATCATTTCTATAAGTGCATCTGCTTCAGGGTCACCGGAAGACAGAGACATATTACCCAACAATTGAAACATTTTGGGGCTGATGCTGATTGCAGTTACCTCCTTATTGTTTTGATACTTTTCAAAAATTGATTGACCCGAAATTAATCCCGGCAGGACCAACAGCAACGCCAGTAAAAAATGTTTTTTCATCATTGTGTTTTTTGAGAATATAAAAATACTCATAAACAATCTGTTTTATACAAAATGAAACTAGAGAATATTTCTCATCCGATCAAATCTGATAAAAAATTCTTAATGCTTTTAAAAATAGAGAATTTGGCACGAAATATGTAGTTTTGAAAATTGATATACATTTCAGATGAAAGCCTCCCATTGCTCATTACTTTTTGCTGCCTTATTATTGCTCTGGACTGCTTGTTCCAGAGACAAAGAGTTGACCAATGATGGTAATACCACAGATATAACTGCTCAATCTGTTTCCAACATTAACAAATCTCCAGGCCTTTTGTTGGGGTCTTGGAACTTGACGAAGGACAATTCCACACAAAACATAGAAAAAACAGCTACAGATTGCAAAGCTTCAAATATTCATTTTCTTGAAGACAACACATTTTATTTAAAATACTTAGACAAGCGCATCCGGGGAAAATATGAAATTATTGATTCCACCAGCCTCAATTTAGTGAATGGTTCTGAAATCATAGGAACTGCCACCAAAATAGAGGTCATAGAAAATGAAATCAATCTAACATTAGAGGTCAATAATGAATGCAACGATAGCTATACAGGGGAAAAGTATTTCAGGATTCATCAGTTCATCTGGGAAACGCTCAATGACTATTATTTATGGCAAGAAGAAGTTGCTGTCCTAAATGATTCAATTAAGCCGGTGGGCTCATCCAGATACAAAGAGCTTATTGATCCCTACCCAGAACCGGAGGCCTTTTTTGAATCTCTAAAGCACAAAGAAGATAAATACAGTGTGATAAGATCCAATTATGAAGATTTAGAAAACTCCATTAAAGGTATTGATGCAAACAATGGCTTAGAGTTCGTCCTATCGAGATATGGTTCCGGAGACAGTGTTCTGGGTGTCGTTACCTACATATTGGAAGCATCCGATGCTGCTACCAAAGACATCAAAAGAGGGGACATATTTACAGGTGTAGACGGTAAAAACCTCACCTTGAATAATTACACAGACTTACTATACGGTGATAATTTGAGCTACACCCTTAATATGGCTGAACTTAACAACAATCTACTCAGTCCCAATGGTAAAAATATTTCACTGACCAAAACAGAAAACTTCCAAAGTAATCCCATACAAATCAGTAAGGTCATTAAAGTGGGCGAAATTAAGGTAGGCTATATAATGTACAACCAATTTGCTCAAGGTTTTGACGATGACCTAAATGAAATTTTCTCCGATTTCAAAGCAAAAGAAATCAATGAACTCGTGCTAGATTTACGCTACAATGGTGGTGGATTGGTTCGTTCGGCCACCAGCTTAGCGGGGATGATCACAGGACAATTTAACGGTCAAGTTTTTGCCAAATATTTATGGAATAAAAAGCTAATGACTTATTTAAATGACAATCAAGAACAATACGCCAGTTGGTTGGGGGAAAATTTCACCGATAAATTGGCCGAAGGTGATGCCATCAACTCCCTAAACTTAAACAAAGTCTATATCATCACTTCCGGACGTAGCGCATCATCCAGTGAACTGGTAATCAATGGTCTATCCCCCTATATCGATGTGATTCAAGTGGGAGATGACACCTATGGAAAAAATGTTGGAGGCCCCGCTGCACAATACGATTACATAGATAATAATCGTACAAAAAACCCTGACCATACCTATGCAATTTACTGCATGACATTTTTCAGTGCCAATAGCGAGGATTTCTATGATTATGCCGATGGTCTTGCACCTGACGATGAATTAAAACTCAAAGAAGACCTCAAAAATATGGGTACTTTGGGTGAAAGCGCTGAGCCCCTTTTGGCTTTAGCATTGAAACATCTAAGTCCGGAAGCAGCTAGGTATAAGGTTAAGACCCCAGTATTCCCATTGGAAAATATGGTGGATGATCCTGAGTTCATCAAAAATAAATCAATCACTACCTTCAAAACATTACCACTGCTGCAATTGGATTGAAATCCCTGCTAATACATTTCTGCCCCGCGATGCGTATTGAGGGATGATCACATATTTGGTGTCAAAAAGATTATAGACACTCAAGAAAACATTGGCATTGGGCTTTTTTAGTCGATGATTAAACTGCAAAGTAAGGAGGGAGTAAGCATCCAGCAAGGTTGTGCTGTCATTCGCAATACGCTTCCCCTTATATTGACCCACCAAATTCAAGTGCGTTTGATCCGATAATGGAAGGTCCATGACCCCATTGATGGCATGTTTAGGAATGCCCCTCAAATCGCCGTCGGTGGTCTCCGTAAAAATATAATTCAGTCGAGTTTTGACCAAATCTAAAAGTTGAAAATCATAGGCCAACTCTAGCCCACTGTAAGAAATTTCTTTATCGGAATTGGTATACCGACCATAGGGATAGCCTTCTGATGAAGGCCCAAAAATAAGTGTCGGATCTTCTTTGCGATTGTAATAGACAGCTGAAAGTGTGTTTTGGTTGGAACGAATCTCGAAACCCAATTCAAAACTTACGTTATTCTCTGGCAATAAATCACTATTTCCGTAGAAAGGATCATACAACTGATAAAGTCCGGGAGCAATAAAAGCTTTACTGTAACTGGTCAAAATCTTCATTTGATGATCGGCATTGAGATCAAAAGAGTAGGAAGGGTTCAAACTGTGTGTCCAGTGGCCGTCATAAGCATTGTGATAGTTATAGCGTATTCCCACATTGAGATTCAAGCCGGAGGAATCAAGATAAACAGAATTTAGATAAAAATCAGATTGGGTAACTTCAGGATTATAATCTGCTATCATCGTAGCTTTCTGGTATTGAAAGCCTACAATGGTGTAAAGATTATTATTGAAAACGTATTTGTTGAAAAAGTCAATATTCAAATTATCACTTTCATAAACTAAGGGGTAGGAACTTTGAAACTCTCTTTTGTTCTGCTGAAAGCCTGTATTGAGGTTGAAACTCCCTCCAGTGTAATCGTACTTGGTATTGACGGAAAAACGTTCCAGTATTGTCGAATAGTTAAAATCAGCCTGCTCTAAGGGGAAACCATTGTCATAATCTGCTTCGATCTCATCTTTATTCCAGTCCAATTTCCACTTAAGCTTAGGGGTCAAGTGACCGGAAAGTCCCACATTAAAATTGACTTTGTTAAAAGGGTCGGGTTCTTTTCCTACAACCGCTGTCATTCCGTCGCTGTAGCGTTCTGAGAAGGCCAAATTGATACCAATACGGCTTTGTGTACCACTGAGATGGATCAAGTGATTTCCTGCGTTGAATCGATTCAAGGATTGATTGGCGACCTGTTCGGTACCCCATGTTTTTTTGGCCATCAAACGAAAAGAATCTCTGGCTTTTTTGGTGGTTATATTGATCACTCCCGTAGCGGCAGAACTTCCATATAAACTGCTGGCAGCACCCTTAACGATCTCAATAGATTCTATCATTTCAATGCCCAAAGCATTGATATCAAAATCGTTATCGATTCTAGAGGGATCAGATACCCTTACCCCGTCAATCAAAATCAAAACCTGACGGTTGCGGCCTCCTCTAATTGATATCGTACTGGGGTTATGCCCTGAATATAAATTTTTACCGATCACATCGATTCCCAAATGGGTCGATAAGAGGATACCCAATCCCAAACCTGAAAATTGTTGAATTTCCTCTTGTTTAATCTTAATTACGGTTTTTCCGGATTGAGATCGCTTGAGGGCAAATCTGGAATCGGTAACCACTACTTCATCAAGGTAATTTGTTGATACAGCGATGCTGTCCAAAGTCTGGTTCTGTGCAGTCAAGGCATAGAAAGAGAGAGTTATGCCCAATAGGGCATTTAATAGCTTCATAATAAATAATAAAGGGACATAATATCCTTACAGCAAGCTGATTCTTTATCCCCGAAGTAACAGATCACTATGAACGGCAGGTATCCTGGCTCGCGTTTTTTTGGACACCTTCCCGATAAAATCAGTGGTATGGAGTTTCCAAAAAACATCCGCAGTGCGGACTCAGCTTACAGTTGCGGGTACAGCATTGGTTTTTAACCAATTTCCCTTTTCATTTGCGATGCAAAACCGTATCACTGGACAAACTTAAGAAAAATTAATCAAGGGGTAGAGGATGAAAAGCAATTTAAATCAACACAATAATGCGGATCAATACAGCCAATAATTTTGATAACTTCAGAGAAAAAAGACACATCAATTAAACCCTATAAAGAGTGGAAGAAAATTCCTATAAATCCATTTAAACAGCAAACCTGTTTCTTCTTTGCAAAGCATAAAATGGATAGATCAATAAGGCTCCATAAACCAAATCACCTAAAACTGTATTGAAAAAGAATGGCAACGCTAGGGTATAACATTGAGCAAGTCCCTCAACACTGATCGGATAATTTAAGAGCCAAACACCGAAGTTGCTGACCAAAAAGAAAAGTGTGGAAGAAAGCAATACAGTACCGAAATTAATTTTTTTAACGTACATACCAATAAGCGCTATCAATATGAAAGAGGCGTAAACAAAAGGGATAGTTGCATGCAAACCAATAAATAAGTCAGAGATAAACAGACTCACAATGGGAATTAAAAACACTATCCAACGGTTGGTAAAACCTTTGCCAGACAATAAAGCTATCGCAGCAATGGGTGTAAAGTTGGGAGGGTGTGGCAAGAATCTCGATAAAACCGCAAGAAAAATGAGGGAGGCTACAAAAACGTTCTTATTAATCATACTTCAATAAACATCAATCAAATATAAAGAATATTCTATTATTTGGTGAGATACATTTTTCTCCGCGCATGTAAATCGTAAAATTCATCTTCCTTGAGGCTGTCAATAAATAAGATGCTTTCCCCGGTACTTTTCATTTCTGGCCCCAGTTGTTTGTTGACATTGGGAAACTTATTAAACGAAAATACAGGTTGCTTAATGGCATATCCCTCTAATTTGGGTGCAAAATTAAAGTCCGTAACCTTATTGTGTCCCAACATCACTTTGGTAGCAAAATTCACATAAGGTTCGTTATATGCTTTAGCAATAAATGGAACCGTTCTTGAGGCCCTTGGATTGGCCTCAATCACATAAACCTTATCATTTTTGATGGCATACTGGATATTGATCAACCCTTTTGTTTTCAATGCCAGCGCAATTTTATGGGTATGATCTTTGATTTGTTGCAAAACAAATTCTCCCAAGTTGAATACAGGAAGGGTTGCATTCGAATCCCCGGAATGAATTCCACAGGGTTCAATATGTTCCATTATACCAATGATGTATATATTTTCTCCATCACAAATGGCATCGGCTTCAGCTTCAATTGCCCCGTCCAAGTAATGATCCAGTAAAAGCTTGTTGTTGGGAATCTTTCTAAGCAAGTCTACTACATGGGTTTCCAATTCCTCTTTGTTAATGACAATTTTCATGCCCTGACCTCCTAATACATAAGAGGGTCTAACCAAAATAGGGAAGTCCAATTCATCGGCCAAAGCGAGTGCTTGGTCTGCAGTTTCTGCCACTCCAAACTCAGGATAAGGAATATCGTTGTTTTTCAAAAGGGTAGAAAAACTTCCTCGATCCTCTGCCAAGTCTAGAGATTCAAAACTAGTTCCTATGATCTTGATTCCATATCTATCCAGTTTTTCAGCCAATTTAAGTGCCGTTTGTCCCCCCAACTGAACAATGACCCCTTCAGGTTTTTCATGTTCAATAATATCGTAAATGTGTTCCCAAAAAACAGGCTCAAAATAGAGTTTATCGGCAATATCAAAATCGGTAGAAACCGTTTCCGGATTACAATTGATCATGATGGTTTCGTAGTCACATTCGGAGGAAGCCAAAACACCATGAACACAGCAGTAATCAAATTCTATCCCCTGCCCTATTCTATTAGGTCCCGACCCTAAAACAATGATTTTTTTACGATCACTGACTTTACTTTCGTTTTCACTGAAGGTTTCTCCATCTTTGAGTTGCATTTTTTCTTCGAAGGTGGAATAATAATAAGGTGTAGAGGCTGAAAATTCAGCGGCGCAAGTATCCACCAGTTTATAGACCCTCTTGATGCCCATATCGGCTCTTTTCTTGTTCACCTCACTCTCAAGACAATCGAGCATATGAGCAATTTGACGGTCGGCAAAACCTTTTTGTTTAGCCTCCAAAAGCAAAGCCTTGTCTAGGCTGTCAATATTGAACTTGGAAATTTCTTTTTCTAATTCGTACAGCTCTTGATATTGCTTCAAGAACCACATATCAATTTTGGTGATTTCGTGAATCCTGCTCATGGGGATTCCCATCTGAATGGCATCGTATATCACAAATACCCTGTCCCAACTGGCATGGGTGAGTTTCTCAATAACTTGGTCGTAATCGTTGTAGCCTTTACCATCTGCCCCTAAACCGTTTCGCTTGATCTCCAGCGACTGAGTGGCCTTATGCAATGCTTCCTGGAAGGATCTTCCGATACCCATAACCTCCCCTACAGACTTCATCTGCAATCCGAGTTTGCGATCCGACCCTTCAAACTTATCAAAGTTCCACCGTGGAATTTTCACAATCACATAATCCAATGTGGGTTCAAAAAGGGCAGAAGTCGACTGGGTAATTTGGTTTTCTAACTCATCCAAGGAATATCCTATAGCGAGTTTTGCCGCCACCTTGGCAATGGGGTAACCCGTAGCTTTTGAAGCCAATGCCGAAGAACGAGAAACTCTGGGATTAATTTCAATGGCAATAATGTCTTCTTTTTCATCGGGACTGACAGCAAACTGAACATTACAGCCTCCTGCAAAATCACCGATGCTTCTCATCATTTTGATGGCCATGTCACGCATCCGCTGAAAGGCAGTGTCTGAGAGTGTCATTGCAGGAGCCACAGTGATCGAGTCTCCGGTATGAATTCCCATGGGGTCCATATTTTCAATGGTACATATGATGACAACATTGTCATTTTTATCCCTCAAAAGTTCCAACTCGTATTCTTTCCAACCCAAAAGAGCTTTGTCGATCAGTACTTCATGAATGGGAGACGCTTCTAAACCTCGGGTCAAAAGTTCTTCAAATTCTCCTGCATGATGCACAAATGATGCACCTGTTCCCCCCAATGTAAAGGAGGGACGAATCACCAATGGAAAACCAAATTTTTGTGCAATTTCTTTGCCCTTCAGAAAAGAGGTTGCCGTTTCGGCAGGAGCCACAGGTATGTCGATGGTTTTAAGTAATTTTTTAAAACGATCTCTGTCTTCGGTGATATTTATCGCGTCGATGTCAACCCCTATGATTTCAACATCAAAATCTTTCCATATCCCTTTATCATCTGCTTCAATACAAAGGTTAAGCGCAGTTTGTCCTCCCATGGTGGGGAGTACAGCATCAACCTTGTGAATTTTCAGCACCTCGATGATGGATTTTGTTGATAACGGTTTTAAATAAACATGATCGGCCATGGAAGGATCGGTCATGATCGTTGCGGGGTTAGAATTGATCAAAATAGTTTCAATTCCATCTTCTCTTATGGATCGCAACGCTTGGGTTCCTGAATAATCAAATTCACAGGCTTGCCCAATAATAATAGGGCCTGAACCAATAATTAAAATGCTCTTTATCTCAGGTCTTTTCGGCATAAATAATAGTTTGAAAAATTGTCATAATATAAAAAAAAAGGTGTTATTCAAAATAGAATAACACCCTTAAATATTGTTTTTTTATTATCATTTTTTGTGTCGAGGCTCGGAAGATATAGAAATTTTCTTTCTACCTTTTGCCCGCCTACTAGCCAATACTTTTCTGCCATTGGCAGACGCCATTCTTTCACGGAATCCGTGTTTATTTCTTCTTTTTCTTTTGGAAGGTTGAAAGGTCCTTTTCATTTTTGAAATGCGTTATCCTGAAGCCGGGCAAATATACAACATCTTTTTTCTTATACAAATGGTTTTAAACGTATTCTTATTAACTTCGAATCCAAAATAAATCTTATGTTTCCTAAAATAATTAAACTCATTTTGGCCTTAGCCTTTCTTTTGTATGGAGGTTACGAATTTTATGAAAGCTATATTGGCAATGGTATCTTCATGACCCTTATGTCTGGGATAATGATATTGCTATATTTTAAAAATGAAATGATTTTCCTCGCTTTTCTAAGGTTGAGAAAACAAGACTTTCCCGGTACAGAGCGATGGCTTAAAAAGATTAAAAACCCTGAAGGCTCTTTGGTTAGAAAGCAACAAGGCTATTTTTACTATCTGCATGGAATCATACAATCCCAAAACAATCTCACTGTGGCAGAAAAACACTTTAAAAAAGCCATCCAATTGGGGCTTTCGATGACTCATGACCTGGCCATGGCAAAAATGAGCTTAGCTGGGATCATGATGCAAAAAAGAAGAAAAAGAGAAGCTACTGCCCTATTGGCTGAAGCCAAAAAATTAGACAAACATGGCATGTTGACCGATCAAGTCAAAATGATGCAACAGCAAATGAAACGCATTTAGTAGTATCCTCTTTCGGGAATGGCAATCTCGTAATACTTTCTGGACCTGTTGTTGAGGTGATTTTGCAACAACCAAGGATTGTGGATTTTGAGTATTTTGTAATTCACCCCCATTTTCTCTGCAAAAGCAGTAAGGTTTGAAATGGCTGTATCCAGTCCGTGAAGGCGAACCGGCACAGAATAATACAAGTCTGTATTGTCAAAAACATAGCCGTATTTTGAAGGGTTTTCGATGATTTCTTTAACCGCCAACACCCTAAATACATAACGACTGGTTTCCTGCCCCAAGCGCAAATCAAAATAACTTTCCACCCTTTGGGTATTCAAATTTTGCTGTATGCCCGACATCCCTCTGTTATAGGAAGCTGCAGCAAGAGTCCAAGACCCAAACTTTTGTTTGGCCTTTTTGAGGTATTGAGCAGCCATTCGGGTAGAGAATGCTACATGGTATCGCTCATCTACATTAATGTTAACCTCCAGACCATACTCCCTGCCGGTGGTTCTCATGATTTGCCAAAAACCTCTGGCTCCTGCGGGGGAGATAACATTTTCCAGTCCGCTTTCGATGACCGATAAATATTTTAGATCGCCAGGAACTCCTTCTTCATTCAAAATTTTTTCAATGGTAGGAAAATACTTGTTGGCGCGTTTGAGCAACAACATCATATTGGATTGCCAATAGGTGTTCACCAACAACTCCCTGTCCAATCTTTCCCTCAAGTCGGGGGAATCCAGAGAAACTTTTTCCCCGGCAAAGCTCAAAGTATCTGGTAATTCTAGTGCATAAACTTTGTAAGTAGGCTCTTCTCCATAACTTTTTAAAGCAGTAAAACCATCGATTTTAAATACAAACCCTGTAACCAAAATTAAAACGAAGAAAGCGAGGCCACCCCATAGCAGGGGAATAATTTTGTTTTTCATATGGTTAAATTATTTTAAATATGTTAAATCTACCAAATTTTCTGTCAAAATTTTAGGTAGATTTTTATTAAACCAATCGCTTTTGGTGAGAATGATGGCATGATCACCATCTATTTTTATGAATGGATCTTGAATATTTTTCACTGGAAAAATAGAATCCTGAGCACCGTGAATATGAATGATACCCTTGTGAGGTGAATTGCGATTCCATTTTACCAATCGATCTATGGCCCAACTAAGATATTCAGGGTCTCTTTCAGACAGGTACCTCTTGTAGTGATCAAGACGGCGTTGAATTCCATTACCAAAGACAAATAGTGCAAGAGTCTCAAGATTTTTGATCCATTGGGTGGGAAGCAGTCTGTGGGCATTGGTTACTTGAGCCAATTTAATGTGCTTTGGCATTTCTTGATTGGATTTTACACTGGAAATAATGATGATTTTTTTGCAATCCATCTGTCTGGCCATTTCTTGAACCAAAACACCTCCAAAAGAGACTCCTATAAGAATTGGATTTTGATGTTTAACCCTCTGACACATGCGCATGGCATAGTGCTCTAAAGATTCATTATTTTGAGGAGCTATCCACGAAAGAAAATTGACATCAAAGCGCTCAGGCAAAGAAATAAACTCAAATATTCTTAGATTTGCACCCATTCCTGGCATAAGATATACTGATTCTATCATTATCTTTTACTATTTATTATTGTCAATTACTCAAAAAATCTTTAGTTTTGCATTCCCCTTTTCAATTAATTGACAGAATTTTTATTATTTATTAATTAAACCAAATTAGTAAGCATCGTAATGTATCCAGTTGAATTACATAACAATGAATTCTTGAGACAGTTCGAAACCTTTGTCAATGGCTCGCTGGCCAGAATTGAATACGCCGAGCAAGAAAGAAAAATTTTCCTCACCAAACTCGTTATCCCTGGAGATGTTAATGATGTTGAATTTGAAGAGAATTTCATTAAAAGTGTTTTAGAATTTATTTCAGAAAAAAACTTAAGAGTGGTACCCACTTCACCAAAAATTGCCGGGTTTGTGAGACGCAATAAGTCATACAAATCTCTATTACCGGTGGGGATTAAACTATAGCTGTTTTTCAAACCTCACAAATCCCTCCTGATCTATTGATTGGAGGGTAACTCTTTCTATCCTATTGGCCAATTTAGGGTTCCATGGGGCTCTGACCTTTACATAATTTTCACTTAAACCGGTAATGTAACCCCTTTTGTTTTCATTTTCGAAAAGGACATCTACTGTCGCTCCCAATTGACTTTCATAAAACGCACGTCTTTTTTTAGCAGACAAGCCTCTCAACATTTTACTCCTCTTATTGCGTACGACCGGTGAAACCAAATCCGGCATGCTGATGGCCCCGGTATTGGGCCTTTCAGAATAGGAAAAAACATGCAGATAAGAAATATCCAAATCAGCTAAAAAAGTATAGGTATCTATAAATCTGGAATCAGTCTCGCCAGGAAATCCAACAATTACATCTCCACCAACACAAGCCTGTGGTATCAAACTTTTTATTTGCATCAATCGATCTCTGTATAGATCAGTTAAATACCTTCTTTTCATTTTTTTCAAAACCTCGTCATTCCCACTTTGCAAAGGCACATGAAAATGAGGAACAAAAGCCCGGCTCTGAGCCACAAAATCTATGATTTTATTGGTCAATAAATTTGGCTCAATAGAGGAAATTCTGATTCGCTTCAATGCCTCAATTTCATCCAAAGCAGCAATCAAATCCAAAAAGGTATGCTGGTGTTTTTTATTACCAAACTCACCTTTTCCAAAGTCTCCAATGTTTACCCCCGTCAAGACAATCTCCTTGATCCCCCTTTGGGTGATTTCCAATGCCTGCTTGATTATATTTTCCAAAGAATCACTTCTAGAAATACCCCGAGCTCTGGGTATGGTACAATAGGTACATTTGTAATCACACCCATCCTGAACTTTGAGAAAAGCACGGGTGCGATCATCGAGAGAATAGGAACTTTCGTAATAGTTGGCCTCGACAATTTCACAAGAGTGAACCCTTCCATAAGGTTTTTTAGTCAAATCCCCCAGATAGTCAATCAACTTAAACTTTTCTGTAGCCCCCAAAACCAGATCAACACCATCAATTTCTGCCAGTGCCTTGGGTTGAAGTTGAGCATAGCAACCAATGGCGGCGATAAATGCATTGGGATTTTGTTTCAAGGCTTTTTTCACCAAGCCTTTGAATTTTTTATCTGCATTTTCTGTTACGGAACAGGTATTGATAACATAAGCCTCGGCCCGAGCGTCAAAAGCAACATGCTCATAACGATCGGAATCAAAGTCCCTGGAAATGGTTGCCGTTTCTGAAAAATTAAGCTTACAGCCCAAAGTGTAAAAAGCCACCCTAGGTTTTGATACTTTTTGCGTTATTTCCTCAGCATACCCCATCATCGAATTGGATTAAAAAGTTGTATTTTGCTGCAAATATACAACCTTTAGACTTGTCAGTTCAACAGCACTATATCCTCACAATGAAACGTTTAGGTGTCCTGCTATTCTTGTTTTGTTCTCTTTCATGTTCGCTCGAGCTAAGGGAAGATCAGTCGCATTTGGTCTTTCGGTACAATGAAGATGGCAACATCACTTCTTTGGATCCTGCTTTCACAAGAAACATAGAGAATATTTGGGCCACCACACATTTGTTCAATGGATTGGTTCAACTGAATGACAATATGGAAGTCATCCCCGATATCGCTGAGCGATGGACGGTATCGGCCGATGGTTTGGTTTACGAATTTGAAATCAGGGAGGATGTTTACTTTCACAAGCACCCTAATTTTGGAGATAAAAAAACCCGTAAAGTGATTGCATCCGATTTTGTGTTCAGCCTAAAGCGGCTTTTAGACCCACAACTCGCATCACCGGGAGGCTGGGTATTGCAAAATGTAGCAAATATCGAAGCAAAAAACAACCAACAATTGACCATCACACTCAAACAACCCTTTCCTGCATTTTTGGGGCTGCTCAGTATGCGCTATTGCTCGGTTATTCCCCATGAAATAGTAAGTCAAGAAGGAGGAGATTTTAGAAGAAATCCCATTGGCACAGGACCCTTTGCTTTTAAAAATTGGGAAGAAGATGTAAAGTTAGTTTTGAGAAAAAACCCTCTTTATTTTGAAAGGGACAATACAGGCAATGCCCTACCCTATCTTGAGTCAATCGCCATCACTTTTGTGCCAGACAAACAAAGTGAATTCATGCTTTTCCTACAAGGAAAATTAGATTTATTGAATTCATTAGACAATTCCTACAAAGATGAATTACTGACCTTGGAAGGTAAACTTCCTAAAAAATATAAAGATAAAATCAACCTTCAGAAAGGGCCTTACCTCAATACAGAATACTTGGGATTTTATTTGGACAGTCCCTCGCCAGTCATAAAATCCCCAATGATCAGAGAAGCCATTAACATTGGTTTTGATCGCAAAAAAATGATGGTATACTTGAGAAATAATATTGGTTTTAAGGGAAACAAAGGGTTTATACCCAAGGGTTTACCGGGGCACTCCAAAAATCAACTTCAAGAATATCAACCCGAACGAGCAGCCGCATTGGTCAGGAGCTTTGAAGAACAAACGGGACTAAAAGCGAAGATCAATCTGGCCACAGATGCTGGCTACATCGACCTATGTGAGTATATTCAAAGGGAATTACAAAAAATAGGCATTTCGATCAAAGTGGATGTGATGCCTCCTGCAACCCTTAAACAAGCACGCTCCCAAGGAAAATTGGAAATGTTTCGATCCAATTGGATCGCCGATTATCCCGATGCCGAAAACTACCTGTCTCTTTTCTATTCTAAAAATTTTAGCCCTGCAGGACCTAATTACACCCATTTTTATAGCCTTACGTTTGATTCTTTCTATGAAAAGAGTTTTGAGGTCAACGATGCTCATCAACGAAGTAAACTCTATCAAACCATGGATTCATTGGCCATGAGCAAGAATCCTTTGATCCCGCTTTACTACGATCAAGTCGTACGATTTACCCAAAAAGAAGTGAAAGGGCTTACCCTTAATCCTATCAATGTTCTTAAACTTAAAAAAGTTCGGAAAACAAAAAAACCATTATGAGTGTGACGGTTTTTGCAATCACACAAGTTATAGAGGGTTATTTTTTGAATTTCGAATACTTATTTTTAAACTTGTCAATACGTCCGGCAGTATCAACCAACTTTGATTTTCCAGTGTAATAGGGATGAGAGGTTCGGGAAATCTCTAGCTTTACCAATGGATACTTAACACCATCGTGTTCAATGGTCTCTTTTGTTTCAACGGTTGACTTGGTGATAAATATGTCTTCATTGGACATATCTTTGAATGCTACAAGTCTGTAATTTTCTGGATGTATTCCCGTTTTCATAACTATCTATGTATTAAAAGTCTGCAAATTTAATCTTTTTAGATAAATTTACAAGAATTGGATATTTAAAAAACCAAAATTAACTTACCAAAACAAATCAGTTATGGAAAATCAAAAAATCACCACCGCCAAAACAGCCCTCAATTTTGGTTTCATTTTAGGAGGGGTCAGCCTTGTGTACAGTCTCATGCTTTTCTTCTTAGACATGCATTATCAGGGAGAGACGGCCACCTATCTGATCGGATATGCCCTTTTGATAGGTCTTATTCTCTGGGCAATCATGCATTTTAAAAAAAATAACGATGGTTACATAAGTCTTTCCGAGGCCCTAAAAACAGGAGTGGGTACTGCCCTCATCTCAGCAATAATAGTCTGCATCTATACAATTGTTATGATCCAATACCTCGATCCTGAATTTTTAGACAAATCCATCGAATATCAAAAACAAAAAATGCTGCAAGAAAATCCCGAAATCTCTGTGGAAAGCGTGAACAAAATGTTTGACATGCAAAAAGAATTCTCAGGGCCATTCATAATTTCCGGATTTATCATTATTCTCAATTTATTTTTTGGTTTTATCATTTCATTGATTGTTGGCCTTATCGTTAAAAAATCTAAACCTGAATAGCACAATTTTCATATTTTTGCGGTGAAACCATTCTTATATGGACATTTCCATAGTAATTCCACTCCTGAACGAAAGTGACTCATTGGCACCGCTTCACGGTTGGATCATTAAGTCGCTCGAAAAAGAAAAAAACAGCTTCGAGATCATTTTTATAGATGATGGGAGTTCAGACCGATCTTGGGAGGTGATTTCAGGTTTGTCCAAACAACATACCCACACACATGGAATTCAGTTTTGCAGGAACTTTGGAAAATCTCAAGCTTTGCATGCAGGCTTTATCAAGGCAAAAGGAGATTTTGTGGTGACCATGGATGCAGATTTACAAGATTCACCCGAGGAAATTCCTTCCATGATTGCCATAATAAAAGAGAAAAATCTTGACCTCATCTCCGGCTGGAAGAAAAAACGCTACGATTCCATTCTTTTCAAAAATTTACCTTCCAAGCTCTTTAATTGGGCAGCAAGAAGGGTCTCCGGCATCAAACTCCATGATTTCAATTGTGGACTGAAGGTTTATAAAAAAGAAGTGATCAAAAACATCCAAGTATTTGGAGAAATGCACCGCTATATCCCTGTGATCGCAGCCCACGAAGGATTTGACAAAATCGATGAAAGAATCGTCAAACACCAAGCCAGAAAATTCGGTAAAACCAAGTTCGGCGCCGATCGATTTCTCAATGGTTTTTTGGACTTGGTTACCCTATGGTTCATCAATGGTTTTGGAAAAAGACCCATGCATTTCTTTGGATTTTGGGGAACTTTGATGCTATTGGTAGGTTTTGGCTTTACTATTTATCTGGGCATTGACAAGCTTTATTTCAATACTCAAAGTCGGTTGATTACCCAAAGGCCCGAATTTTATGTCGCTTTGACCACCATGATTTTGGGAGCCCAATCTTTTATCGCTGGTTTTTTGGGGGAAATCTTGATCCGCCACAACAAGAATATCAAAAGATACAACATTACTAAAACAACCTATGAATAAAGCACTAAGTGCCAAAATTGAAGAATGGTCCCAACCTCCCTTCGATAAAGAAACCATTGCACAACTTGAAGTGTTAAAACAAAATCCCGATCAACTTGAGGATGCTTTTTACAAAGATTTAGAGTTCGGCACAGGAGGCATGCGAGGGATAATGGGTATTGGCACCAATCGAATCAATACCTACACCTTGGGAAAAAGCACCCAAGGACTTTGTGATTATCTCAAAAGTGTTTTTGAAAAAGAGCCCACAAAAGTAGTAATTGCCTATGACTGCAGAAACAACAGTAAAAGTTTGGCCCTAAAAGTTGCTGAAGTTTTTTCAGCCAATGACATCAAAGTTTTCTTCTTTTCTGACTTGAGGACTACCCCGGAACTTTCTTTTGCTGTAAAACATCTGGAAGCCCAATGTGGGATTGTATTGACCGCCTCACACAACCCCCCTGAGTACAACGGCTATAAAGTTTACTGGAAAGACGGTGGACAAATTGTTCCTCCACAAGACAAACAGATCATCGAACAAATTAATCAAACTCAGTTTTCTGACATAAAATTCAATGCCAAGGAGGAATTAATTGAGTGGATTGATCAAGATACAGACCAAGCCTTTTATAACAAATCGGTTCAATTGGGAAGGTTCGAATTAATCGGACGTAAACAATTTAAAATCGTTTTCACCCCTTTACATGGTACCTCCATCACTGCTGTTCCTCAGGTACTGGCTCTGGCAGGCTATACAGATGTTCATTTGGTCGAGGCCCAGTCCTCACCCGATGGGAACTTTCCTACCGTAAAATCACCCAACCCCGAAGAGCCGGAGGCCCTGCAAATGGCCTTGGATCAGGCAAAAGCTATTGGGGCTGACATGGTGGTTGGAACGGATCCTGACAGTGACCGTTTGGGGATTGCCGTTAGAGATCAAAACAACGATTTCCGTTTAATCAACGGAAACCAAACCATGGTGGTCATGACTTATTTTCTTTTGGAACAATGGAAAAAAAGCAACCGTCTGGACGGAAAACAATTTGTGGCCACAACCATTGTCTCTACTCCTTTAATTCAAAAAATGGCCCAAGCCTATGGGGTGCAATACAAAGAGACCCTTACCGGATTTAAATGGATTGGTAAACTCATCAAAGATTTCCCTGCGCTAAACTTTATTGGGGGCGGAGAAGAAAGTTTTGGTTATCTCGTAGGGGATGCCATTCGAGATAAAGACGCTGTTACAGCCACACTGTTGGCCTGCGAGATAGGAACTTTTGCCAAAAACAAAAACCAAAGTTTCTATGAAATTCTGGTTGAATGTTACAGAAAATTTGGAGCTTATAAGGAAAAACTTATCTCTTTTACCCAAAAGGGAAAAGAAGGAGCGGACAAAATAAAGGGTATGATGGAAGAATACAGAAATAATCCTCCAAAAGAAATTGGTGGTATCAAGGTAACTCAATCAGAAGATTATCTCAAAAGTGAACGGGCTTTTATTTTGGAGAACCGATCGGAGGAAATAAATTTGCCTGTGGCTAATGTTTTAATCTTTTTATTGGAAGATCATTCTAAAATTGCCATAAGACCCAGCGGTACCGAACCCAAAATAAAATTTTACTTTAGTGTAAATGATACGCTTGATGAAAATGAAGATTGGGAAACTATGGAACTTCAACTGGATCAAAAAATAGGAAATATAGTTAATGGAATTGGACTGTAAATGAATTATTTTTTCAAAATACTTAGGTTTGGTTTACCCTATAAAAGGTTCGCCTTTTTGAATATACTTTTCAATATACTCTATGCGATTTTCAGCGCATTGGCTTATGTGTCTATGATCCCCATGATGCAAATCCTTTTTGGAACCACCCCAAAAACAAATGTCGCTCCAACCTATGAGGGCATTGGCCAAATAAAAAACTACCTCGAAGGATTTTTCAATTACAAAATCACCCAATACATGGGACAAGACAGTGGGAAAGCACTACTTTTTGTCATTGGGATCATCATTAGCCTGTTTTTCCTTAAAAACATTTTCAACTATTTGGCCATGTTTTTCATCACTTTCCTCAGAAATGGCGTGCTAATGGATTTGCGGAATGACTTGTATCATAAAACCACTACGCTGCCCTTATACTTTTTCTCAGAGAAGAAAAAGGGGGATCTCATGGCCCGAATTTCCTCTGATGTTTTGGAGCTTCAACATTCTTTTTTATCCATTTTAGAATTGATCATCAGAGACCCACTGACCATTATTTTTTCCCTTATCGTCATGTTCAGTTTCAGTGTAAAGCTCACCCTTTTTGTGTTGATATTTATTCCCTTATCCGGAGCCATCATCTCTCAAATTGGTAAGTCTCTTAAGCGAAAATCCGATCGTGTTCAAAAAGAACAAGGAGAGTTTTTATCCCTATTGGAGGAAACCATTGGAGGAATAAAAATCATTAAAGCCTTTAATGCAGAAAATGCGTTTGTCAAAAAATTCAAACATTCCACAGGCCGCTTTTTTGATTTTTCGAACAAACTTTTAAACCGACAAAACCTTGCCTCCCCTATCAGTGAGTTTTTGGGGATTGTGGTCATCAGTGTGTTGCTTTGGTATGGTGGGAAAATGGTATTGATTGATCAGACCCTGAACGGGGCCATCTTTTTGTCCTATTTGGGGTTAGCTTATAATATTTTGACTCCAGCAAAAGGCATCAGCAAGGCCTACTACAGCATCAAAAAAGGAGATGCTGCTGCTATGCGGGTTCTGGAAATTCTCGAAGCCAAAGACGACATGGAGGATGTGGATAATGCCATTGAGATTAAATCACTGAAAAAGGAAATTAAATTTGATAATGTCTCCTTTTCTTATGAGCAAAATCAAGTGTTAGAAAATTTTTCACTCCAAATCAAAAAAGGACAAACCGTCGCTCTTGTCGGGCCATCGGGAAGTGGAAAAACCACTTTGGCCAATTTGATCAATCGGTTTTATGACGTTGACAAAGGCAGTTTGACTGTGGATGGAACTCCTATAGATGTGGTCAAGAAGAAATCTTTGTACCAACTCACCGGAATGGTAACCCAAGACTCCATTTTATTCAATGATAGCGTGAAAAATAATATTGCTTTGGGAAATCCCAACGCCACGCTTGACCAAATCAAGGAGGCAGCCAAAATTGCGAATGCCACTGAATTTATAGAAAAATTGGAACAAGGCTATGACAGTATCATCGGTGAGGGAGGAAACAAACTATCGGGAGGTCAAAAACAAAGATTGTCTATCGCCCGCGCCATTTTAAAAGATCCCGATATTTTAATACTGGATGAGGCAACCTCTGCATTGGATACCGGCTCGGAGAAAATGGTACAGCAAGCATTGGAAAACTTGATGAAAAACAGAACCTCACTGGTCATTGCCCACAGACTTTCCACCATCCAAAAAGCAGACTTGATCGTGGTACTCAACCAGGGTAAAATCGACGAAACAGGAACACACAAAGAACTTTTAGCGAAAAATTCTGTCTACAAAAAACTGGTTGAGTTGCAAACTTTATAGTACTTCATTAAACTTTTTTTATTAAATCACATCAAAGAATAAAATACTTTGGAACAGCAGAATCAATTTATTAAGGCATTGAAATTTCCTGAGACACAGGAGTTTGCTTTTAAAAAATTGCTTGCTGATTATAAGGAACGGCTCTACTGGCATATTAGAAAAATTGTAATAGAGCATGATGATGCCGATGATGTCTTGCAAAATACCTTCATTAAGGTTTTTGAAAACATTGATAAATTCAAGGGAAATAGCAACATTTACACTTGGATGTATAAAATAGCGACCAATGAATCATTGAATTTTTTGGGTAAAAAATCGAAACAACTGGGCATATCTAATGAAGAATGGATCGAAAAACAAACTGCTAAACTCGAATCGGATGTTTATTTTGACGGAGATGAGATGCAGTTAAAATTACAAAAAGCAATAGCGACACTGCCGGAAAAACAACGCCTGGTGTTTAATATGAGGTATTTTGAGGAGATGAAATACGAGAAAATGTCTGAGATTTTAGATACATCGGTAGGGGGTTTAAAAGCTTCCTATCACCATGCCGTGAAAAAAATTAAAAATAAAATCAATGGGTGGTATAGATAAAGAATCACATTTTAGGGTACCCAAAAGCTATTTTAATGATTTTAATCAAAAAATAGCCCAAAAAATTGACTCCATTGAACCAAATAGTGGTTTTAGAACTCCTGCTGATTATTTTCAAAAAATTGAAAATCGAATACTTGATCAAGTTGATTACTACAAAGAAGCCCCCCCCTTTTATTCAAATTATATTTGGAAAGCAATGGCTGTAGCCAGTGTAGTAGTCCTCTTTTTAGTAAACGAAAAAACCGCCCTTGATCAGAACGAACTTGCAGATTTTTTTATGGAAGATTATCTAATGGTCAATACCACCTACGAAATTGCCGAACATTCTGATTATTCCTTTGAAGTTGGGAATTTTATTGAAAATTATGAGTCCATTGCCATTGATGACGCCATGGAAATTAGATTATATGGGGAAACCCCGACAAATTTAAACTTGTTTGATGATGAATAGATTATTAATAATATTGATGTTGCTGACATTAAACATTAGCTACGGGCAAAAAAGTAAAATGAGCTTTGAAAGACTCAAAGCTCTTAAAATGAGTTTTATAACTGAAAAAATAGGATTGACCGAAGCAGAAGAATCTGTCTTTTGGGAAATCTACGATCAATACGAGGAAAAAATCTTTGTCGATTGTAGAAAAAAGATTAAAAATCTGAGAAAGAGTTATATGAAATCTCAAGACAGCATCAGTAATGAGGAGGCTTTAGAAGTGATTCAAAAAATTAATGAGATGGAGCGTTATGCCTTAGAGCTTAGAGGAAAAAGAGACAAATTGCTACTCGAAAAATTCTCAGCCAACATCATCCTAAAAATGCATCATGCAGAGTACCATTTTAACCGCGAGATGGTTTACAAAATGAGAAAAAGAAAAGACCATCATAAAAATGAGTGATATCGGGTTAGTTTTGTAGCCATCATGAAATTACACCGCAACATTGCCCTGGGGATTGTATCTGGGTTGGAGAAGTCACTGATCGATAAACGCCCGGCAGCAGATGTCATCAAAAGGCTGCTCAAAAGCAACTCCAGTTGGGGGTCTAGAGACCGTCGAACCATTGCCCAAGCTTTCTACGATATCATCCGTCAAAAAAGATTTTTTCATACCCTTACAGCTAAAGAAAGTGCTGACATAAATCTTTGGAATCTACTGGGGTGTTGGATGGTACTAAATGAATTCTCGCTCCCGAAATGGGAAGAATTCAACAATATCGATACCGAAGCGATAAGAACAAAAGCCCCAGTTTTGTCTCAAGACAGAAAATACAAATATTCTATTCCCGACTGGTTGGATCAAATGGGTGTGAAAGACTTTGGAGAGGCCACTTGGAAAAAGGAAATCGCATCACTTTACACTCCTGCCCATTTGATCGTCAGGGTCAATACCCTTGAGACTAGTGTGGAAAAGCTAAAAGAAAAGCTGGAAAAAAAATATAACATCATTACAAAAATTGTTCCCGACTATCCCCATGCATTGCTTTTTGAAAAAAAACAATCACTACAAGCTATAAAGGAATACCGCGAAGGTTGGTTCGAGGTTCAAGATGCCAATTCTCAGAAAATCGCCCCTTGGTTAAAAGCTGAATCGGGAAAATATTACATTGATGCTTGTGCCGGAGCCGGAGGAAAAAGTTTACACTTAGCCGATCTCACAAAAGATGCTGCCAGGATTGTGGCCTTAGATATTTATCCTGCCAAACTGTATGAACTGCGGAAAAGATGTTACAGAAACAAGATACAATCCGTTCAAACTTTAAATGTTGAAGACAAGGAAATTTTAAAAACCTTAGAACCAAATGCGGATGGTATTTTAATTGATGCTCCTTGCAGTGGTATAGGAGTTCTAAAAAGAAATCCCGATGCCAAGTGGAACATGATTCCCGAGCGTTTGACAACTATATTGGAAACACAGCAAAGAATACTTCAAACCTATGCACCTTTAGTCAAAGAAGGAGGGTATCTGGTCTATGCCACTTGTTCTATTTTGGTTGTTGAAAACAAACTTCAAGTTGTTAAATTTTTAAACAGCAAAATGGGATCCCGATTTGAATTAGAGAAAGAACACACTTATTTTTCTCATTTGACAGGTTTTGATGGTTTTTACTGCGCCCGATTGATCAAAAAATGTGAATAAATTGCTGAAAAGTTGTTGACTCCATCTCCGATTCAGTAAGGTCAAAATCATTGGAAAAAATTATTTTTGAACAACAAAAATGCATTGATGATTTACTTTTTTGGTAATCCCGCCCAGAGCCTGTACGCAGTTCAAACTTCAAAAAACCTAAACCCTTCAAACCAAGAAAAATTGGTTTGGCTTTTCAATAATCAAATATTAATCGATAAAAAAATATTAACGGGCAGTTATTTAGGTCCTCGTGCTACGATGATCACACCTTGGAGTACCAATGCAGTCGAAATCACACAAAATATGGATATTGACAGTATTTCCAGAATAGAAATGTTTGTTGCGAAAAACCCTCAGGAGGAGTTTGATCCCATGCTGTATGAAGTTTATGAGGGGCTAGATCAATCCATTTTTGACATCGACATTACCCCAGAACCGATAAGAAATATCACCGATATTGAAGCCTATAATCAAAAAGAAGGATTGGCCTTAAACAATGAGGAAGTTGACTATCTGGAGGGATTATCCCAGAGTTTGGGACGTCCATTAACTGATTCGGAGGTCTTTGGTTTTTCCCAAGTCAACTCAGAGCATTGTCGACATAAAATTTTCAATGGACGCTTTGTGATAGATGGAAAGGAACAAGAGGAAAGCTTGTTTCAGATGATTAAAAAAACCTCTAAAACAAACCCCAACAGTATAGTATCGGCATACAAAGACAATGTGGCTTTCGTATCCGGTCCGGAAATAGAACAGTTCGCTCCAAAAGATGGATCTGTTCCGAGTGTTTACCAAACTAACACCATTAAGAGTGTCATATCTCTAAAAGCAGAAACCCATAACTTTCCAACGACAGTCGAACCGTTCAACGGAGCTGCTACAGGTTCTGGTGGAGAAATCCGCGACCGACTCGCTGGAGGTCAGGGTTCTCTTCCATTGGCAGGAACAGCTGTATACATGACCCCTTACTCCAGAGTTGCAACAGATCGAAAATGGGAAGAAGGTTTCCCTGAGAGAAAATGGTTGTATCAAACCCCATTGGATTTGTTGATCAAGGCTTCAAACGGTGCCTCTGATTTTGGTAATAAATTTGGACAACCACTGATTTCGGGCTCGGTTTTAACATTTGAACATCAAGAAAAAGACCAACGCTTCGGATACGACAAGGTCATCATGATGGCGGGGGGCGTTGGTTATGGCGTTTTGGATCAAGCACAAAAAAAGATGCCTTCCAAGGGTGACATCATCGTGATCCTCGGGGGAGACAATTATAGAATTGGCATGGGAGGTGCCGCGGTTTCCTCAGCCAATACGGGTGCTTTTAGCAATGAAATTGAACTCAATGCTATACAACGATCCAACCCAGAGATGCAAAAAAGAGCAGCCAATGCCATAAGAGCATTAGTGGAAAGTGCCAAAAATCCTATCATTTCAATTCATGACCACGGAGCCGGAGGTCATTTGAATTGTCTGTCAGAATTGGTAGAAGATACCGGAGGCGTAATCCACATCAATCAACTTCCCCTAGGCGATACTACCCTATCCGCCAAAGAAATTATTGGAAACGAATCCCAAGAACGTATGGGTTTGATTCTGTCTGAAAAAGATGCCCGATTGTTGGAAACAATTGCCCAACGCGAAAGGGCACCTTTTTATATTGTCGGTCAAGTAACGGGCGACCAATACTTTTCTTTTGTCAATGATTTAAATGGTGACAAACCCATTGATCTGGCCATTGACTCTTTGTTTGGTGATGCTCCAAAGACCACCCTTTTCGATAAAAAGATAAAACTAAATTATGACAATGCCTCCTACCGTTTCTCCGAGGTTGAAAGCTATTTAAAAAACCTCCTCATGATAGAGGCAGTGGGTTGTAAAGACTGGCTTACCAACAAAGTAGACCGTTGTGTAACGGGTCGTGTAGCCCAGCAACAAACTGTGGGTGCATTACAACTTCCATTGAGTAATTGTGGGGTGATAGCTTTGGACTACAATGGAAAATATGGGGTAGCCACTGCCATTGGTCATGCTCCGGTAATAGGACTGATTGATCCCGCCAAAGGGAGTGTCAATGCAATTGCAGAATCTCTAACCAATATCGTTTGGGCACCAATGTCGCAGGGGCTTAGGTCGATAAGTCTATCGGCCAACTGGATGTGGCCATGCAACAACCCGGGTGAAAATGATCGATTATATCAGGCTGTAAAAGCCTGCTCAGACTTTGCCCTTGATCTGGGAATTAATATTCCCACAGGCAAGGACTCCTTGTCGATGAAACAAAAGTATAAAGAGGGTGATGTTTTAGCTCCGGGGACTGTGATTATCTCTTCCGCTGGACAGTGTGAGGATATCAAAAAAGTGGTTACGCCCGTGGCTCTTCCCAACAAAGGATCGCTCTACTACATCAATTTATCCTCACAAAAACATGTCTTGGGGGGATCTTCCTTGGGGCAAATATTGAATAAAATAGGATCCGAAGCCCCTGGAATTAGTGATGTTAGTGTTTTTAAAAGTGCTTTCAATGTACTCCAAGATTTGATCTTAAAAGATAAAATTATATCTGGTCATGATGTTTCATCTGGCGGACTGATCACCGGCCTATTAGAAATGTGTTTCCCCTCTCAAAAGGTGGGTATGGAAATTGATTTAACAACATTGAAAGAAAAAGACACCACTACTCTGCTATTTGCAGAAAACTCTGGTTTTCTGCTGCAAAGTGAGCTGGATCTTAGTTCGCATTTTGGTGATCATGGTGTTGATTGTCATCCCATAGGTAAAGTAACCGAGACAGGAAAACTGACTGTTCAAAACAACCAAGACCATTTAGAGCTTGATGTCGCTCAATATCGCGATTTGTGGTTTTCTACCTCCGCTGCGCTCGATGCAAAACAAAATAAATGTGCAGTAGAGCGATTTGACAATTACAAGACGACCCCGCTAAAATTCCATTTTCCTTCATCATTTAATGGGAAATTATCTCCTTCCAACAATCATAAAATTAAAGCAGCAATCATCAGGGAAAAGGGAAGTAATTCTGAAAGAGAAATGGCCTATGCGATGTACTCCTCAGGATTTGAAGTATATGACATTCATATGACCGATCTGATTGAGGGAAGGAAAACCCTTGAGGAATTTCAATTTATTGCAGCAGTTGGCGGTTTTTCCAACTCAGATGTGTTGGGCTCTGCCAAAGGATGGGCAGGCGCTTTTCTATACAATCCAAAAGCCAAGAAAAGTCTGGATGATTTTTTTGCCAGAAAAGACACCCTTTCACTCGGGGTCTGTAACGGCTGTCAATTGTTTGTTGAACTGGGTATGATTACTCCGGCACACAATGAGCCTCCAAAAATGCATCACAACGATTCCGGAAAATTTGAATGTCAATTTACTGCAGTGAGCATCGATCCTTCCAGCTCGTTGATGTTGAAGGGCTTAGAGGGTACTACCCTTGGAATTTGGGCTGCTCATGGTGAAGGTAAGTTTCATTTACCAATGGATGAATCCCAATACCAAATACCCGCAAAATACCATCAAGCGAGCTACCCTGCCAACCCCAATGGTTCTGATTACAATGCTGCCATGCTGTGCAGCGAAGACGGTCGACACTTGGTCATGATGCCTCACTTGGAACGTTCGACCTTTCCGTGGAATTGGGCCCATTATCCTCAAGACAGAAATGATAAATTTTCTCCTTGGATCATCGCTTTTGAAAATGCAAAGCGTTGGCTTGACGATAAATAAAAAGGTCGTTTTATTGATTTAAATTCACTAATTTAGGCCTAAAGATGGCCATGATACCCTCGAGGATTTTCGATATTTTAAATATACAGGCTGAAAAACGTCCTAATGACAAATGTCTAAACGACAAAAGAAATGGGGAATGGAAATCCACCTCAACCCAAAAATATTTTGAATCTGTCAATTTTATAAGCACTGCCCTGATTGAAATGGGAGTTAAACCTCAGGATAAAATTGCACTGATTTCTTCGACAAATAGGTCTGAGTGGTCGATCATGGACATGGCCATTCTTCAGCTAGGAGCTATTACAGTTCCACTTTATCCCAATATCAGCTCAAAGGATTACGAGTACATTCTCAATCATTCCGAGAGTATTTTTTGTTTTGTTTCAGACCAGCAGATTTATGATAAAGTTTTTTCGGTCAAGTCGCAGGTCAAAAACCTCAGAGAAATTTATGCTTTTGACGAGATCGAAGGCTGTAAAAACTGGTCGGAGTTGATTAAAGTGGGAAAAGAAGCCTGGAATGAAAAAAAGTTGGATGAAGTTAAATCAAGGGTTGAATCCGAGGCTATTGCGACAATTATTTATACTTCTGGAACCACGGGTGTTCCCAAAGGGGTCATGCTAAGTCATGGCAATATTGTATCTAATGTAATCTCAGCTACAAAAAAATTTCCTTTTGAAGACAGAAACCAGACTGCCTTGAGTTTTCTTCCAATCTGCCATATTTTTGAAAGAACTTTTATCTATGGTTATTTATACAATAACATTTCGGTATATTTTGCAGAATCTTTAGATACTATCAGCGAAAATTTAAAAGAGGTAAAGCCCAATTTTATGACCGCTGTCCCGAGACTTCTCGAAAAGGTTTATGATAAAATATACGCCAAGGGGAATGATTTAAATGGCATAAAGAAAAGCTTGTTTTTCTGGGCTGTAGAGCTAGGTTTAAAATATGATCCCAACCATAAATCAGATCTGATTTACAACATAAAGCATTGGATCGCCAACAAACTTATTCTTTCAAAATGGAAAACAGCATTGGGTGGAAATTTGGAAATAATTTGCTCTGGAAGTGCACCACTTCAAGCCAGGCTAGCCAGAGTTTTTGCTGCAGCAGGAATGCCCATTGCCGAAGCATACGGTTTGACAGAAACATCACCCGCAATCTCCGTCAATGATATGAGAAATGGTGGTTTGAAAATAGGAACGGTAGGAAAAATAATAGAGGGTGTAGAGGTTGTTATAGCAGCTGATGGTGAAATCCTTTGTAAAGGCCCCAATATAATGAAAGGGTACTTTAAAGACCATGAGCAAACCAATCAGGTGATGGAGGGAGAATATTTCAAAACAGGAGATATTGGAACCTTAGACGAAGAGGGCTTTCTTAAAATAACCGATCGTAAGAAACAAATGTTCAAAACCTCCGGGGGTAAGTATATTGCACCACAGGTAATCGAAAGCGAGTTGAAACAATCGCTTTTGATTGAACAGATTATGGTTTTAGGAGAAGGAAAAAATATGGCATCTGCACTTATTCAACCGAGCTTTGAGCAAGCCAAACTTTGGCTTGAAGAACAAGGTGTTTTCTGTAAAGACGACCCAGAATCCATCTGTAAAAATGAAATTTTGTTTGAAAAAATCAATGACGAAATCAGATTTCACGATGAGAAGTTTGGAAAATGGGAACGAGTAAAAGCCATTCGATTGACTCCTGAAGTATGGTCGGTCGAAGAAGGTCACCTCACTCCTACCATGAAGGTCAAGAGAAAGGTCATGATGGAAAAGTATCAGAATCTTATAGACGATATCTACGAGTAATTTTTTTAATCCATTTTTATTATGCATGCATAATAAATTTTTAATACATTTGTATAGCTTTAGTGAGTATGAGAAAAAAAACAATTGATGCCTCATTGCGAACCACTTGGAATGCAGTGAGCAAGATGTACAATAGAGAAGCCTCTAAGTTTGATTCAACCATGGCAATGGGATTTGCACTTTTAAATATTGAAGCAGAGGGAACCCCCTCCAGTTCTTTGGGTCCAAAATTGGGGATGGAAAGCACAAGTTTATCTCGTTTATTGAAAAGCATGGAAAATAAAAAATTAATTAAACGCGTTCCCAATCCATCAGATGGAAGGAGCGTACTTATTTTCTTAACACCATTTGGAAAAGAGAAAAGAGACGATTCAAGATCAGTGGTTTTAAATTTTAATCATATAATAGAGAATCAATTGTCAGATATTCAAATCAAACATTTTTTTGAGGTAGCAGAATGTATTATGGAAGAAAGTAAAAAGTTTGAACATTTTTTAATAAACTAAATCCCAAAAACTTATGGAACTTGAGGCAAAAACATTAATTAAAGGAGGGGAGTTCATCATCAAGGACTCACGCCCGGAAGACATTTTTACTCCTGAGGATTTTTCGGAGGAGCAAATTATGATGAAAGAAAGCGTTCAAGAATTTATTGATCGTGAGGTATGGCCACACAAAGAACGTTTTGAAAAAAAAGACTACGAATTCACAAAACTGTGTATGCAAAAGGCTGGAGAGCTTGGCTTTCTAGGTGTCTCCGTTCCCGAAAACTATGGAGGAATGGGCATGGGCTTTGTATCCACAATGTTGGTTTGTGATTACATTTCAGGCGCAACCGGATCATTTTCAACGGCTTTTGGAGCCCACACGGGTATTGGAACAATGCCAATCGTTCTTTATGGAACTGACGAACAAAAGCAGAAGTATGTTCCCAAGTTGGCAACTGGCGAATGGTTTGGTGCATACTGCCTTACCGAGCCCGGCGCAGGATCGGATGCAAACTCTGGAAAAACCAAAGCAGTGCTTTGCGAAGATGGAGGCCACTACTTGATATCCGGTCAAAAAATGTGGATCTCCAATGCAGGGTTTGCAAATATATTCATCGTTTTTGCTCGTATTGAGGATGACAAAAATATTACAGGATTCATCGTACCCAATGATCCCGAAAATGGAATCACATTGGGGGATGAAGAAAAAAAATTAGGAATTCACGCTTCCTCAACACGTCAAGTATTTTTCAACGAAACAAAAGTACCCCTTGATCATATGTTGGCAGGGCGAGGAGATGGGTTCAAGATTGCTATGAATGCGCTCAATGTGGGACGTATCAAATTAGGAGCTGCCTGTTTGGAGGCTCAAAGAAGAGTGATTAATAATGCTGTACAGTATGCCAATGAAAGGGTTCAATTTAAAACGCCCATTGCTCAATTTGGAGCCATTAAGGAAAAAATAGCAAGCATGGCTACTTCATGCTATGCAGGAGAATCTGCCAACTATCGTGCTGGCCACGATATAGAATTAAAAATTAAAAGTCTACACCAAGAAGGATTGAATCATCAAAAGGCCGAATTGAAGGGTGTAGAGGAATTTGCTATTGAGTGTTCCATGATCAAGGTGGGTACCTCTGAGGATATTCAAAATTGTGCAGATGATGGTATTCAAATATTTGGAGGAATGGGCTTTTCTGCCGATACACCGATGGAGTCAGCATGGAGAGATTCCCGAATTGGTAGAATCTATGAGGGAACCAACGAAATTAACAGAATGCTCTCTGTCGGTATGTTGGTCAAAAAGGCAATGAAAGGTGAGTTGAATCTGATGAGTGCTGTGATGCAAGTCGCAAACGAAATGTCATCGGGTGGAGTTAAGAATGAAATTTATGATGATCAACCGCTATCCGAAGAATTACTAAAAATCAAAAACCTGAAGAAGGTCTTTTTGATGCTTGCAGGAACTGCATTTCAAAAATATGGCCAGGAACTCGACAAACACCAACAAACCTTGTTGGGATTATCCGACATGATGATTGAAGTCTACTTTGCAGAATCTACCCTCTTGAGGACGATCAAGAATATCAACAGGGGATTAGACATGATCCACCAAACGGACATGGCGAAGCTCTACGTTTTTGAGGCTACAGAAACCGTTATCAGGAAATCGAAAGAAACCATTGGAAATATTGCCGAAGGCGAAGCACAGACTAACCTTCTTAAGAGTGTTCATCATCTTTGTCGCTATAAGTATTTGCCTGATGTGATAGGCTTAAAAAATCGTATAGCAGAAAAAGTTATCAGTGAGAATAATTATTGTTTTTAGTATCTGACTATCTAATTTCTTGAAAAAATCATAATAATTTTATCTTCTTCATTCATTAATTGGAGAAGTTTATGGTCAACCGAAAATTTGTAAATAAAACTATTTTTTTTTAACATTACAAGTCTATTATCAATTGTGGTTCCAGAAAGAATGAATATAGTATCTTTTGAGATTGAAATTGGAAAACTTGGTTCAAAATTTTTAAATGGATAGGATGTTAAGTGAAAATTCATTTTATCAATATCAATAGATAATTTCTTAAAATTATAGTTTGTACTGTCTACTGAAAATAAATTATTTTTTTTATCAAAGGTCCCTATCTCTGTAAGCATCCAATTTCCTTTTAAATTACTCATATCAGAAAGAAAAAATTTTGGATCGGATTTATCATTACAAGCAAAAAAGATATAAAAAATTGGTATAATTAAAATATTAGCTTTTGTGATCATTATTAGTTAGACGTTTTTAATAAATTACCATTTACATCATATTTTTGCAATGAGTTTATAATGACTCCAGATTTATATTCAATTTTACTTTTGATATTTCCATTTTGAAAATAATCTAACCAAACTCCATCTCTATTTCCATACTTATCGAACAAAATTCTTTTTCTAGGATTAGAGTTAGAATAATAGAAAAGACATTCTCCTTTGAGGGCACCTAATTTCAATTCTGAAATTTCTTTTATCGAACCATTTAACCAATATGTCTTTCTCTTCCCATCAATTAAACCTTGTTTGTAGTAAGTTTCTTGATTAATGTTTTTATTTTTAAAATATGAAATGTACTCCCCATTCAATTTGCCACTAAAATAATTTGATTTTAACTTAATATTACCATTACTGTAGAATTCAATATAATTAGCGTTTAATTGTCCATTCTTTACATTGAACTCTAGTATATTATTTCCATTTTTGTCAAATTTTTTTATAATACCATCAAACAGTTCTCCATTGAAGTAAAAGGTTGAATCTCTCGGGGTTCTGACAACATCTATTTGATTGTAATCAATCCAATTATTCGTTTGTTCACATGATAATTGGAAGACAAACATAGTTAGCGTTATAATTAGTTGTAATTTAGTGTCAGGATAAGATAATTTCATCATTCAGGATTTTTACTGATGTATTTAAAGGAAACTAAACATAATCTAATAATAAATAAACAATAATTATAATAATATATCGTTATTAAGTTAAAAGTAATATTATCTGTGGGGGTATATAGAATACTTTTATTATTTAGTACTTTTTTGTGCATGCTTTTTAGTTCAATAAGCAATGCACAAATTACTGATATTGAAATTGATGAAATAAAGGTAAACGGAAGTCTTCTTCCTGGTAGTGGACAGTTTGAATTTTGTCAAGGTGAAGTCCCGGCTTTTTCAATTTACTTTAGACTAGACGCAGGATCAGCAACTTTAACGTTGACCTCAACTGCTACTCTTAACATTGCTGCGAATGTCTCTGGAGCAAATGTAATCAATGAAACTGTTACTAATGTAACTTCTCTTTTTGGTGGTGACACTGAAATTGGACAAACTGAGCAGGTGCAATACAATTGGCCTGTATCTGGCTCAAAAACTCTAAGTCTTATTAATGCTGGGTTGACTAATGTTATATTCACTATAACGGTAAGCGCAACTTCCTACACTGACCCTGACGGGGCAGTATCGTCAAGAGCACCATCTACTACTATTCCTATAAACCTTAAAGCAAGACCTCCAGCAATTAATTTATCAACATCAATTGGAGCGTTTGATGGTTCAAGAGAAATTTCTTTGTGTAGTGGGAATGATATAACAATAATTGCTGATCCTGGATATACAAATTATAGATTTTGGAGAAGAGTAAGTGGATTGGCCCCATGGAATGATCAAGGAATTAGCACTTCTTCCTCTATTACTTTAACCAATATAAACGCTGCTGGAGAAGAAATTAAAGTAAGTGCTTATAATGGTCTTGATTGTTTCCAGGACTCCTTAATTTTTACTGTAAATGTTTCACCTACAACTACAGTATCACTAAATGATAATTTAACAGGTCATACTTCATGTGAAGGGGATAATATAGTTTTTTCAGCAATTGGATCTGGAAATTGGTATCAGTTTTTAAGAGTTACTGGAGGAGTTACTTCAACTGTTCAATCCTCAACAAGTGCTACATATAGTTCAACATCCTTATCTGACCAAGATACCATATTAGTTAGAAATTTCACTTCTTCCTTAACGACGTGTTACAGTGAAAAGTCAATTATTGTTAGACTTAATAGCTTTTCAGGTACTAGCTCGATTACAGGAAATCAAAGTATATGTGCAGCGTCAACCCCCTCAATTTTAACTAATATTTCTCAATCAACAGCAGACAGATCCGGAGATGGAGCATCGACATCTTATTACTGGGAAAAAAATACAGGTTCTGGTTGGACTGGTGTAGGAGCATCTAACTCAGTTAATTACCAACCCACTGCATTAACTCAAACAACAGCTTTTAGACGTATTCTGCAAAGTACATTTAATGTCAAACCATGCCTAAGCATCTCTAATGTAGTTACAGTTACAGTAAATTCTATACCAACTGCGATACTATCAGGAACTGGGATTACTAGTTCAACAATTTGTTTTGGTGATAAACCAATATTTTCCGCAACACCCTCAAGTGGTGTTAGTTATACTTTTTACGTAAATGGTCAACCAGTTGAAGCTGCTGCTGTATCAGGTAGTGTTTTTAATTCAGCAAGTACTACATTAAATTTAGACCAACTTTCAGCTGCCTCACCAACTACAATAGGATTAAAAATTACAACTCCTTCGGGATGTTCATCCACAGACTCAGTTACTTTATATATAAATAAATTAAGTGGAGAGGATAAAATTATAACCACAACTGTTAGTTACTGCTCAAATGCTGATCCAGCAATAATTCTTACAAATGGAAGTTCCTCACCAGTATATGGTGGAACTGTAGAGTATTTGTGGCAAACTAGAACATCTACTAGCACTTATGAGGATATTGATATTCCAAAAGCAACATCACTCAACTATGACCCACCGCCTCTTCACGATGGTACTCATTATTTTAGGAGATTAACAATCAATACTTTAAACTCTCTAAGTTGCACGGCTACGCCATCAAATGAGATAATTATAACCGTAGGTGATGGTTCAGCACCATCTTTGACTGTTACTCTTACAAATACATCAACTTCAAATACTGTTACTAATAGTACTATTTGCGTTGGCGACGGTATTGACTTTAATGCATCATCAACTAGTGGTAATGGATTTGAATTTCGATTAAATGGCACATCTGTTCAGGGACCAAGTGGTGATGGCACATTTACAATTAACTCATTTGATGATGGTGATTTGGTGCTTGTAAGGGTGTATGAAAACGCAAATGGTACGGGATGTTTTAGTGATTTTAATGCCACAATTAGAGTAAATAGTTTAACAGGAACAAATACAATTAGCGCTGGTCCACAAACAATTTGTAGCCTTGGTGACCCTGATGAAATTTCAAATATTTTGGCTCCAACGCACAATTTAGTTGGAGGTTCTGTTGTTTTTAAATGGCAAAAGAGATCACAAGGAAGTATTACATGGTCTGATATCTCAGGTGCTAATACTCAAAATTATAACCCACTTAGCGGTCAACTAACCTCTACTACAGAATTTAGAAGGTTAGCAATAGCAAATTTTGCAACTGTTGAATGTATTGGAAATACTTCACCAACATATGTTTCAAACATCCATGTGGTAAACGTTGTACCAAGTTTTACAGCTACATTAACAAGCTCACCCGATCCGGCAGAATTGTGTGGAAATGAACCATTTACTTTTACCGCTGCAGCAGTTCCAGGGGCTTCTTACGAATTTTTAGTTAATGATGTTTCAGAAGGGCCAGCAAGTGCTTCTAGGACATTAGTAAAGTCACTTACCAATGGACAAGAAGTTAAAGTGGTTGTCACCAGTGGTGCATGTTCCATAACATCAGATCCCTTAATAGTGGTTGTAAATGATAATCCAGTACCAACAATTGTTGCACCTGGAGTAATAAATGGTATACTATGTGAGGAATCTTTACCAACAATTGAGGGGCTTCCAGCAGCGGGAGTGACTCATACATTTTACATTAACGGTATTGAAGTACCCGGAGCTGCAATGACTGGAAATAAGCTTGATTTGAGTCAAGTTGTTATGAGTGATGTTTCAAGAATTGATCTTAGAGTAACAAATCTAATTAATGGATGTAGTGATACCACTACAACTACAAATGGATCATCCTTGATTTTGACACTTAACAAATTAACTGGATTTAATAATATTAATACTGCTACTGTCAGTTATTGTTCTGGAGCGGATCCTGTAAATATTGACTCTGCAAATATTCCAAGTTCTAGTATTGGTGCTTCATTAAATTTCGCATGGGAGAAACGAACATTACCTGCTGGCTGGACTGTAATTAGTGATGCCACTAGTAGTAGTTTTAATCCATTGGCATCTATCGGAGATGGTGTTCATGAATTTAGGAGGTTAGTTTCAGCAACGGTAAGTTCAGTCACTTGTTCCCCTACAAATTCAATCTATTATTCAAACTCAGTTACTATAACAATTGGAGCTGGTGTTGGTTCTGCTCCACCAGTTACTCTTACGTCTAATAATACTCCAACATTGAGCAATATAATTTGCGAGGGGGATGATTTAATTTTTACGGCTACATCAAATGCTTCAGCAACATTTTTTGAGTTTTTTGTTGGTAATGTATCTCAAGGTATCCAGGCCTCACCAACTAATACATTTGACACCTCAACTGCGACTCTGACAATAAATGACGGCACTGAGGTTAGGGTAAGAGTTTATACTGGTGTTGACACAGGAACTGGCTGTTTTAATGACGACGCCATTACTCTTAGGATAAACTCCATGTCTAATGGTAATATTATTACATACACTGGAGCAAACCCTATTTGTTCTGGAGATGATCCAGAGCCTGCTATTTCTGGTACAACTAATCCAATTTCAACTTTAGCCGCAGACGGTGGAACAATAGCTTACGAATGGCAAAAGAATGATGGAAGTGGATGGCAAAAAATCCTTAGTACGGATTCACCTAACTACAACCCCTCTAATCTTGCTATAACAACGGCTTACAGGAGACTTGCCCGAGCGAGTTTCAGCGGTGACTTATGTGAAAAGCCATCAAACATATTTATTTCTAATACAGTAACAATAACAGTTCAGGCAGGTCCATCACCTATAGCAGATTTAAGGTCAGGATTACCCTCAAATACAATTTGCGCAGGAACAAACTCAATTACTCTAGACGCTAGTCTAAGCACAGATGCTTTGAGTTACTTGTTTTTTGTTAATGGAAATCCAATTAATTCTCACCCTGCAGCAAACTCAACCTATACTTCAACTGCAACAATTTTAGAGGGATTTATATATAAAGTAAGAGCATACGCAGGTGCTGGCAGAACTGGATGCTTTGATGAAGCTGAGTTTACAATAAATATCAATACTGTATCTGGAACTAATGATATAGGCCCAAATATTCAAAATATTTGTAGGGTATCAGACATACAAATGCTAAACTCACTTCAGACTCCAACTGGATCAGGCACAACAACCTTTAGGTGGGAAATTCGTCCTGCTGCTACAGGAAATTGGAGCGAAATTGCCGGAGCCGAAGCCGCAACATTAACTCCAACTCTTGATGGAAATAGCTCAGCATATAGGAGATCTTTTAGAAGTAATTTAAATGGACAAATATGTAACTTATATAGTAATGTGGTAACAGTAACTTTAGCTGCTGGTACTATTCCTACAGCTGATTTAGATTCTAACATGCCCTCGCACACCGTTTGCCAATCTGACACAGGAGATATTATTTTTGAGGCTGACTCAGATGCTAACGCTACACGTTTTGATTTTTATTTTAATGGGAATCTAGTTCAGAGTGATGGTGCTGATAGAACTTACAATAGACCAATCCTTGGAATTAAACATAATGATAGAGTTTCCCTAAGAGTTTTCAACGCAGCTGGATGCTTTGATGAGGATGAAATATTTGTTCAGGTGAATGCACTAAACGCTGGATCTATTTCTGTCTCAGGAACAACAGTGGTATGTAAGGACTCATCAGATGTGGTGATACTTACTAATAATGTTACAGGAACAATAAATGGAATTGAGGCTGTTGATGGCGACTATCAGTGGCAGTTCTCAACCGATGATATAAATTACTCTGACATAATATTAAACGGTAACAATGCAAATTATTCAGTTCCTGCAAACCCATCACCTCCTAATAAATTCTACAGGAGGCTTGTTAAATCAACAATGAATACAGTAAGTTGTACTGTTCCAACTGCATCTATTCTTATTGAAGTAAAAGAACTTCCAATTGCTTCAATTACAAATAATATAACCGGAGCTGCATCAAGTGTAACTATTTGTGCAACCGACACCTCCCTGATTTTCCAAGGGTCAGGAGGTAAATCTTTTGAGTTTTTAATTAATGGTGACGTCCAGCATACAACTGACGCCATTGTTGGCCTTGAAACAGCAAATTTTGATTTAATAAGTGAAAATGCAACAATTACAAATGGTGATGTAGTAAGTGTTAGGGTTTACGATAAACCCTTGGTTGGTGTTAATCCAGACCCCACTGCATGTTCATCAACATCAAGTGAGGTATATGTTGGTATTCTGGGTGAACCTAATGCAACTTTATCAAGCGATAAGAATGTAATTTGTGATGATGAATCGTTTACACTTACCGCTACCGCCGGAGGTATTGCTGGGGCAGTATATCAAATAACAATTAATGACGTATTAGTTCAAACAATAACAGCTGGTGTTACCCAAACATCTGTAACATACTTAGCAACACCATCTCCTACTTTTACTTCTTCAATGACAGTAAAATTAGATATAACTACGCCAGAAGGTTGTTCTGCCGTTTCAACAATTACGATTATAGAAAACATTATATCTGCAGGAACAATTTCTCCCGCAATTCAGACAATATGTAGTGGAAGAATACCAGACCCAATAATTAGCGTTAGTACTCCAACTGTTTCCTCTGGTGCAACCGTCACATTTGAGTGGCATAGTTCAACAGATAATTTTAACACCTATAATATTATTGGAATTGATAGCCCAACATATCAGCCACCTGCTCTTACTCAAACCACTCAGTATAGAAGATTAGACATCTCAAATTTAAATGGTAAAACTTGTTCCATAACTACAAATGAAATTACTATAAATGTAAATGATGGTCCTGGTGGAGTTCTATTTATGAATAATAATGGGGTAAACACTAGTAATGTTACAAGGACAATTTGTGCTGGTGATGATCCTTTATTCACAATTTCAGGAGGTAGTGGTCAATCATACCAATGGAGAGTAGATGGTATTGTTGAATCAACAACAAACACCAGTACATTTAGGTTGTCAAGTGTAGGAAAAATCTTTAATGGTGTTGATGTAGTAGATGTAATTGTGTATGATTTACCTCTTGACGGGGGTGGAGGAATTGATCCCCTGGCTTGTGAGTCCACAACTGAATCTATTACTGTTACAACGATT
>CESO01052530.1_pt1 | contig 51563 bp, 40 predicted proteins | sample 356341 | NCBI WGS metagenome assembly CESO01 (sample SAMEA2621812, study PRJEB7988) | marine metagenome | biome: marine biome (ENVO:00000447); feature: deep chlorophyll maximum layer (ENVO:xxxxxxxx); material: "saline water (ENVO:00002010), including plankton (ENVO:xxxxxxxx)" | depth 35 m | reverse complement strand
AAATTTAGCAAACTGGGTAGATAGTCTACCAAATGGCATACATACGTCTATTGGTGAGCTGGGCAGTCAAATAAGTGGTGGCCAACGTCAACGGATTGCGATTGCTAGAGCTTTGTATAAAGATTCAGAAATTTTTCTTTTTGACGAGATATCTAATAATCTTGATGAACAAAGTAAGGCAGAGATATTGATGACAATGAAAGCATTAAAAAAGGAAGGTAAAACTGCCATCTTTGTTACGCACAATAAAGAAGAGTTAGAAATTTGTAATGTGATCTATTCCATAGAAAACTGCAAAATCAATAGGAAGGAGCGATTACTTTAATTTTCTGGCAACTTCTACTTCTCTGAAGCCTTCTATTAAATCAAATTCTTGTATATCGTTACAGTTTCGAATTTGAATGCCACATTCATATCCTTTAGCAACCTCTTTTACATCATCCTTAAATCGCTTTAAGGCTTCTATTTCTCCAGTATAAACAACAACACCATCACGGATAAGCCGAACTTTATTGTCTCGGAGCATTTTACCCTCAGTTTGCATACATCCGGCAACAATACCAACTTTTGATATTTTGAACACCTCTCTAACTTCTGCTGTACCCGTGATTTCTTCCTCAAGATCTGGTACTAACATTCCTTCCATTGCAGATTTAATCTCTTCAATGGCTTTATAGATGATGCTATATTGCTTGATTTCAACACCTTCTGATTCAGCTAGTTTTCTAGCTGAAGGCATTGGTCTTACTTGAAAACCGATTACAATGGCATCAGACGCCTTAGCCAATAAGATGTCGTTATCGGTAATTGGTCCAACAGATTTCTGTATAATTTTTACTTCAATCTCTTCAGTAGATAGTTTCATTAAAGAGTCAGAAAGTGCCTCAGAACTACCATCCACATCCGCTTTGATAATCAATTTTAATTCTTGAAAATTGCCAATCGCTAATCTTTTACCAATGGTATCTAATGTTAGCATTGATGTTGAACGAATATCTTGCTCTCGTTGCAACTGCTCACGTTTATTTGCAATTTCTTTAGCTGTTGACTCATCAACCATCACTTGGAAAGTCTCTCCAGCAGCAGGTGCAGCAGAAAAACCAAGAATAGATATAGGCGATGCTGGTCCAGCTTCTTTAACATTTTGACCACGCTCATTGAACATGGCTTTGACTCTTGCGTAGTGCTGGCCGGCCACAAGAGCATCACCCACTCGAAGTGTACCCTCTTGAACAAGCATCGAGGCAACAACACCTCGCCCTTTTTCTATTTTAGCTTCTAAGACTCCTCCTTTAGCATTTTTGTCAGGATTGGCCTTTAGTTCTAACATTTCAGCTTCAAGAGATACTTTTTCTAGGAGTTCATCAATATTGATACCATTTTTAGCAGATATTTCTGCAGTTTGGAATTTACCACCCCATTCTTCAACTAATATATTCATTGCAGATAAAGCTTCTCTCACTTTGTCAGGATTAGCTCCATCTTTATCAATTTTATTGAATGCAAAAACAATCGGCACATTAGCTGCTTGTGCGTGACTAATTGCTTCTTTAGTCTGTGGCATAACAGCATCATCCGCCGCAATGACAATAATTGCTATATCAGTAACCTGAGCACCACGGGCACGCATAGCTGTAAAAGCCTCGTGACCAGGAGTATCAATAAAAGTCATACGATCACCACTTTTGAGTTTAACTTCATAAGCAGCTACATGTTGAGTAATACCACCAGCTTCACCAGCAATAACATTGGCTTTTCTTATGTGATCAAGTAATGAAGTCTTTCCATGGTCAACATGGCCCATAACTGTAACAATTGGGTGACGTGGTTTAAGATCTTCTGGATTATCTTCTTCTTCCTCTATTTCGATTGTTTCATCAGCATCAACAAAGTTGATTTCATATCCAAATTCTTCAGCAACAATTTGGATGGTTTCTGCATCCAAACGCTGGTTGATTGACACCATCATTCCTAAAGAGAAACAAGCACCGATAATTTCGTTAACACTGACATCCATCATATTAGCCAAGTCATTTGCAGTTACAAATTCAGTGACATCTAGTATTTTACTCTCAATGATGTCCTGTAGCTGTTTTTCTTCCCACTTCTTTTTATGTTCTTCTCTTCTGAACTTACGTGCTTTTTGTCTGACTTTCCCACCATGTGAAGGGGTTTGTTTGCCAGATGACATCTGAGCGAGTGTTTTTTTAATTTTATCCTGAATCTCTTTTTCAGAAACTTCAGTTTTGTTAGAATCGTTACCTGCTTTGTTTTGTCTGTCCGATCGAAATTTATCTGCAGTTATTTTTTCGCCTCGAATTCTTTTGCGTTTTTTCTTTGGCTCGTCCTTACCTTTAGGAGGAGTTTTTGTTCTTTTTACTGGAGGTTTAATCTCCACCTTACCCAAAACTTTTGTGCCTTCAAGTTTTTTATATTCGGTTTCTACAACCTCTTTTGTTTCTTCTTGATTTTCTTCCTTCTCCTCTTTTTTGATTACTTGTTTAGTAGACTTTTTCTCAGGGGTTGGTTTTGATTCTTTTACCGATTTTGTAGGTTTTTTTATTTCAATTTTGCCAACAACCTTCAGCGAACTTTCTTCTTCCTCTTTAATATTTGAAGCGGGTTTCTTATCTGGAATTTCGGGTTCTTTTACTGGTTTAGGTTTTTCTTCTTCTTGAGTTTTTTTAGATCCGAGTGTTGTGTCTTTAATAAAAATAGTAGGCTCCGGTACTATTTCAGGCTTTGGAGCTTCTTGTTTTTTGGTTTCCTTGATTGCTTGTGTTTGAGCATCTTTTCGGATGTTAATTTCTAATTGCTGAGATTCTTCTTTTGCTAGTTTATCTTTTTGATAAAAGCTCAATAAATCTTGATACATGCTTTCATCTAACTTAGCAGTTATTTTTGATTCTACTTCAAAACCTTTTTCAGTCAAATGTTCAATGATTGTCTTCCAACTTACATTAAATTCTGTAGCAACCTTGTTAACTCGATATGTCTTTTTCTTTCCAACCATCTATTGTCTAGCCGTGTTCGAAAATAATACTTTATGTTTTTATAGCATTATTATTCAAATTCAGCCTCTAGTATTTTCTTTATTTCTTCTATCGTTTCTTCTTCTAACTCTGATCTTGCAATAAGATCTTCGTTGCTCATTTCTAGTACACTCTTTGCCGTGTCTAAACCAATTGCTTTCAATTCATCAATAATCCATTCATCAATTTCGTCAGTAAATTCATTTAAATCAACATCAACATTTTCATCTTCATTGGTTTCTCGATAAACATCAATATTGTAACCCACTAACTTACCAGCAAGTTTAATATTATGACCCCTTTTACCGATAGCCAGCGAAACTTGGTCGGCTGGTAAAAAAACATCTGCTTTTCCTGTTTCGTCATTAATGCTAATAGTTGACACTTTAGCAGGGCTTAGGCTTCTTTGTATCAAGAGTTGAATATTGGAAGTAAAGTTAATTACATCAATATTTTCGTTTTTTAGCTCACGAACAATACCGTGTATTCTGCTACCTTTCATACCAACACATGCACCAACGGGGTCGATTCGATCATCATAACTTTCAACAGCGACTTTAGCTCTTTCACCTGGTTCGCGAACAATCTTCTTAACGGTAATTAATCCGTCGAGTATTTCTGGAACCTCAAGTTCAAATAATCGCTCTAAGAAATCAGGGGCAGTTCGGGATAAAATTACTTTTGGATTAGAATTGTACATTTCTACACGTAAAATAACAGCTCTAACCGTATCTCCTTTTTTGAAAAAGTCTCGAGGTATCATTTCACGTATTGGTAGAATTAATTCGTTACCCTCATCATCCAAGATCATGATTTCGTTTTTCCAAATCTGGTAAACCTCACCGGTGACGATTTCTCCTACACGATCTTTGTATTTTTTATAGAATTCATCTTTTTCAAGCTCAAGAACTTTCGACAACAATGTTTGTCTGGCAGTGAGAATCGTTCTACGACCAAAGGTTGCCATGTCAATTTCTTCAATAGCTTCCTCACCAATCTCATAGTCATCTTCTAATCGTTTTGCATCTTCGATATTAATTTCTTTATTGGGATCTTCAACTTCACCCAAATCAACAATTTCTCGATTACGATAAATTTCCAAATCACCATTGTCGGTGTTTACAATAACATCAAAATTATCGTCTGACCCATATTTTCTTCGGATCATGGTTCTAAATACATCTTCTAAGACCCTCATCATTGTGGCTCGGTCAATGTTTTTAAATTCTTTGAATTCTGAGAACGATTCTACTAATTGTAAGCTCATTTCTTTTTGCGTTTAAAGGATATTTTTACGGTGCTTTTATTTATTTGGTCAAAAACAATTGTTTTTTCTTCGGTTTTATGTTTAGAGACAGCTACTTCCAGGCGAATGGCATCATCAAGAACTTTAGTAAGCTCACCTTGTATGATTTTGTCATCATTTAGTTCCACCGCTATTTCTCTTCCTACGTGCTTGTGGAATTGCCTTAAGTCAACGAGCGGTTCTTCTGCTCCCGGAGAAGAAATTTCATAACGAATGGGCTGGTCATCGGTGTATTCTTCGTCTAGTATTCTCGAAATTTTACGACTCAATTGAGAACATAGTTGTATGCTCACACCCTCAATGCCGTCTATAAAAAATCGAACACTAGTCTCAGCTTGATTTGAATCAATGCCAACTAGAAATGAATCAGTTTCTTTTAATTCATCTTCGATAATACTTGTTATGAGTTCTTTTACTCCCAAAATTTTGCTAAGAAAAAAGGGGCATTTGCCCCTTTAACTATTGTAATATTTAATGCAAAGATATGTCAAATGTTGGTAATTTCAAAATTACTGAATGGGCAAAGCAGTTATATATTTATAGATTTGAAATAATTAAAGTATTTAAAATGATTAAACGTAACACTAAACTTAACATGGCCATTCTATCGGTTTTGGCTCTAGTTTTTATGTCAAATAGAGGAGGCTCACCTGGAGGGAGATCAGGATCAACTACAGACAATGGAGCAACCTGCTCAACCAATGGAGGCTGTCATAACAGTTCATCAGCTCCAGCTTCTCAGGACATGATTTCTACAAATGTTCCTTCGAATGGATATGCGCCTGGGTCTAGTTATGATATTACTATTAATATATCCGATGAAGGGACATCAGTTTGGGGTTTTGAGATGATGGCTGAGGATAAAAATGGCTTACCTGTTGGTGCTTTTTCAAATAACTCTCAAGTGAATTCGTTGAATAGTGGATTAAGAGCTACGCATAAATTTGCAAGTAGCTCTTCTTCAAATGCACAGACTTGGATTGCTAATTGGACGGCACCTGCTAGCGGAACAGGTTCGGTTACTTTCTATGTGTCTGCAATGGCTGCTAATGGAAATGGAAACAACAGAGGAGATCGGGTATTTATTGACACGATATCGATTACTGAAAATACCTCAGCAAACATTGCTGAATTAGAAAATTTTCAAATCAATTTATACCCCAATCCAGCTACTCAAAAGATTGTTATTGCTGGATACGAAAACACTTCATCAAACATAAAAGTGATTAATTCAATGGGTGAGACAGTGATGAGTGGTTCATTCAAAAACGCATTAAATATTTCAGAGCTAGCATCGGGAACGTATTATTTGAAAATCATAGAAAATAATCGAGTTTTCATCAAAAGGTTCTCAAAGATTTAAATGTTCTTCTTAAAGACATAAATAATCGAGCTAGATTTTTCGATGTTTAATAATGAGACGAGATACGAATAAAGCCCTTTTAAAAGTGTAATGGGTAAAAAAGTAAATCTGTCTCTGTAAGAATCACTCACCATTGCATTAAAAAATGGGTCGAGTGGCAGTCGGTGCTTTTTGATGATATTAAACCCTCTCTTTTTTGCAAATTTCTCAATAGTTTTAGGGGTAAAATGCCATATATGCCTTGGGGTATCATAAGCACTCCAATAGGATTTATATATTTTAGCGTCAGGTGAATCGCAATTAGGGAGGGCCAAAATTAGGTAGCCTTTATCGTTTAAAGATTTAGAGAATAAATCAAAATAAGTATCATAGCTATAAACATGTTCAAACACATGCCATAAGCTAATGATATCGTAATTTTTGTCTAGTTTTTCTTCAATAAATTCAGAAGGACTGTGTGCTTTAATTCCAAAGTTTTTTTCACAAAGTGCATTAGCTTTCTCACTAATTTCAACACCTGTTACATCATAACCATTTTTTTTCATATGGTTCATAAAGTAGCCAGAACCTGATCCTATATCAAGTAATTTTTTCCCTGTATTTAAACGCTTTATTTTTCGATATTTAAAATTGAGCATTACTCTTCGAGCCACATGATATATGGAGTATATCAATCCATTAGTTGTGTCTGAATGCTCAACATATTCTTCGCTATTATAATACGGTCCGATTTCTTTTTCGCTTGGGGCATTTGCCGTAAATACAAAATGACATTGCTCACATTGCTTTAGCTCAAATCGTTCTTTTGACACAAGCCAGTCAGGCACATCTAAGTAATGCTTAAACGACGAATGACCGCAAACAGGACAAAAACTTATTGGATATTGTTCTTTCAATTAAGTGAGTTTAATGATGTGCAAATAAACCAACTAAATGCCAATAGTGCCCAATTCAAATGATTTCTCTTTCATAAAGTGCTTATTGAATTACTTAGATTGGTGGAGTTTTATGATCTAAATCTTTTATTTTCGCCCGAAGATTTAAAAAATCACGCAATGAATAATTTTAAAAAGGTAAATACTGTTTTTGGATGGGTTACATTCTTAATGGCTATAGCTGTTTATATAATGACTTTGGAGCAATCTGTAAGCTTATGGGATTGCGGGGAGTTTATATCAGCTTCCTACAGATTACAGGTGGTTCACCCTCCAGGTGCACCGTTGTTTTTGATGCTTGGACGACTATTTTCAATTTTTGCTACACCTGGTACACACGAAGTAGCGATAGCGGTAAATATGTTGAGTGCAGTTTTTAGTGCAGCCACAGTGATGTTTACTTTTTGGATTACAACTCACTTTGCTAAAAAAATTCTTAAAATTGACTTAAATGTTAAATCAGTTGATCTTGGCAATGCAATTTCTATAATCGGTTCTGGTCTTGTAGCGGCTATGTCTGTTACATTTATGGATACGTTTTGGTTCAATGCAGTAGAGGCAGAAGTTTATGCGGGCTCTTCATGTTTTATGGCTTTGGCATTTTGGGCAATTCTCAAATGGGAAAAAGTAAAAGAAGACCCTACTTCCGATCGCTGGATAGTTTTCATAGCCTATATTATAGGTCTAGGTATTGGACTTCACTTATTAAATATTTTGGTTGTACCAGCAGTATTCTTGTATTACTTCATAAATAAATTTGGAGTAAGTAGAAGAAATATCATCAGAGCATCAGTTATTGGGTTTGGTTCCATAGCTCTACTTCAATGGGGAATCATTCCCAAAACGCCAGCTATTGCGGCATTTTTTGACAAGATATTCGTTAATTCATTCGGCTTGCCGTTTAATTCAGGAGTCTTGTTTTTCTTATTACTCATAGTGTTAGGCATTACTTTTGGAATTCAATACACCATTAAAAATAACAAACCGATTGCTAACCTAGCTATTTTATGTTTTGCATTTATAATGCTTGGGTTTTCGTCATATAGCATGGTGGTGATTCGTTCGATTGCAGAGCCCGCAATTGACATGAATGATCCTCAAGATGCAGAAAGTTTACTTAGTTATATTAACCGTGAACAATATGGTTCAAGGCCGTTACTTTTTGGACCTTACTACAACGCTGATTTGGTGGATATTGAACAAGGCAAAACACAATACAGACGAGGAGAAGATTCTTACGAAGAAATAGGGACAAAACAAGAGCCTATTTATGATGATCGATTCTCAACGGTTTTACCTCGAATGGGCGATATGTCCGAGAAGTCTAGATACTATCCCTTATGGAATGGTATGATTAAAAAATATTCTGGAAGAAATCAGCTAGAACAACAATTAGAGTCAGTCAAGAAAAAAAAGCCCACATTTGCCAATAACATGAAGTTCATGTTTAAGTACCAGTTGGGGTGGATGTATTGGAGATATTTTATGTGGAACTTTGCTGGTAGACAGAATGATATTCAAAATGTTTTAGGAAATAGTCTCGAGGGCAACTGGATTTCTGGAATTAAATTTTTAGATGAATGGAGACTTGGTATACCACAAGATGTTCCAGTGAGTTTGCGGTACAATAAAGCACATAATACATTCTTCTTTTTACCCTTAATTTTGGGAATATTAGGTATTGTAGTGATGTATCAAAAAAGTAAGATGGATTTCTACACTGTTTTGACTCTATTTTTATTTACCGGTTTACTCGTTGTAGTTTATCTAAATCAACCCCCTATGGAGCCACGCGAAAGAGATTATTCTTCGGTGGGCTCATTCCAAACATTTTGCATTTGGATAGGTTTGAGTGTTTTATTTTTAGTTGATTTATTAAAAAAATCAGTTAATAAAACCATAGCAGCATCAAGTGCAACAGTTGTTGCCTTGTTGGTTTCTCCAGTATTGATGGGGTTCCAAAATTGGGATGATCATGATCGTTCGGGAAGAGAATTAGGGATATCGTTTGCAAAAAACTATTTAAATAGTTGCGAGGAAAATGCCATACTTTTTACCAATGGTGATAACGATACCTATCCGCTTTGGTACGCTCAAAATGTAGAAGGAATTCGAACAGATGTAAGAGTAATTAATTTAAGCCTTTTACCAACCGAGTGGTATAGCAGTGCACTACGAAGAAAGGTGTTTGATAGCGAGGCATTACCTCTAACAATACCCGCAGAGAAAATAGTAGCGGGTAAACGAGATTATGTGCGATACTTTGAAAACAAATCAATTCCTCAAGATCAATATTACCCACTAGATCAAGTTCTCAAGTATGTTACCTCTGATGAACCTAGCAGAAAGCAACGAACAAATGCAGGAGATCTGATTAATGTATTTCCAGTAAAAAATTTCAGTGTAGAAGTAGATAAGAAAGCTGTAATCGCTACTGGATATGTGCCAGATAGAGACACTGCTAAGATTGTCGATAAGATATACTGGAATATTGGAAAGAGCGGCTTAAGTAAGGGAGATTTGGTTGTATTAGACATCATTGCTACTAATGCTAAAACAGGATGGAAAAGACCCATTTATTGGACGACTACTACTGGATCATCAGTATATATGAACCTTGATAAGTATTTCAGACATAATGGCCTAACTTATCAATTGTTGCCCATAGAAGCAAACAAAAGAATGCGAGGAATGGATGACATGGATTTATTATACAATAAGTTAATGAATGTATACGAGTGGGGCAATATGGAAGAAGGTACGATGTTTTTGGACGATAAAGCTCAGTTGGTACCTCAGAACTTGAGATCCTTATTCATTCAAGTAGCGGATTATTATGCTAACACGAACAAACTTGATACAGCCACAGCATTGTTGGATAAATGCTATGCATCTATGCCAGAGAGCTTATTACCCATGAATTTGAGGTTGAAAGCAGCAAGTGCAGACATCTATTATAAAGCCAATCAATTAGAAAAAGGAGATCAGTTTTTAATGGAAGTAGGCGATGATGCATTTGATTTAATTAATTACTACAAGAAGTTCACCGTAGTGGATAATAAGAATGAGAATATTCAAATTCTTCGAAATATTGGCCCACTAGCTCGTGAGTATAAACGAGATGATTTGGCGATAAAGTACGAGGATCTTTTCAAGCAATCCTCCGCTCTATATTAATCTAGATGAGTAGAGAGGGCATCATTATTGGCTTTCATGGTGTGGAAGAATTGCTACATAGCGATGTCACCATAGGCAAGGTATATGTTAATAATCAGGCGGATAAGCAAAAAATTGGCGTATTGAGACAACTCGCCAAAAAGTCAAACACCCCCTTTCAGATGGTGCCTATTGAAAAACTTAATCGCATTACTCGAGCTAATCACCAAGGGGTAATAGCCATAAAAAGCCCTATAGAGTTTGTACCCTTAGAAGAGACCATCACCCGATTATTTGAAAATGGCGAACCCCCAAGAATATTGGTAGCTGATGGTATTCAAGACATTCGGAATATTGGAGCAATTTCTAGATCATGTCTTGCATTTGGGGTGGATTTATTAATTGTTGGAGTTAAAGCCAATGCGGAAATAGGTGAAGGAGCAATTAAATCCTCTGCCGGGGCTTTGTTGAAACTACCTGTGGCCCGTGTAAGTAGCCTAGCCAATGCATTGACCTATCTAAAAAGCTGGGGGATACCACAAATTGCGGCATCCGAAAAAACAGATCAAACGATGGACCATTCGAATATTCAAGAAATGACTTCATGGGCACTTTGGATGGGCAATGAAGACAAGGGGTTATCGCGTGAGCGATTAGCACTTATGGACTATGTCTGGCGAATAAAAATGAAAGGAAACATGGATTCGCTCAATGTTTCGGTTGCTGCTGGAATTCTTTTACATGAGCTAAATGTCTGATATACAGATAATTAAAAATCAATATTTTCAGTTATTGGGAATTCTGAAAAAAAGTTATTTTCGCACCATTAGTACGAACCTATAATATTACAGCCCATGTATTGGACATTAGAACTTGCATCATACCTAGACGACGCCCCTTGGCCAGCAACGAAAGATGAGTTGATAGACTTTGCCATTAGAACAGGAGCACCTTTAGAAGTAGTAGAAAACTTACAAGAACTCGAAGATGATGGAGAACCCTTTGAAACTATCGAAGAGATCTGGTCAGAATATCCATCGACCGACGATTACTTTTTTAATCAGGATGAGCTATAGATAAAGCTCCCATCTCCTTTTTAGAATAACATGCCAATTTCAAAACTTATGTTTTGAATAGTCCCATTTTGGTTAATGGTAGGAGTAATATTGTCCAAAATGATGTTGTCATTGATGTTTCGAAGGCCAATTTTAGTTCCAAATTGAAAAGAAACGACAGGTTTAGGAATTAGGTAGTACAGGGTAATGCTATATTCCCAAGGTTTTAAGCTGAGTTTGTCGATTTCGGACTTTTTCTTCTCTCCGACATATAGTGACGAAAGACCAAGGTAGGATACAGTTGGGCCGATACAGATGGAGCTTTCATTCTTGAGACGAAATAATGGTAAAAGGGAAGCATCAACATAGAATAGAGCGATTTTGGAATATCCTGCATCACCGTTCTTAAAATTTGAACCTTTGAAGTTTCCAATTATTTCTGAATAAATACCAGTTTTCTTTTTGGTTTTTGAAATAAAGTATGTTCCAGCAGTATATCCAAATTTAATCCTAGGGTTTTCTAATGCTGTACCAACCATACTCGATAAGTTAAAACTAGTTTTAATACCAAGCCTATGGTCTGATATATCATTAGTTTGAGCAATTAAGCTAAACGTTATTATTGGCATACAAAGAAATACTAATAGTAATCTCATTTAGTTGATTTTTTTACCACTTAACGCTTTGGATATTTGGTGATCCATGACTTTTTCTGCGAATGGTCTACTGAATTCATTTAACTTCTCTATATGAGAAGATATTGCATTTTGGTCTTTTTTATTAATGCATTGAGTTAATCCTTGCATAATTTCATCAAGTTTTGCAATGTCCTTCGGAGTTAATAAAGCTTTATTTTCTCGAATAAATTTTTGAGTAGCATAAATGAGTTGCTTTGCCTCAGTAGTAGATTCTGCAAGCGATCGTTTATCCATGTCAGACTGGGCGAAACTTAAACTCTCTTGTAGCATATTTTTAATTTCTTGATCTGTAATCCCATATTGCGGTTTTAAGGTTACCTCTTGACTAACTCCAGACCTTAATTCCATAGCACTTACTTGAAGAATACCATCGGTATTGATTAAGAAGGTCAGTTCTACTTTTGGAATTCCGGCAGGCATAGAAGGAATGCCTTTTAAGATAAATTCGCCTATTTTTCGATTATCAGCAATCATCTCTCGCTCGCCTTGATAGACATTTATAGCAAGATTAATTTGGCCATCAACAGATGTTGTATATTCTTTTTTGAGTTGGCTAGGTACTTTGCTATTTCTTGGAATTAGGACATCCATCAATCCACCAATAGTTTCTAAGCCAAGAGAAAGTGGTGTAACATCTAAAAGCAATAAATCTGTTCGATTACCTGCTAATATATCTGCTTCTATTGCGGCCCCAAGAGCAACTACCTCGTCAGGATTAATTTGATCATTTATTTTCGCGTCAGGGAATAAATTTTGAATGCTATTTTTGACTTTTGGAGTTCGCGTGCTTCCACCAACCAACACAACTTCTTGGATTTTATAAGCTGAAATATCAGCATCACTAAGTGCATTATTACAAATCGAAATTGTTCGATCAATGATGGGTTGGATAACATTTTCAAGTTCTTCTCGATTTAATGTGACTTTTAAATCTTTATTACTAATCTGGATAGTTTTTTTGAATTTTGAATTTGAACTTAATTCTTTTTTTGCTTGCTCTCCTGTAATTCTTAAAAGTTGTCGATCGCTATTAGTCAGCTTGGTTATTGAATGTTGGGTTATCCAGTGATTCACAATTGCATGATCAAAGTCATCTCCTCCCAGATGAGTGTCTCCGTTGGTTGACAATACCTCGAAGATTCCCTGCTGAATATTTAAAATTGAAATATCAAAGGTTCCACCTCCCAAGTCGTATACTGCAACAATTTTAGACTCTTCTTTATCTAACCCTAAACCATAAGCAAGGCTTGCTGCTGTAGGTTCGTTAATAATTCTTAAAACATCTAATCCAGCAAGTTTACCAGCATCTCTTGTAGCTTGTCTTTGAGAATCATCAAAGTAAGCAGGCACTGTTATGACTACTTTTTGAATTTCTTTATTTAATTGATCAGCACCAACACTTTTTAATTCCTTTAGAATGAAAGAGGATAGTTCAATTGGGGTATAGAATCGGTCATTAATTTTTACTTGAACAAGCTTGTCCTGATTGTCAATTATTTGATAGTTGAGTTGGTTGCTTTGTTCTACAACATCATGGTAGCTTTTTCCCATTAATCGTTTTATAGAATAAAGGGTATTGTTTGGGTCGGTAATCAGTTTTTTTGAAGCTTCCTCGCCTACTATAATATTTTGCTCACCAAAGTATATGGTACTTGGCACAATACTTTTATTGTTTTTGGTTATGCAGTAAGGCTTTTGTGTTTTATAATTTATGGTAGCAATTAGACTATTAGTCGTACCTAAATCGATGCCTATTACAGCTGATTCTTTTTGTATGGTTCCCGAATTTATATCAATGGATATTTTTGCCATTGGTGCAAAGATATTCAATCTATTTTCAGTGATTTAATAGAATCCAATATTAACTTTGAACTTATTCGAGAGCTAGTGGGTTTCAAAAAAAATAACAATGTAAAGTTCCCAGATTATAGTGGGCCCATTATCTTTTTTGACGGCATTTGTAATCTTTGTAACCACTCAGTAGATTTTATTTTAAAACATGAAAAAGAAGACTACCTTCAATTTGCTTCTTTACAGTCTGATTTTGCTAGACAACTTTTAAATGACTTTGACTTAACAGAGTCTTTAGACAGTATCATTTTCAGGGTTAATGGGAAAAACTATTTTGAATCGGATGCTGTGATTGAGATCTCTAGGCATTTAAAATTTCCTTATAATATGCTAAAGTATGGGAATGGGTTACCTAAAAAATTAAGGGATTTAGTTTATAAACTTATAGCAAAATACCGGTATAAAATTTTTGGAAAACGTTCTATATGCCGTGTGCCTACAAAAGAATTAAGCGACAGATTTTTTAACTGATTTTATTGGCTAACTGGCCACATGCTGCATCAATATCTTTACCTCGACTTCTTCTGACGTTAACAATTATTTTGTTACGTTCTAGATATTCTGCAAATCGATGAATCTTTTCAGAAGAGCTGGATTGGAATTCAGCCAAGTCTATCGGATTATATTCAATTAAATTAACCTTACACTTAATTTGACGTGCAAAGGCAACAAGCTCTTCAGCCTCAAGAGGATCATCGTTTATATCATTAATTACACAATATTCAAGCGTAATTCTTGTATTAGTCTTATCGTAAAAGTAATTGATGGCTTCAATCAAATCTTCTAGTGAATTACTTTCATTGATTGGCATGATACCACTTCTTTTTTCATTGTTTGCAGCATGCAGTGATAATGCAAGATTGAACTTAACCTGATCGTCTCCAAGTTTTTTAATCATTTTAGCTATGCCAGCGGTTGATAAGGTAATACGTTGGGGTGACATTCCCAGTCCATCGGGAGAAGTTATTTTTTCAATACCAGCTAGAACATTGGCATAATTTAATAATGGCTCACCCATTCCCATCAGGACAATATTACTCAAATTAATATTGTATTCTCGTTCAGCTTCTCTTTTTAAAATAGCAACTTGATCATAAATCTCATCAAGTCTAAGATTCCGTTCCCTTTTCATAAATCCAGTAGCACAAAAGGTGCAGCTCAGACTACATCCCACTTGTGAGGATATACAAGCGGTAACCCGACTAGATGTTGGTATCAATACTCCTTCAATTAAAAACCCGTCATTTAGTTTAAATGCGTACTTTATGGTTCCATCTGAACTTTTTTGTGAGTGAGCAATGCTAAGTATCTGAAAACTGTATTTTTCTTTGAGTTTTTGTCTAAATTCTTTTGAAAGATTAGTCATTTCATCAAAAGAGCTAGCACTTTTTTGCCACAACCATTCCCATAACTGATTGGCCCTAAACTTCTTCACACCAAGGTCTTCACATGCTTGAATTAGTTCAATTTTAGAAAGTGATCGAATATTTATCACGAGCTATAATAGATGTTAGTAAGAGATATCATTAATAGTTAAAGTTTTTTCATTGGCTTTTTCACATCGCCCAATGATTTTAGCTTCAACATTGAATTGATTAGAAATTTTTATGAGTTCTTGGGCAATATTTTCATCACAATATACTTCAAGGCGATGACCCATATTAAAAACTTCAAACATTTCTTTCATAGATGTTTCAGTAGTAGATTGAATCATCTTGAACAGAGGTGGAATTGGCAACAGATCATTTTTAATAATATGCAATGGTTTGTCTAAAAACTTCATAACCTTTGTTTGGGCACCACCTGTACAGTGGATTATCCCGTGAATGGCCTCTTTTAAATCATTGTTGTTAAAAATTTGATTTAATATGGGGGCATATGTTCTTGTTGGGGATAAAAGTGCTTGGCCAATATTGACATCAGTTCCATTAAGGTTATCGGTCAGTGAGAAAATACCAGAATAGATGTAATCTTCATTGGTGTTAACATCATAAGACTCAGGGTATTTATTATAATAGTCGTGTTTTAGCAGATCGTGTCTTCCAGACGTAAGCCCATTGGAGCCCATTCCTGCGTTATACGATTTTTCGTAGGTAGCTTGACCATAAGAGGAAAAACCTACAATAACATCCGATGATTTAATATCGACTTCTATAATAGAAGACCTTTGAGGCCTACATGCGACAGTGCTATCAATAATAATTGTTTTAACAAGATCACCAACATCTGCAGTTTCGCCTCCAGTAAACTTTATATCCGTTCCGAACGATCGCATTGTCTCGATGCATTCTTCAAATCCATCAATAATTTCTTTTATCACCTCTCCCGGAATGAGGTGCTTATTTCTTCCAATAGTATTTGAAAGTAAGAATGGACCCGTTGCTCCTGTACAAATTATATCATCAAGATTCATCACTAAAGCGTCTTGAGCAATACCTCTCCAAACACTAATATCACCGGTCTCTTTCCAGTATAAGTATGCAAGGGATGACTTTGTGCCTGCTCCATCAGCATGCATAATATTACAAAAGGAGTCATCTTTTCCGATATAGTCTTCAACAATTTTACAGAATGCGTTGGGGAATATCCCCTTGTCAACGTTAGAGATAGCTTGGTGTACGTCCTCTTTTTGGGCGGAGACACCTCTCATTTCATATCTACTCACTAGATTTTAAATTTATTTATTCTTCAGTATCTTTCAGCAACCAAAGTTTATTATCCTTAATTTCAAAATCAACATACTCTCTGTCAAACAAGTTATATCCCAATACTGGCTTTTTAGTATTTGTCATTTTACATTTAACCTTAGTATAAATTTTGTTATTGATTTTAAGCTCTTTTAGTGTAAATGAAGTTCCATAGATTTTGGTTCCATCAGACAGTTTAATTTTTGTGCCAGAGTCTCTAAAATCTTCAGGGCTTAATTTGCCAGTCTTAATTAATTGTTCAACTAGGATTTGAGGCATCAGTGTTCTTCTATCTTCCCCGGTGTATTGGAATCTGATTTTCTTTCTTCCAACATAACCATAGACACTGTATGTCCCTTCAGTTTTTGTAGGAGTTAAAGGAAGGAAGTCATATTTAGCTAAGAACTCTTCCTCTGCTTGTCTTACAAGGGTTAGGCTATCTTCAATTGCCTTAGCCCGCATGAAGCTGTCAATATCTCCTTTTGTTTTTTCAAGGAATTCTCTTTGTTTTTCTAGCAGGTAAGGACTGTAAATAGATCCCTTTCCATTCAGTGCCTCGTCATTTCTTTGTGAGTAATCTACTCCGATGGATTGAATATCAAAGTTACAGTTTACAACTTTAACTGTAGTTCTTCTGTTTTTTTGATGTTCATCTTCTGAACAGCTACTTTTAACAGGACCTTCACATGGACAATCGGTTACTAACTGAGACTCTCCATAACCTCTAGCGTCAAGACGGAAGGGATTGATGCCACCTTTTTCAATAAGGTATGAAATGGCTGAATCAGCTCTTCTTTGTGATAAATCTCTATTGTATTCAAAGGATGCCCTACAGTCTGTATGAGAGCCCAATTCAACAGCCATTTTAGGATATTTTTTGAGTGTTTTAATCAAATCGTCTAAAATAGGTTTAGCATCTGAACGAATAAAGGCTTTTGCTAAATCGTAATAAATTGGTAGTACAAATACATCGTTGCATGTGTTTTTAAGACAAAAGTCTTTTACATATTGACAATCGAGTGAATTTTCTACCCCAACAGTACTTATGTATTGTGGCTTCGCATCGTAATAATAAGCCTGTCTTTTGGAAACAGCTATTGTGTATTCTTTATTGATGCCAATTTTAGTATCGTAATAACCTCGCTCATCGGTTCTTAATCGTATAATTAATGAATCAACATTATTACTAATTTCAACTAGTGCATTTCCAATGGCTGTTCCACTATCGCAGTCCGTAACTTGCCCCTTGAGAGTACACTCAATAGGCTCCATAGTAAATTCAAAAATATCATCTTGACTTTTAGTACGATTCGAGGTGAAGAAACCAGCTTCCTTTGTATCGTTAAGAATGATGCCAAAATCATCACCAGATGAATTTACGGGACTTTTCATATTAGTGGGAATTGCCCATTCGGTTGGACCTTCGTCTGTTTTTACAGTGTAAAATATATCTAATCCACCAAGCCCAGGATGACCTTCAGAGGCAAAATATAGGGAACCATCTTTATGAACATATGGGAACATCTCATTGTATTCGGTATTAACATTTGGTCCAAGGTTGATGGGTTCACTCCATGTTCTTCCTCGTCTTACAAATGTTACCATCCAAATATCTTTAGTTTTTTCTAATCCTAAGGTGTCTCCATATCCTCCTGGTCTGTCTGAGGCAAAATACATCACTTTGTCTCTTTTAGCGAGAACAGGGTGTCCATAATTCCAGTTATTATTTTCTGCACCTGAGCAAAAACTTAATGGTTCAGGATTCATTTGCCATCCTTTTCCGGATTTTCGTGCCTCATATATTTTGCACTTAGGTTCTTTACCTGACTCTCCATTACACTGGGTGAAATACATTTTTGACATTCGGCTGTTAAAAGTAACGGTCCCATCATTATACTTTGTGTTAAGCCCTTCAACTAATTCTGCCTCACTCCATTTTTCAGATTTACCACGACTTTTTCCTTTTTTTACTTGCCAAACATCAGAGTGTAATCTCAATGTTCTGTCGTAGGGATTTTTAGATACTCCACCTTCTCGATCAGAGGTGAACATTATTGATTTCTTTTTTCGATCAGCCCATACTGGAGAAAAGTCATCTGATGCTCTATCATTAGCTGGTTTAAAGGGTGTTATGGTATATCTTGTTTTTTCTTCTTTCCATTTAAGAGCAGATTCACATCCTTTTATCATCGATTCGACACGCTCATCCGAAGGCATTTCTTTTTGATAATATTTGAAATTTTCAATGGCATTTTCGTATTGATTAAGTTGCTTATACATTTGTGCAACTCGGTAAGTAACTACTGGATCTTTGGCTCCATATTTTTTAGCCTTTACATATAATTTGAGTGCTTTTTTAGGTTGGTGATTGTACCTATAACTTTCCGCTCCACGATAGGCTGCAGTTTGACGAACATCTTTAGTGAGTTTTGTATTGCTTGCCAATTGGTCATACATATCTGCTGAAATAGCGTAGTTTTTAAGTTGCATTGCTTCATCAGCTTTTTTCATAGATATAGTCTTGCAACTAGCTAGAAAGATAATTATACCAATTGGGAAGATTATCTTAATGGTGTTCAATAATGGATTATTCATATTGTATTAAGAACGTCAAAAATCAAAAAATATACGCCCAAAAACAAATAAAATAAAGATATAATTCTAATTTACATCCTCCTCACATGATTAAGAGGATGCAAATTAAGGTTCGATTAAATGAATTATCGTAAAAAAAGCAATTCTCTGTACTTTGGTAATTGCCAGATTTTATCATCTACCAATTGTTCGAGTTTATCCATATGGTAGCGGATGTCATCGAATGATTCTTTAACATCAAAATGGTACGATATGGCTTGTTTTTCAGTATCTTGAAGGCTATTGGCTTTTTTTCTAGATTCCACCATTTTATCTGTCTTCGTTTTTACCATATCAATGTGTTCTGCTATGGTCTGAACGAGTTCTTTTTGTGCTTTACCAACTTCTATTCCTGCTTCCTTAAGTGTTTTAATATTGGCGGCAACAACAGTTAGGTATTCGATTGACGGAGGGAGAACATAAGAGTATGCTATTTCTCCAAGAACCCTACCTTCTATTTGGATTTTTTTCATGTAATCTTCCAACATTATTTCGTATCTGGCATGAAGTTCTTCTTTAGTGAAGATGCCATTTTTAACGAAAGTATTTATGGCTTGTTTGCTTATATATGCTTTAAGTGATTCTGGTGTATTTTTTATGTTACTCAAGCCTCTCTTTTTTGCTTCTTTTGCCCATTCATCACTGTAATTATTTCCCTCAAAAAGTATATTTTTAGCATCTTTTAAAACTTTTTTAAGTTCTTGAACGATGGTCTTTTTGAGGTCTTTCCCTTTTGTTACATCTGCATCAACGTTCGCTTTAAACTGAATTAATTGATTAGCAACTGCAGTGTTGAGAGCTGTCATGGGTTGTGCGGAATTTGTAGATGACCCTACGGCTCTTAATTCAAATTTGTTGCCTGTAAATGCAAAGGGAGAAGTTCTGTTTCTATCCGTATTATCTCTAAATATTTCTGGAATTTTATCAATATTGATTGATTTTTTTTCGTCGGTATCCTCTGCAGTTGAGTCTTTCAAGAAAGCGTTCAATACCTGTGTTAGTTTTGATCCAATAAATGCAGAAATAATAGCGGGTGGGGCTTCATTAGCTCCAAGTCTGTGATCATTAGATGCCGAGGCAATACTTGCCCGAATTATATCAGAGTTATCATGTAATGCTTTAATTGTATTTATAAAAATAGTCAAGAAAAGTAAATTCGAGTTGGGATCTGACCCCGGAGATAACAGATTAACTCCTGTATTTGTGATTAACGACCAATTATTGTGTTTTCCTGACCCATTAATTCCAGCAAAAGGCTTTTCATGTAATAATACTTTGAAATGGTGACGTTTTGCAACTTCATCCATTAAATCCATCAAAAGTTGGTTATGATCAACTGCAAGATTTACATCCTCAAACATTGGTGCACATTCGTATTGTCCTGGAGCAACTTCATTATGTCTTGTTTTTAGTGGTATTCCAATTTTTGCCGCTTCTACCTCTAAGTCATACATGTAGTTAAAGACTCTGTCAGGAATAGATCCAAAATAATGATCATCCATTTGTTGTCCTTTTGCTGGAGCATGTCCAACAAGTGTTCTGCCACACATAACCAGGTCAGGTCTGGCTTGATACATGGCTTCATCTACTAAGAAATATTCCTGTTCAATTCCTAAAGAAGCTGTGCAAGATGAAACTTTCTTCAGAAAATATTTACAGATGTCAGTTGCTGCTTTATCCACCAAATTAAGGGACTTTAGCAATGGAGCTTTATAGTCTAAAGCTTCACCATTATATGAAACAAAAACTGTTGGAATACAAAGTGTTTTTCCAGCAGTATTCTCATATATAAATGCTGGAGAAGAAGGGTCCCAAGCCGTGTATCCTCTTGCTTCAAAAGTGTTCCTTAGTCCACCACTTGGCAGGCTAGATGCATCAGGTTCCTGTTGAACCAAAGCTCCTGCGGTAAATTTTTCAACGGCCTTACCATTTTCAGGCTCAAAAAATGAATCGTGCTTTTCTGCAGTAGAACCAGTAAGTGGTTGAAACCAGTGTGTATAGTGTGTTGCATCTTTACTCAATGCCCAACGCTTCATACCTGAAGCTACATGTTCGGCCATTTTTCTATTAATGGTTTTCCCATTTTTAATTGAATTGCTGACTGATTCATAGGCTTCTCTGCTGAGAAAGTCTCGCATTGCAGAATCGTCAAATACATTGCTATTAAAAAGCTCTGTGAATGAAATAGATTTATCTTTTTTGGTAAAGTTTTTTCTTGTGGAAACTGTTTTTAGTGATTCAAACCTCATTTTAAGTATATTTTATGATGCAAAAATATTTTTTTGTCTTAAAAATGGCAAAAAACAGGTCTTTATGTTAATAAATATATAAAAACTAAAAGTTAACCCATTTTTAATTTTTCAGCATTTTCGGCTAATTTCAACGATTCAATAATTTCGCCAATATCCCCATTCATCACACCGTTTAGATTATACAGTGTGAGATTTATTCGATGATCTGTCACTCTTCCTTGCGGATAGTTATAAGTCCGGATTTTTGCACTTCTGTCGCCAGTTGATACCATGGTCTTTCTTTGAGCTGCAATATCTCCATTGCGTTTAACGAGCTCTAAATCGTATAACTTTGATCGTAACATATCCATTGCTATTTCGCGATTAGCTAATTGTGACCTCGCTTGTGAACAAACTACTACAATTCCAGATGGTTTATGGGTTAGTTGAACCTTTGTTTCTACTTTATTTACGTTTTGACCACCAGCACCTCCAGATCGAGATGTTTGAAGCGATATGTCAGCAGGGTTTATTTTTAAATCAATTTCTTCAACCTCAGGAAGTACTGCTATTGTTGCGGCAGATGTATGCACCCTGCCTTGAGTCTCTGTTTCAGGAACTCTTTGAACTCGGTGCACACCGGCTTCAAATTTTAAGGTGCCAAAAATTTCATTTCCTTCTATTTTAATAATAATTTCTTTGTACCCACCAGATGTACCCTCTGTTGCTTCCATAGTTTCATATTTCCATCCTTGTGAATCAAAAAATTTCGTGTACATTCTAAATAGGTCGCCGGCAAAAATGCTAGCCTCATCGCCTCCTGTTCCAGCACGTATCTCAACCATTGCATTTTTATCATCTTCTGGATCTTTTGGTACTAAAAGTAATTTAATTTCCTCCTCTAGAGGTTCTTGCTTGGCTGTTAGCTCTTCAAGTTCCTCGCGAGCCATTTCTTTCATTTCAGGATCCTCGCTACTTGCTATAATTTCTCTAGCCTCTGATAAGTTTCCAATTAAATTTTTATATTCAAAGTAGCGTTCTACAATTTGCTTTAGGTCACTATATTCTTTGTTAAGCTTAGTGAACTGTTTGATGTCAGATGCTACTTCTGGGCTGCTTAATAGTAGTTCTACCTCTTTAAATCTAGCATGTATTCCTTCTAATGTTTCAAGCATGAATGGCAAATGTATTTATAATGAATGGGCAAATCAACCGAAACTATTTTAGGGATGTTTCAATGAAATTATTTTATTGTCGTAATAGTAATATAGACGATCACTTTCAATGGCTAACTTAGCTTTACGTGGAATATAAGTGGTTGTATTTATGGGAGTTCTTAGTGCTTTATTGTACTTGACAACTGCTCCCTTTTGATTGTAATATAAATAATCAGTATTACAAGTTATGGAAGAAAAACTTTTGGTATAGTAAGTCTTATCTAGAGTAGTGTAAATATCAAATGTAAAGACTCCTAGTGTTGAGTCTGCAACATGGACTTGTCCGTTGAGTTCCCATATTTTAAATGGATTAATTTGCTTTCTAGTGATTGAATTTAAATAGTTAGATTCAGCTAGTCTCTTTCCTGATTTGCTAATTTTCAACAATTTATTTTCTGACATATCAATAAGCCAAATATGGTTGTCGTATGATCTTGATACGCAAGTAACATTATTCATCTGAAAGTCATTCAATCGAACTTCACCTCTTATGTTGAGCATATTATCAAAAAATACAAGAATATTTTGATCTTTGTAGAACACATAAATTTCAAATGGATTAGAGCAATCAATACTAGTAATATTTCCGTATGATTTGTTGTTTACATTTGTTATTAATTTGTTATTGGGGCCATATTTATACAACGTCAATAAGTCATCTGAAATATACTTATTACCTTTAGCATCGATACTCAAATAAGAAATATTTTTTAAGTTATTTAAGGTAAGGGTATCTTGACCTTTTACTTTAAGCGAACTTAAAATACTAAGAGATATAATTATGTAATTTAACTTTATCATTTTCGAATGTTGCATATGTAAAGTGGGTTACCCAGTCACCAAGATTTATCACTTTAGTGGAACGATTAATTAAATGTTCAAGTGGTTTATGTCTATGTCCGAAAATAAAGAAATCGATTGAGTTTGTCTTGGAGTATTCCTTAGCAAATAGAATCTGATACTCTTTTTCTAAAGGAATTTCAACTTGATCCAGTTGACTGTTTTTCTTTCTGCTTTTTCTACTTAAATAATTTGCGAATCCTACTCCAAAATTTGGGTGCAAACGACGAAACAACCATATAGCTATTCGACTCCTAAAAATTTTGCGGATAATCTTGTAACCTCTTTCTTCTTTCCACAAAGCATCTCCATGGTGTATGTAAAATTTTTTGCCATCAATTTCACCTATCCATTCTTCATCTATAACTTTAAGGCCAATTTCTTTTTCCAGGTAATCAAATGTCCACATATCGTGGTTTCCTTTGAAAAAGTAGATTGAAATTCCTGAGTCAGTCATTGATGCAAGCTTTCCAAGTAATCTATTAAAGTACTTTGGAACTGTGGTTTTATATTCAAACCAAAAATCGAATATGTCACCTAATAGAAAGAGGTTTTCGCAATCTTGTTCTATGGATTCTAGCCATTGAACAATTTTTTTTTCACGAACTAATGATGAGGTGTAATCAGGGGTTCCTAAATGAAAGTCAGAAGCGAAATATGTCTTGCCCATTATCTATGCAAAAATAGCTATTAATGAGCTTCTAACCAGTTGTCGCCATTTCCTGCCTCAGCAATAACAGGAACATTTAGAGGCAAAGCAACCTCCATTTCATGTTTAATAATTGCTTTAATTTTATCTAAATCCTCTTTTGGGACATCAAATAATAATTCGTCATGGACTTGAAGTATCATTTTAGTTTTTGTGTCTAATGTTAACAAACGCCTATGAATGTTAATCATCGCAAGCTTTATCATATCTGCAGCACTCCCCTGAATTGGAGCATTTATTGCGTTTCTTTCTGCAAACCCAACAACAGTTTGATTATTAGAGTTTATATCCGGGATGAATCGTTTTCTACCCATTATTGTCTTAACAAAGCCATTTTCTCTACAGAAATTGATGGTGTCATCCATATATTTTTTCACACCACTAAATTGTTCAAAATAGGCATCTATTAAGTCTTTAGCCTCTGTTCGAGAAATTTTTAAATTTTGTGCTAAGCCAAAAGCACCTTGGCCATATATGAGACCAAAGTTCACACTTTTAGCTTTATAACGTTGTTCTTTTGTGACATCTTCTAAGCTTACCCCAAAAACTTTTGAGGCAGTTGCTGTATGTATATCCATGCCATTATTAAAGGCTTCGATCATTCCTTTATCCTCGGCAATAGATGCTACAATTCTTAATTCTATTTGGGAATAATCAACGGCAAGTAATGTGTGGTCTTTGTCTCTTGGTACGAAAGCTCTCCTTATTTCTTTACCCAAGTCTGTTCTTATAGGGATGTTTTGTAGGTTGGGGTTTGTGCTACTTAACCGACCGGTAGCAGCCACGGCTTGAGAAAAATGTGTGTGTACTCTTCCAGTTTTTTGATGAATTAATTTGGGTAATGCATCCACATAGGTTGAACGTAATTTGTTGATTTTTCTAAATTTTAGAATATTGCTTACAATTTGATTTTCACTTGCTAGTTTTTCTAGCGTTGCTTCATCGGTTTTATATTGGCCTGTTTTAGTTTTTTTGGCCTTAGCATCTATTTTTAAATGATCAAATAATACCTCACCTAGTTGCTTTGGGCTAGCTATATTGAAATTCATGCCTGAAATTGCATAGATGGATTTTTCAATTTCAATAGACATACGTTCCAGCTCGATTGAATAGTCGCTTAAGAATTTGCTATCCACTCTTATTCCTTCCATTTCAATATCAGAAAGTACATGCACTAAAGGCATTTCAAGGCGAATCATCAAATGTGCCAGTTCCTTATCCATCAATTCGTTATAAATTTTTTGTTTTAATTGGAAGGTGATATCAGCATCCTCACATGCGTATTCTTTAGCCTTTTCAATTGGCACATCAGCAAATGATAACTGGTTTTTGCCTTTTTTCCCAATTAAACTCACGATAGAAACAGGTTTGTAATTAAGGTATTTTTCTGCTAAAATATCCATGTTATGTCGGCCATCAGGATTAACTAGATAATGGGCAAGCATCGTGTCAAATTGCGGGCCAGCTATTCTTATGTCGTATTTCATCAAAACCTTTAAGTCATACTTTAAGTTCTGGGCTATTTTTTCAATCTTCTCACTTGCAAAGACATTTTTAAATTCAGCCAAAATCACTTTTGTTTCATCAAAGTTGTCGGGCATATTTACATAATAAGCTTTCCCTTTTTCATAAGAAAATGAGATTCCAATAACTTGAGCATCTAATTCATTTAAGGAAGTGGTTTCAGTGTCAAAACAAAAAGATTCTACTTTTTCTAATTTGGATATCAATAAATTTCTTTTTACTTGATTATCAATAAGTTGATAATCGTGGTCGGTGGTTTCAATAGTGTTTATTTTAGGGTTTTGTGTGGAGCTTTTTAGTATAACTGAATTTTGATTAGAGCTAGAAAATAAATCTCCTTGAACAGTTTTTGGCTCACTCATCGTGTCACTAAAAACTCTTTTTGTTAATGTACGAAACTCTAACTCTTTAAATAGTTTATTGATTTCTTCTTTATTTGGATCCGACCTTAACAAATCAGTTTCATCAAATGTGACTGGGACATCTGTAATGATTTTTGCTAAATGCTTCGATAGAAATGCTTGATCCTTATTGTTTTCAATCTTTTCTCTCAATTTACCTTTAATCTTATCTGTATTGTTATAGAGATTTTCCATCGACCCATATTCTAATAGTAATTTTGATGCTGTTTTTGCACCTACACCAGGAATTCCTGGTATATTGTCGACTGCATCACCCATCATCCCTAGGTAATCAATGATCTGTTTTGTGTCATTTAGTCCAAATTTTTCACATACTTCCTCGGGTCCCATAATTTCTGGAGCGTTTCCACCTCGTGCGGGTTTAAAAATGAGTATATTCTCTGTGACTGCTTGTCCAAAATCTTTATCTGGTGTCATCATGTAAGTTATAAACCCTTCTTGTTCGGCTTTAGTAGCCATAGTAACAATTACATCGTCAGCTTCATATCCTTCTTTTTCAATGATAGGAATGTTAAAAGCGTCTATAATTTGCCGAATAAATGGTTCAGATCTTTTGATATCTTCTGGTGTTTCGTCTCTGTTTGCTTTATATAAAGGGTATTCTTTTTTCCGAATATTTTCTGATTTATGATCAAAACATACTGCAATATGTGTGGGCTTGTGTTTTTCTATTACTTCTAACAGTGTAGTTGTAAATCCAAATATTGCATTGGTGTTAAGTCCATAGGATGTTATTCTAGGATTCTTGATAAATGCATAATAAGACCTGAATATTAGTGCATATGCATCGAGTAGAAATAATTTTTTTTTAGCAGACATAATTAAAGTTGCTCAAAAGTAAATCAATTTTGAATTATACATTGTGCTTGAACACTCAATCAAATTTTTACCTTTGTTGTTTAAACATCTTAAATGGACTTTTCACCAAATTATAATTTAGTTCAGGAATTAAAATGGCGTGGCCTATTTCATCAGGCGGTACCAGGTACAGAAGATCTCCTTTTGGAGGAAATGACTAGCGGATATGTTGGTTTTGACCCAACAGCGGATTCTTTACATATTGGTAATTTAGTACCTATTATACTATTAGTTCACCTTCAAAAAGCTGGGCATAAGCCAATAGCTCTTGTTGGTGGTGCAACAGGAATGGTTGGTGACCCGTCAGGCAAAAAGTCGGAGCGTCAACTTCTAGATATAGATTCAATTAACTACAACCTCAACAGTCAGAAAAAGCAATTAGAACAATTTTTAGACTTTGATTGTGGAGAAAATAGTGCCGAAGTAGTAAATAACTTTGATTGGTTTACGAGTATTTCGTTTTTAGATTTTATTAGAGATGTCGGCAAGCATATTTCGGTCAACTATATGATGGCTAAGGATTCAGTTAAAAACCGCTTAGAAGATGGCATGAGCTTTACAGAGTTTAGTTACCAGTTGGTTCAAGGATTTGATTTTTACCATCTTTGGAGTGAAAAAAACGTAAAACTTCAAATGGGAGGAAGCGATCAGTGGGGGAATATTGTGACAGGAACTGAACTCATACGAAGAAAAGGAAATGGCAAAGGGTTTTCTTTGACGGCACCGTTGATTACAAAATCTGACGGGAGTAAGTTTGGCAAAAGTGAGGGAGGAAATGTTTGGCTTGATGCAAAAAAAACTAGTACATACCAATTTTATCAATTCTGGATGAACACTTCGGATGAAGATGCTGAGCGTTACATAAAAATATTTACTCTACACACAAAGGGTTATATCGAAGATCTTATTAAAGAACATAAAAATGCTCCGCACTTGCGGGCTCTTCAGAAAGACTTAGCAGCATATATTACTAAATGGGTGCACGGAGATACTGGATATGAAACAGCATTAACAGCAACAGATATTCTGTTTGGGAAAGCTACATCTGACAGTTTACGGAATTTAAGTGAAAATGACTTTTTTTCTATATTTAACGGTGTTAAAAAATACCAAGTGTCTTATGTTCACGGAGTTAATATTGTGGATTTGTGTGCAGATTCAGGGTTTCTCCCAAGTAAAAGTGAGGCAAAACGTGCATTAAAAGAAAATTCTGTGTCAGTGAATGGTGAAAAAGTTACGGAGGATTTTATCTTTTCAGAAGCAGATTTAATAAATTCAAAATACGTTCTATTACAGCGAGGTAAAAAGAATAAATTTATACTCATAAAGAGTTAGCTTATGATATCAATTGACCCTAAAGAAATATCTGTCTCTAAACTTCATCGATACCTTTTAGGAAGTATTGGCCCTCGTCCAATTGCTTTTGCAAGTACAATTGACAAAAAGGGCAATAGAAATTTAGCACCATTTAGTTTTTTTAATGTATTTAGTGCTAATCCGCCCATACTCATATTTTCCCCAGCACGAAGTGGAAGAACGAATACGAATAAAGACACTTATTTCAATGTAAAAGAAGTTCCTGAGGTTGTGATTAACGTGGTTACATATGCAATGGTTCAGCAAATGAGTTTGGCAAGTTCACCATTTGATAAGGATACAGATGAATTTGTTAAGACAGGTTTTACACCGGTTGAATCTGAAACAATTTTACCATTTAGAGTCTTAGAATCGCCTGTTCAATTTGAGTGCAAGGTAAAAGATATAAGAGAACTGGGGTCCAACGGAGGTGCGGGGAATTTGATTTTTTGCGAAGTCAGTAAGATACACATAAATGAGTTTGTTCTTGACCAAGATGGCTTGGTTGATCAACAAAAGATAGATTTAGTCAGTAGAATGGGGGGTAACTGGTATTGTAGATCAGATAAAAACTCAATGTTTGAAGTTGACAAACCAATAGCAACTGTTGGAATTGGGGTTGATGCTTTACCGGATAATATTCGCTTGAGTAAAGATTTGACTGGTAATGATCTTGGAAAAATTGGCAGTATGCAAAGGATACCTAGTACAAATGAGCAAAGGGAACTACTCTCCAACTATTCAGGAGGTCGCACCCTTGAAAATGCTAAAAACTTATTGAATTCTAATAATGTGACTTTAGCTTATGCCATACTTAATCAGTTAAATCAATGAATATTCAAAAGTTATTCTTTAAGATAATAATTTCTTTTTCATACTTACTAAGGATATGGGTGTTGATATTGCCTACATCCATTGCTATTATATTCATGAAAGAAGAAGGTTGGAAATATGGTTTTACGTTTATTCAGAGTAATTTAAATGTTGCTTTTTTTACGTCGTTTGCATTTGGTTTTTTGATATCTCTTTATCATACGTTAAGTTTTGAAGAAGCAGAGGGAGTCCCAGATCAGAATTACTTAAAATCTCATCAAGAGGTTCAAGTTAAAAGTGATTTTACATTAGAGCAATTAGAAGATTGGTTAATAAACAATTCCAAGTATAAAGAGGTGAAACTACTTGATAGTCAAATATCAGCTTTAAAAAAGGTGTATTTTTTGAAGGCAGATAAGATTGAAGTTTCAAAAAAAGAGAATGTGTTTACTATAAAAAGTACCCCTAGTTTTAAATGGTGGTTTATTGATTTTGCAAGAAACTATAAAACGGTCAAAAGTATAGCAACTGTGGTTAAGAAAAAGTTATGAGGGTTTGTGTTTTATCAGGTTCAGCTAGAAAAAACAACAATACACTTCGTGTATCTAAAGCACTTTCGAATCAGTTTAGTGATTCGGTAATTGTTGACTTTCAAGAATATGATTTGCCAAACTTTAATCAAGCAAGTATTGCAAAAGATAATCAATCAGCATTTCAAACAAAGTTGATTGATTCAATTAAAAAATCAGATTTATTATGTGTAGTTACACCTGAATATAACTGGTTTCCAACAGCTGAGATTATTAATACTATTCATCAATTAGCTCAAGAGGATTATATTCATATTTTCAACCACAAAGTAATTGCCACAGTTGGAGTTAGTGCAGGAAGAGGTGGAAGAATGCCAGCAGTTCAACTTGTCACAGTATTCAATAAAATAATTGGATTTTTTAATCTTGAGAGTATGACTTCATCATATTCTTTTGAGGTACAAGAGGTGACCAAGTGTATTGATAGTGATGGATTTTTGTTGGACAACGAGCATTTTAATAAAGGGCTTTCATCATTTGTAAACTATTCCCTAAAAGTTGCTAAAAGATGGCATTTAAATAAATGAAAATTTCTACATTGCGAAAGCTAAAGAACATTGCTATTTCGTATGAAAATATTTTTATCATTAATAGGACTTATTTTTTCAATTCAGGCTTATTCACAGAATACAAGTTTTGTGAAACTGATTCTAAATGATTCGTCAGATCAAGCACAGGCCTCATTTCAATCATCATCGGGCGATTATTTTTTGCTATATAATACCAATAGTTCAGGTCAGGGTAGTAAGGATTTTGGGGTATCTAAAACGGATGGTTTAGGTGGTGTGATTTGGTCATATACTTATGGTAAACCATATCAAGACAGTGCAACAAGTATGAGCCCAACAAGTGATGGCGGGATTATTATTTGTGGATATACTGAAGGGAGTTTAAATAATGAAGATGGTTTTGTGTCTAAGATAAGTTCAAGTGGCACACTTCAATGGTCGAGGACGTTTAAAACAGATAGTTCTGAACAGCTTTTTGATGTAATTCAATCGATATCTGGGGATTATTATGCCTGTGGTTATGTAAAAACTGATTCTTTGGACGATAACATACTCATATGCAAACTGACAAGCAATGGAAATGTATCATGGACACGTTCGTTTGGGGGTAAAGGGAATGATAGAGGATATTCATTGTTAGAAGATAATCGTGGAAGAATCATTATTGCTGGCAATACAGAAAACGACTCTGTAAACATAGGTTCAAAGGGAGATAGTGATTTTCAGCTTTTAGCAATTTCTTCTGCCGGAGGTGTCTTACTATCCAAAAATATTGGAACTAGTGATTCAGAGTTTGCAACTAAAATAATCAGATCTCAAGATAATAAATTTTATGTTGCAGGCGATATTAAACTTAATGGTGGAAATGATGAAGAAATCTTAATATGTAAGTTAGATACAAATTTTGATGTAATTAGTAATGAGCTATTGGGTACAAATCTGATTGATCAGTTAAGAGATTTAAAACTCGGAGAAAATAATTCTATTGTTATAGCAATTTCAGCAACCACTCCATTTTCTAGCGATGCTATTGTATGTAATCTAACTTCTTTAGGTAATATTTCTCCAGGTCAAAAGCTTGGTGGGATGGATCTTGATGGTCAGTCAGGAGTTTCTATAATGGGGTCATCTGCCCAAGGTTTTTCATTATTTACATCGGGGACTTCACTAGGGAATACCTCCTCGGAGGATTTATATATTACTAAAATCCCTAAATCCTTTAACATTCAATGTGCTACAGATGTTGAATTTGTTCGACTAATGGGTAGCATGAGTCTAAGCAAGAATAGTTTTTCACAGATTACATCATTGAATACGAATGCAAGTGTTTCATTTACTAAAAATAAATTCAATTCAAGCGATTCGGTTATTTGTTGTAGTCTAGAAGCAAGAGTTATAGGGGATACACTGAGTATTTGTTCAGGCAGTTCAGTTAATATCGGTAGGTCATCAATTAGTGGTTATAAATATTCCTGGACATCAACAACAGGCTCATCGTTTTCGAGCAGTATAGCCAATCCAAGAGTTTCTCCAATAGGTGACACTGAATATAAGCTTGTTGTATCTTCTGCTGACGGTTTGTGCAAGTCGGATTCAGCAATAATTTCTGTAAAAGTAAACCCACGAAGGTCACAGAAATTTTTATCTGATACGTTCTTTTGTGATGGATCATCTGTAACTGTAAATGGAATGAAAGACATGCTGTTATATGAATGGGAGAATCAAAACGGAGTAAAGATTAATACCAATTCTGTCACCCTTTCTAACGCAGACACGCTTAATTTGTTAATGATTGACAATAATATTTGTAAGTATTATGATACCCTTTATGTTGAGCAAAAATCGCTACCAGTATTTACATTAGGAAATGATACAACAATTTGTGAGAACCTAAATGTCACATTTACTGGACCATCAAATATGCAGTCCTATACTTGGAATAATATCACATCTGCTAATCAAACTTATGCTACCAACCAGTCTAAGATTCATACTTTAACCGTTGTTGATAGTTTTGGTTGTGTTTATTCAGATAGCATTCAAATCCTCACTAATCCGTCTTCTAAAATTGATATAGGACAAGATACTGCTTTTTGTGAAGGGTTAATGATAGAGTTTTTTGGTCCATCATTTTTTACGGGTTACAAATGGAACGGTATAAGTTCATCTAAAAATACATTTTCAACTAGTATGGATACAATGGTATATGTGGAGGCATATAATAGCTTTGGATGCCCTGCGTTTGATACAGTTAAAATCCAATATTTTGAGACACCTAAATTTAGTTTTGGTGCAGATACTGGTTTTTGCGATGTTGTGGATTATCAACTAATAGGACCAGTTAATATGAAAGATTATTTATGGTACAATGGTAGTTCAGCTGAAATGATGAATATAAAAGGGCCCGGTCTTTATTATTTGGAAGTTACAAATGAGGATGATTGTTCATATATAGATAGTATATCAATAAGTAAATATGAAAGTCCAATTATTTCTCTAGGAAATGATACAGCTTTAAGAACTAGTGATCCATTAACATTAACACCTGGTTCAGGTTATAATTCTTATCTATGGAGTACAGGCGAAACTACTGAGAGTATTGAGGTTGTTGCTAAAAATAAATATAGTGTTACAGTGATTGATTCGAATGGCTGTTCTGGGTATGCAGAAATGAGGATTACTAGTTCTGCAGGTAGTCAAACGATTGAACAGAATCAAATTTCAATATTTCCAGTTCCTGCAAATAACATTATTGTCATTATTTCAGAAAACATAAAAGATCAGGGTAATCTTATATTGTCAAATATTTTTGGACAAGAAGTTATAAAAACTTCAATTGATGGTTCCAAAAACATATTAGATGTTTCGGAGTTAATTCCAGGCACATATAAGCTCATACTCACATATCCAAATCAAGTCTTTCACCAAACGATCATTATTAATCGGTAATGTCCATTGAAGTTCAAAATTTAACCAAAATTTATGGCAGCCAGATAGCTTTAGATGAAGTTTCATTTTCAATTGGGCCATCAGAAATCGTTGGATTTTTAGGGCCAAACGGTGCTGGGAAAAGTACTACTATGAAAATCTTAAGCGGTTATGTTAATGAGACTTCTGGTAGTGCACATATTTTAGGTATGGACGTATCTACAGATGGGTTAAAGATCAAAAAAAGAGTAGGCTATCTTCCAGAATTAAATCCTCTTTATGGAGATATGTTTGTTAAAGAGTATCTTGGATTTATTGCTGATATTTATAAAATCAAGGACTCAAGGACAGCTATTAATAAAGTTATTGATTCGACAGGACTTGGAAGTGAGTGTCATAAAAAGATTAGTCAATTATCTAAAGGATATAAACAACGTGTAGGTCTAGCACAGGCTTTAATAAACGATCCTGACGTACTTATTCTAGACGAGCCAACTTCCGGATTAGATCCCAATCAAATGAAAGAGATAAGAAACCTCATTCTCTCTCTTGGGGAAGACAAAACCATTTTATTATCCTCACATATAATGCAAGAAATAGAGGCTATGTGCAGTAGAGTGATTATAATTAATAAAGGAAAGGTCATCGCTGATGATACATTAGATGCAGTCAAGAAAAATTGGGGCAATAAACATAATTCAATTCATGTGAGATTTAGAGATGCAATAGATCTATCTATATTATCTTCAATTTCTGCTATAAAGTCGATCGATTCAATAGATGAAAAAACATTCATTGTCTATTCCGAACCCCATGTAGACTTAGCCGAGTTACTTTTTAAATTTGCGGTTACCTCTGATACAATTATTGTTGAGCAAAGGGAACAGGAAAAGTCTTTAGAATCTATTTTTCAAAAGTTAACAGATTATGATTAGTATCTTTAAGAAAGAAATAAGAAGCTTTTTAAGTTCATTAATCGCTTATGTAGTTATTGTTGTTTTTTTATTAATTATTGGATTATTTACGTGGGTTTTTGCTGATGGTAATGTTCTTGTTTTGGGTCATGCTAATTTGGATATTCTCTTTTTTATGGCACCATGGGTGTTCACATTCTTAATATCTTCTATTACCATGAGGTCATTTTCAGAAGAATTAAAGCAAGGAACATTTGAAATTTTGAGCACAAAGCCTATTACTGATGTTCAAATTGTTTTAGGTAAATTTTTGGCATCAGTGACCTTAGTTGTCTTTGCAGTACTCCCAACATTGGTGTATGCATATTCAATATACAGATTGGGTTCACCCGTAGGCAACATCGACACTGGTGCTACTATGGGGTCCTATATTGGATTGATATTGTTGGGTGCTTCATATGCTAGTATAGGAATATTCTCATCTGTAATTACACCTAATCAAATTGTTGCGTTCATACTAGGTCTTTTTTTATGTTTCTTTTTTTATGTTGGTTTTCAGCAATTAAGTAACCTTTCATTATTTGGCTCATATGATAGTTTTGTTCAATCTCTAGGAATACAATTGCATTATGATTCAATTAGTCGAGGCGTTGTTGACTCTAGAGATTTGGCTTATTTTATGTCTTTAATCTTTATTTTTCTTAGTTTAACATTATTAGCTTTAAGGGGTAGAAAGTGGTAGTTAAAATTATTAATAAGAATAAAAAGATAATGGGAAAAGTCATTCTCGGTGCATTGGTGATTTGTTTGTTTAACTTCATAGCTAATGAGTTTTATTTCCGAATAGATTTAACCAAAGAAAAGAGATTTACATTATCCACTTCCTCACGAGAATTATTGAAAAAGCTGGATGACGATTTGTACATAACAGTTTTTTTGGATGGAGACCTTCCTGTTGAATACAAGCAACTTCAATCAGCTACACGAGACATATTAAATGAGTACAGATTGGCCTCTGATGGTAGGGTTAAGTTTGATTTTGAGGATATTTTAGCTGGCAAGAATATTAAGGAGAAAGAGTCAATCCTAAAAGAAGTTTTTAAAAAAGGGTTGCAAATTGAACAGCCCGAGTTAAGACCAGATGAGTCACCTACAGAAAAATACATATTACCATCAGGTATTGTTTTTTATAAAGGTAAAGAATATCCAATTAATTTATTAAAACGTCAATTTGGGAAATCATTAGAGGTTGAAATTAATAGCTCGATTGAACTATTAGAGTACGAAATTGGAACAGCTATTCGAAAAGGATTGTCGGGCAAAAGTATCAAATTAGCTTTCTCATCTGGTCATGGGGAGCTTTCATCAATAGAAACAGCTGATATAGCTAATTCATTAAGTGAATTTTATTCCTTAGATAGAATAAACCTTAATCTAAGAGATAGTAATTGTTATAAAATATTCGCTTCTGATGTAGTAAATAACCCTCAGAAACCTGTTTTTAGTGTATTAGTTGAGGGATTAATTAATAAGCTAAAATCATACAAAGGTCTTATAGTTGCAAAGCCCGTGATTGAGTTTACAGAACCAGAAAAATATATTTTAGACCAGTATGTGATGAATGGTGGCAAGGTTATTTTTCTCATTGAAAACCTACTAGCCGAAATGGATTCAGTTGCAAAGTACGGGCAGGTAATGACCGTAAATCATGGGCATAATTTAGATGACATCTTATTTCAGTACGGTATAAAAATAAAACCAAATCTTGTACAGGATATCCAATGTCATGGAATTCCAGCGATAAACCAGCAAACAAATCGTCCAGGGTTTTGGCCATGGATCTTTTACCCATTATTTAGTGCAGTTGATGACAACCCTGTTTCTAGAAATTTAGAAAATGTTTGGGGAAGATATTGTAGCACACTTGATACTACTGCTCGTAAAACTCTTAAAAAAACAGTGTTACTTCGTTCATCTAGTAAGTCAAGAGTGGCTGCGAATCCAGTATTGCTTTCATTAGATATTTTGAAGAATAAACAAAATCCATCAAATTTTAGAAATGGAAACCAAATTTCTGCTGTTCTTATTGAAGGAGAATTTATTAGCCCTTTTCGATATAGAGATGGTGTAAAAAGATCTTTTGATTTACCTTTTTCAGAGTCAATAGCTCAAAATTCAATGATTGTGATTGGTGATGGAGATTTAATCAGAAACCAAGTGTCCTCAGATGGTAAGGTGTATCCATTGGGGTATGATAAGTTTGCTTCTAAGCAGTTTTCTGGACCCGTAGAGTTTGCAAATAAAAAGTTTTTTCTAAATTGTGTTGACTATTTATGTGACGATAATAATCTTATAGAAGTGAGAAGTAAGGAGGTGATACTTCGTTTATTAGATAAAGGGAAGATTAAAAAAGATAAACTTTTTTGGCAATCTTTAAACATGATACTTCCCATTTTCATGATTATGATTTTTGGCCTTTTGAATACATTTTATCGAAGAAAAAGATGGGCTTGAGTATACATAGGTGCATACATTTGAGTTTTTTTGTTGTTTTGCTTTGTATTTTTAAGCCAAACTTTGCTCAAGATAATAGCTACTTGAGCTTAAGCAGTACGCCAGGATTTTTATTAGCCCATAGAGCAGATTTAAAGAATTTAGCTGCACATAATTATGGCTTTGATATTTCATTTGAAAAAGAAAAAGAAAATTCGTATTGGGGCACAAATTACAATAAGCCTTCGACAGGTATTGGACTTATGTATTATAATTTAGGTATGGAGCAAACAGGTCATGCTTTTGGGTTTTTGTCTCATATAAAATTAAAAGTTTTTTCATTCCGAGAGGTAGATTTTCGATTTAGAATGGGTGCAGGATTAGCATATTTAACCAAGAAGTTTGACGTTTTTGAAAATAGAAGAAATCAAGCTATTGGTAGTAATATTAATGGAAGTATGCAGTTTGGTTTGGTTGGTAGAAAAGAACTTACTAATGATGATTATATTGAGACCGGAATTTCCATCTCTCATTATTCTAATGCCGCTTTTAAGGTTCCGAATTTAGGGTATAATATTCCCTCAATTACATTAAGGTATGGTTTCCATAATAAAGTTGATAAGGAAATAAAACCTATACCTGTGCTTAAAAAGAAGAAAGTTGATTGGACTGCTCTTTTTATTTATGGCAGAAAGCAACGAAACTTTGCAAATCCAAAGGATTTCAATATTTGGGGCCTTCAATTAAGAGGATTATTCAATAAGGGTGAAGTGAGGGCTTGGCGTTTTGGTTTGGACTATACATTGGATAAGTCATATGTACACTCAATAAATCCTGAGATATCCCCATATCATATCTCAGTTATGGATCAGTCTGAGCTTGCTCTTGCTGGTGGTTTTCAGTGGGGATTTGGCAAGGTCAATATAATTGTTGAAATGGGTGCTTATTTATATAAGCCTTCAATACTCAAGAATGCATTGAGTCAGCGTATGGGGTTAGCTTACAAGTTTAATAAAAAATGGTATACACAAGGAATGCTGAGATTTCATCGAGGTGTAGCTGATTTTTTTGAAATAGGGTTAGGTTATCAATTATGAAATATCTTAGTTGGTATATAGTTATAATAATGTTGTCTTCATGCAGTGGTCAGCAAAAGGATGATTGCTTAACCAGTATGGGTGATATTGTTTCACTAGATAGAGATGTGTCTGGATTTGACAAACTATACGTTGAGGATAGAATAAAGGTTGTTTTAATTCAAGATAGTACTCAATATGGTAGAATAGAATTAAATGGACCATCCAATCTTTTAGATCAGATTGAAAGTAATGTGTCAAACAAGCAACTCAGATTAGTAAATAGGAACACCTGTAATTTTGTTCGTTCGTTTAATTATGAAATCAAGATAATTGTCTACATAAAAGAGTTGACGGGTCTTCACATAGAATCTATTGCAGAAGTTGTATCGAACGACACTATTAATATTGGATTTTTAAATATTTTACATCCAGCACTATCAGATATTAAGCTAATATTGTCTGGAGACGAGGTTTTCATTCAATCAAGAAATTCAGCTAAAACCATACTTGAGGGAAATTTAAGAGTTCTTAAGGGGAGCATAGAAGAAATTTCAGATTTAAATTCAGAACACCTTATTTGTGAAGAAGTATATATCGATTCACATTCTCCTTTAGACTGTTATGTTAATGCAACAAAAGGCATGTATATGAACATACATAATTCTGGTAATATTTTCTATCTCAATGAACCAAGTGAATATAAAATCCTTGCAAATAGAACGGGTTCTGGTCAGTTGATAAAAAAGTAAGGCCGATTCTTTGATGAATCGACCATTTACATACGCTTTAACTACTTAACAATAATGCTTTTAGGCTTAATTTTTTGTTTCTTTTTTATAACAACCTCTAACACGCCATTGATTAAGTTAGCTGAAATTGATTGTTGATCTGAGTTCTTTGGTAGAGCTATTCGTCTTTTAAAATCTTTAAAATTAATTTCAGACTTTAATAAGGTTAATCCTTCATTATTTTCTTGATTAGTCGTACCGAATATGATTAAGGTGTTGTTGTCAAGTGATAATGAAACATTTTTTTTATCAACCCCAGGCATAACTGTTTTGATATGGTATGATTTTTCATCTTCATAGATGTTCACTTTTGGAAGATTGACTTGGTTATCTTTTATGCTTTGAGTATTTAAAATCTCATGTAACACGTTATCAAAATTACTTTGGAAGATGTCTGTGATTACTTTAGGCTGTCTAATATTCATATTTTTTAATTTTATATTGAAACTACTATCAAATTACATTCCCAGTGTAAAATTAAGACAAAATGACACATTTCTCTTAAAATTGTTTAAATTAAACGCCATATTGGCATAAAATATTTAAATAGTTTACAAAAAAATCCGTTCTAGGTAAACCAGAACGGATTTGAAACTAGAATAATTATTTTAGTTATTTCTAGTGTTGAACAATAATTTTAGATGAGCTTCTTGAATTATTACCTTGAATCTCAACAAAGTAGTTTCCTGATTTCCAATTAGAAGTTGCTATTCGTATTGTTTTAGAATTTTTACCTTTTGATTGATAAATTATATTTCCATTAAGACCGTAAACCTTCAGTATATAATCTCCTTTGATGTTTGCATCTATATTAACAAAATTATTTGCAGGATTTGGATACGCATTAATTATTCTTGTTGTTGTGTTATTAGTTTTAGGTCGAACACTTGTAAGCATAGACTTTGTTTCCCAGATTCCCATACCATGGGTTCCTGCATATATCCTAGGACCTGTAGATGAATTACTTTCAACCTGAACAAGATCAAAAACGGGGACCCTTGGTAATGGTATATCGTTATCCACTCCATCACCTGCTTCTGACCATGTGGGGTTTGTAGATCGTCCATTATTGGTTGCCCAAATACCAAATTCTGTACCCAATATAATAACATCAGGATTTTTGATACTTACTACTGCGTGATAGACTGGGAATTTAGGTAGATTACTTTGAATACTTGACCAATTAGGCGATGCATCCATTGCATTTTCTGTGCTGTACACATAATTTGTATTACCATAATTTCCAATAGTTGCAATCATACGATTTGAGTTTTCTGGATCTATTGCAACTGACGTAATAGTTCTAGCTGAATTTACACCAAGCCCTTGTGATATGACTAAAGTGCTTAGATTCGAAGCTATTTGATTATTAATAGGCAAACTTAAGGTATCAAATTGTGTAGATAATAGATTATCAACTCTATAAATCTTTCCGTTGCCTGTAGTTACAAATAATGATTCACCGTTTTTGCTGGGAGTCATGTAATGAACACGCTTCAAGTTTGAAATTCTAAACCATCGAATTGATCCGTCTTTTGGATTTGTTGGGTCATGAGGCTTCCCATATACATTTTTACACATCCATATGCCGTCATTTGTAGCAAAGTATAATCTTGCGTTTGCTATTGAATCATCTGATTCTCTGTTACCATAGGTTTCGATACTATCAATAACTGCAGGATTTTCCCAAAGTGTAAATGGATTATTAAAATATCCTGTGGGTCTACTTGCTGATGCAAAAGAAGAGCTAATTCTATTGTCCCAAATAGATTCAAAACTTGAACCAGCAGTGATGGATCTTCTTAAATTACCGTATTGGCTCTCACCAAACATGAAATTTGGATTATAAGTACTTATAGCACATTCAAAACCGTCTCCACCTATCACTGTTTCAGCAATTTTTCTTGGATATGATTCTCCAGTAATTAGAAGTGTATTATTATCTTGTGTTCCTCCCAAAATTCTTCCTCTAACATCTGCTGCAATTCCATAGAATTGTGTTGTACTTAAATTTGTACTGATATTCTTATAACGATCTAATTCAGGGGTAGTTGTTCTAGCAACACCTCCATCGCTACATATGTACATGATGGGATCTTCCCCAGTATTATCAAACGTAATTAAGTGCTTATCCGAGTGAATTCCAAATGGGTTTTGAGGCGAGTTAAAGGTGTTTCCAACAATTTTAGGTCCATCTTGAAGTGTCCATTCTGCGAATAAAATACCTCCAATAAACACACGATCTTTATCACGTGGGTGAACTCCTAATGCAAGGTCATAAAGTCCTTGTGCTTGTAAACCTATGTAGGTGAATGGTGCAAAAAATTGGCTCATTTGACCAACTTCTTGTGTAAATGTTTGTCCTGCATCGGTCGATCTGTAAAGTCCAGTTAACGAGCCTCCACCATAGCTTTGACCATCAAAAGTTACATTACCTACGGTGAGAATATAACAATAGTTATCGTCTGATTCAGCCCAACCAATTGCCGCTCTTCTATTGTTAGTGAAACCACCAATAGTTTGATAGGATGATATATCATTTGGGGTAGCAGATCTCCAGATTAAATTTCCAATACTAGCAAGTAAAACGCCATTTTTATTGAATTTTATTTCTTTGCAGCTGCCGCCTTTTATCAATTTCCAGGTATCACCACCATTCTCACTAACTCTCAATCCGTTGGAAGAGCCTGAGTAAATATGATTAGTTGTAGGGTGGGCTGTTAAGATGTATACATTACCAAACGATTTGGTGTTTGCAAGCTCGCTAAAAGTCTCTCCATCTGTAGATTTATATATTCCCATTCCGTTGAAACCAGAACCTTCATCCCCATTAGGGTTTGATAGTAATAAGCCATTTTCACCTGTACCGTAAAACAATGTACCATCATTTGTTTGAGCCATGCTTACAATACCAAAATTTTCATCTCCTAAAGTGATTGGAGACCAGCTGCCTCCACCATTAGTTGATTTAAACACAGAACCAGAGACTCCTCCTGTATAAAGAATTGACGAATTATCTTTATCGATAACAAGACATCGTGTACGCCCACCAATATTATCAGGTCCTCTGAACTCCCATTTTAAGGGCCAGTCAGATTTGAATTTTGTATTATTTTGGAGGCTAATCTCATCAATAACTTGATTAACATCTTCATTAGATACAAAACCAGTATTCTGGTTGGCTCTTACTGATTTTAAATAAGACTGATATCCAGATATACCCTGAGTCTGTTTTATTCTTGGTGTATAGGCATTTCCAGGGACATCAATTGTTGAAACGATTGCGAAAATCGCTAGTGATAAAGCAGCTAACGCTAATATTATTGTACTTCTTTTCATAACTTTAAATATGATCACTTATTAAACATACGAATTTAAGTTTTGATTTAATACTTTCAAAGAATAGTTGACCTAGGTTGGTCATAAAATGGTAAGAAAACAATAATTATTTTTTCCGATTGAAACCATATTGTGTATAGATAGATATAAATGAAGAATTATTGGCTAGCAACAGTATATATAATCCTTTTGGGAAATAATTAATTCGAATGCCATTTTGCCAATTATGAGCTCGATTGTAGTTTCTCCATTGAATTAAAAAGTTTAGGTCAAAATGAATACCAGGTGTATATGACAGCTCACTTAACCCCTTTGTCCAAACGATACTTCCAATAATTGAATCTTGTTTACCTAGTAAGCCTTCATTTTGAACAATTATTTGATTTGGTTCGCCTGGCTTGTCAAATGAAACATAATAGGGTTTCATAATTCCTAATATTGGCCCTACTGAGGCACCTAAAAATAGTTTGGGTGAATTGTCTTGATGGGAGCCAATTTGATGATGAAATGTAAAGTCAATTCCAAATCCTCCTCCAGCATTAATTTTCCCGAGTACATATGGACTGGGATTGATGTACTTTTCATTTTTAATTCGCGTTTCTTGGGCATGTTTTATTGTATGACTGTATAGCGTAATCGAGTTTTTAATTTTTGAGTTGACTTTAGGAAAGCATGATTGAAAGTAAATTCCATACCCGTTTGTTGATATATTTATTCCTCCTGATAATTCAATTGAATGCTCTTGTGCATTTACACACAAAGCATTAAAAAAGAAAAACGTAAAAAATAAGTTGATGATATTCGTTTTAATCACAACCACTAAATTTCTAATAATTTACTAGATAATCCAAGACTTTGGATGATTTAATATTCATATGTGAATCTGTGAATTGGACAGTACCTCTATTATAAAAGATGATTTGTGGTGATTCATGTTTTATGTTAAAATATTTGGCAATTTTTAAAGAAAAATCACGCTGCTTTATTACGTCAACAAGAACAAAATTTGCACTTTCACTAATTTCTTTATGAATTCGTTCTATTCGTTGTAGTGCCATAGAGCTTATAGAACACCGATAACTGTGTTTGAAAATTAGTACAGGCCTTTCTTCTTCTAGCAAAGATTGAATATCATAATCCTTGGTAACTGACCACATGTTAACGGCTTATACTGCTTTGTTCTGAGAGATTTTGACCTGACTCATTCCCGGACAGGCATCTCTTGATTTACACGATACAAAAGCTGTACTTATGATAATTGCAAGAAATAGCAGGGATAAGATTTTTTTTATGTTCATGATAGTATGATAATATTGTGAGCGTTTAAAGTTAAACGTATTTACATTAAAATTAGTGCAAAGTAAAGATATTATCACGGTTTTATCTAGTAACGAGGGTATTCGTTTCATTCAAAATAATTTAAATAAAGATCCAGTTGCTTTAGCACTTAAGTATGCTGGTAAAACATCATTTGATTTAAAGATAGCATTGCAATTAATTGCTATTTATAGAAAAGCAGCTCAAAAAGTACCCATTATATCAAAGAATTTATTAGCTATCAATCAGCGTTCATACGAGCAGTCAACTTCAGAAGAGGTCGCAAAATATAAGTCTACTTTTATCAGTGGGGGAAAATTACTTGATTTGACAGCTGGTATAGGTGTGGATAGTATTTATTTAGCTGAAAACTTTGAACAGGTTGAAGCTATTGAATTGAATCAATCTCTTCATTTATTAGCAAGTTTTAACCTCAAAAAATTAGGAGTTACCAATATCAAGAGAATACATGGTGATGCTATTGAGTTGTTACCTAATAGAGTAGCGGATTGGATATATGTTGACCCTGACAGAAGAAGTAGTCATAGGCGATCTGTTGATTTAAGATATTTAAAACCAGATATTTTGGGTAATATAGACTTGATGAAGAAAGTAGCATCAAAAATCTATATTAAACTATCTCCGTTATTCGATTTAAGTGAAATTATGAGATGTTTTGATAACCTAGCATCTGTTCATGTAATTGCAGAAAAAAACGAGGTTAAAGAGGTGGGAATTATCATTGACTGTTCACTAGCTAATGAAACAAGTAATGCATTTATTCATCTAGCAGATGTTTATAATAATTTTAGAGTTTCGGTCCCGTTCGAAGAGTATTTTTCACGAAAAAACTATACTTATGAAAACAATTACAACAAGTTTTTGCATATTCCTTCAGTTTTAGTAGCAAAATCTTCATGCTTCCATTTTTTTACAAAGAGCAAAGGCGTTTCTAAGCACTTAAATTTCCAAATTTTTTTTTCTAAAAATAGTGCTTTAACAGGGTTTAGAACATTTAGTGTTATTGATAAATCATCGTTAACTGTCAAGAAAATAAAAGAATCCTTAAGAAAAAATAATTTGAATAAATTAAACATTATAATTAAAGGAATAAATGAATCACCAGCTAAATGGCATAAAAAATTAGGCACAACAGATGGGGGTGATTGGTTTTTATTTTTATTAAAATCTAGAGATAATGAAGCGATTCTCTGTAGGCGTTTTATTTAAGCTTACTTTTAATAAAGGCTTCTAAAGCTGCAACCATACTAGGGTGCTGGGGAGATGGTGCTGCTATTGTATTCTTTAATCCAGCTTCTGTCAAAGCTAGATCTGTTGTTTTACCCCAACCAGCAATTGCTCGATCTTCTTGTTCAAAATCCGGAAAATTCGCAAATAACGATGAAATACCCTGTGGGCTAAAAAAGACTAAGATGTCATAATAAACGCTTGCTAAATCAGACAAATCTGAATTCACTGTGTGATACATGATTGCTTCTGTATGGTTGATTTCCATTTTTTCCAAAAAATTAGGAATAACCTCATTACGTATATTAGAACAAGGAAAGAGATAATTGAGTGTTTTATGTTTTTTTAGGAGGTCTAAAAATGAGGAATTAGTACCTTTTCCTACAAACATTTTTCTTTTCCTCAGCTGAGTATATTTCTGAATGTACAAAGAAACTCCTTCATTGGTACAGAAATACTTCATTGTGGTAGGAATATCTACTTTCATTTCCTCAACTATTCTGAAAAAATGGTCAATTGCATTTCTTGAATTGAAAATAATGGCATCATGATCAAGAATCCGAAGTTTTTGCTTGCGTAAGTCCCTTGCCGGAACAGCTTTAACTTCTATGAATGGGTGAAAATCCACCTTAACTCCAAATTTTTCGGTCAGGGTGTCATAAACAGTTTTTTTGCCACCGGGGTGTGGTTGAGAAATAAGAATACTTTTAATGCTCAATTTTTATCTCCTTATATGTTATCGAACAATACCTTCATGAAAACCATTACACATATAAATTCGAATGTGCAAAGGTAAACAATTACAGTTAAAATGGGATAGCTAAAATTGTTTATTAGAATAACTGTGGTACCAATAAATCGAAGAGCAAGGTATATCAATAATGTTATTAAGACCACTATGTAGAACTTGCTAATTAATCCATAGGAGTATACATCTACAAGAGTTAAGCTTCCAATTATAATGGCAAATAATTGATTTATGCCATATTGATAATCAATAATTAAGTTGAATGTTTGTTTGGCTCTATGTAGTTGAAAGTAAGAGTAATCTAACATTAGTTTAACTAAGAATAAGCTTACAATACCCCCTAATATTATAAAGAATCTCATTGTATCAGTCTCATTAAACCAATATATATCGGGTAAATAAGAGTAAATAGCTATGCTAAATATTAAGGTCACAAAAAAAAACGAACTTAATCGAAAGATAATATTCTCATTATATTTTTCACTTTGCCATTGAAACCTTTGAATTGGGATTAATGATAAATGCTTTATGTGAAGAAATAAGTTAGGAATTAGAACATATATAAAAGCAATTAGAAGTAAGGCTAGAATAAGTGAGTACTTAAGAATTCCAGGAACCTCATGTCTTAGTAATAGCTCATGTATAATGATTGTTTCTTTCAATGCTTCAAAGTTCATCTAATTATTAGAAATAATTAATAATTCCAAAATGTATCTTAGCTGAACCCAATTGAAATCCATTATTATTTTGAGATCCTAAAGCATAAGATATGTTAAGAATACCTTGCCCAATTTCAAGATTACTAGAAAGACCAAATCCAATTGGTTTATCATAAATGATTGATGAGCTTTTAATTTTGTCTTCGTATGCTGCAGCATTTATAAATAAGCCTATATAGCTATTTGTTCCAATAAGATATCGATATTCTAGTGTATAAATGAGTGATTTACTAGCAAAAAACTCATTTTCATCAAATCCTTTTAAGTTAGAATAACCACCAAAATTGTATAGTTCGTTAAAAAATACTTGCTCACTGAACAACCCTCTAAATGATAAATTTTGGTGAATGGTACTTTTCTCTTTGATTGGAATAAACGATGTTAAGTTTATAAATGCATTTAGTCTTAATTGTTTCAGTTTGATAGTGTCATAAAGTGATAAAGTTTTTCCTGTTTCCGAGTCAAAAAATTTCATGTTATTTATTACTCTATTTTTTTTTATAGTTTTTTGGCCAATAGCAAGATCAGTCAGAATCGCAAATCCTCTTCTTGGATTATTTAAATAATCAACTTTTTTCTTATACATGCTCAGGCCATAGTTGTCAATATTGAAGGGGTTATTGCTAGGAATTCTTTCTTGCAACCTGATAGAATTGGTGTCAACGCTTAAGAGATTGCTTTGTATATTTTGGTAATAAAATTGAATGTAATTGTTGCCACTGTTCTGATGTCTAATGGAAAGTTGGCTATTTAAGTTTAAGAATAATGTGTCAAATTTATTAAGTTTAAATTCTCCATTAATTCCAAATTTTGAGTTAAAAAGGTATGGAATGGTTGAAGATAAATTAAGTTTTTGAGAGTTTTTGAGGTAGTTTTTCCATTGAATTTGTAACTGTTTTCCACTTTTAAATAAATTATTTAATTTAACATTTAGTTCTCCGGTTATTAAAAGAGTATTTTCTTCAACGTTATTACTATTTGGGGCTAAGCCTATAATGCCGTCAAACTGATCTATTGATGAATCGTCAATATTTAATATAATTCTGACTCTTCCCCTAAAAAAAAGAATCTGAGTCTCTGATTTGACTTTTACTAAGGGCAAATTTTCAAGCTTGGTATCGATGTTTTTAATATTTCCCTCGTTGTATAGAGCCCCTTCTTCAATATCGAGATATTTGCATAAGTATTTTTTTGATAGGCTAGAATTACCAATAACAACAATGGTGTCATAAACAAACTGTATATATGGATCTATTATGATATTCGCGACCAATGTATCTTCTTTAATTTTTGGTTCTGTAAGAGATATAGAGACAAACGGGAAACCCTTGTTTTCATAATCTTGCATCACTTTTTTTTGCAATTTTGAAAACGTAACTAAATTTAAGGTCTGTCTTTTAGCTGATCCTATGTACTCATCAGGAAGATTATGGGTATTAATTTCCATATGTGCGAATGGAACACCATGGTTTAAGTACGCAATAATTGTGTCATTAGCATATTTTGTTGAGTCAATGCTCGCAGCTATGAAGCCTTTAGTGCGATAGTTATTTATTTCTTGTTGTAGTTTACGAAAAACAGATGAAGAGTCAGGCAATTGGGTGTAGGATGTGTTACTCTCACTTTTAATGCTCAAAGTGACCATTTGAGCTTTGCAAAAAAAAGGAAGGATAAATAAGCTAGTGATTACTAAAACTTTGTACACGTTTAATTACAAAAATAAACGATATTGCATTAGTAAAAATTATAATTGTCAGGAATATATATCCATATACCATTTTGTAAAAAGGCATGTTTTTATTGTGATTTTCATTTTTCAGTTTCATTTAAAATAAAAGAAAAAATTATCACAGCAATTTGCCAGGAATTAAAGAAAAGAAAAGATTTTTTTGATTCGAAGGAATCGATCAGTTCCATTTATTTTGGAGGAGGAACTCCGAGTGTTTTGTCTATAAAAGAAATCGATGAAATTTTAGGAGTGGTCTATGGTCATTATAACATTGAAAAAAATGCTGAAATAACATTTGAATGTAATCCTGATGACTTATCTAAAGAATATTTAAGAGAATTAAAGTTTGTTGGGATTAATCGATTAAGTATTGGAATTCAGAGTTTAAATGATGAGCATCTTAAATGGATGAATAGGAGCCATGATGCTTGTCAAGCTAAAAAATCTATTGAATATGCCGCAGAGGCAGGTTTTAATAATATAACATTAGATTTAATTTATGGCCTTCCTCAACTTGGTGACAGAGAATGGTCAGATAGTCTTAAAGAGGCTCTTAATTTACCTGTAAACCATCTTTCGGCTTATAGTTTAACCATGGAAGAAAATACTCCGTATGTTAAATTAGTAAATCAAGGGAAATATAAGAAACCAAGTGATGAAACTTCGTCAGGTCATTATCAAATACTGGTCCAACAGACCAGGGATCTCGGTTGGGAGCATTATGAGGTTTCATCATTTTGTAAGCCAGGTAATTATTCAAAACATAATTCATCATATTGGAGTGGCAACAAATACCTAGGAGTTGGTCCGTCGGCTCATAGTTATGATGGCATTAGTAGGCATTGGAATGTGAGTAACAATCAATCTTATCTTGAATTTATCCGTTCAGGAAATCGATCTTTTGAGACTGAAAAACTCACAATAAATAATCGAATGAATGAGTATTTATTGACTGGATTGCGGACTAAATGGGGAGTGGATTTAAAGTTGTTATCTGACAAGTATAATTACAATGTTGCTTCCATATTTGAGGAGGATATTAAGTATTGGACTTCATTAAATTGGTTAGAAATGAAAAATTCAAAAATGAAACTGACAGATAAAGGCATGCTATTCGCGGATCATATTTCAAGCACACTTTTTATGAGTTGATTTATTCGTCCCAAATGTCGTCGTAACTTTTTATTTTTTTCTTTTGATCTTGCAGCGTACTTTCTCCCTTTAATGTTTGTATGAACCTCTTTTTTTCGTTCCTAACTTCTTCTTTGATATTTTCCTTTACGGTTGATCGATCATATTTAATTTTTAGATCATTTGGAGTTCCTTCCATGAGTACGTATGCAGTAAGTCCGCCATTCTTATTTCTTTCAATTCTTTTTTCTGCTTTTTTAGCTATCCAATTTGCCTTTGTTGCTAGCAATTCTGCTACACTTATTTCCATAGCATAAGACATTAAATTGTCAAAGGTATGCGTGCCTTCTAGTTGGAGGTTGAGTGCGTTATTCTCAATTTTCATTTTTGGAATAAAAATAGTTTCATCAAATATTTCAATAGAATTATTCAATGTTTTAAACTTTATGTTTTCTAAATCTTTAACGTGAACAAAGGATGAAAGTTCTTTTAGTGGCTCATATCCAGTCAAAGCACCATTTTCAATTGTTATTGTTGATTTAGCATAGAGTTTAGGTAGAATTGGTTCATAATCATGATTCAAAATCACTTTGGTAACAATACTACCATCTAATATTCCACTTATATTTTTATCTGTAATTTCACCCTGATAAAAATTATTAAACTGGCTAAATAGTTTTTTGATATTGACTTCATGTAATTCACTTTGTATGTCAAGTAGATAATTTTCACCCCAATTATTCATTGACACATCCCCATATATTGTACCGTCAAGTGCAGCCATTTTGAGGTCTTTTAGTTGAATTGATTTTTTGTCAGAAATCAATGTTCCATTAATTGATTCGGCTTTAAAATCATTAATATTAAAATTGTTTACTTTGGTTGTTAACTTGAAATGAATTGGGGATAATTCATTGTTGTTATTTTCTGTTTTGGTCGTTGAATCTTCAGTTAATAATTCATTAATATATAAGTTATTAACTTCCAAATCACCAATAAATTTAGTTTGATTTTTGTCGTTAAATATGGATGCTACATTCTCAATATAGCCACTTATATTTGCTTGAGTTTGGTTATAATTGATTAGTGTATTTTGAATAATTAGACTATCATCTTTTGATTGAACTTCTGCACTTAATTCATGAATAGTTAGTTCAGGATTTATAATTTTACCTTGAATGTTTTTTATAGAAATTGCACCATTGTAGTCAAAAGTATTGGGTATTATTTTACTTTGGTTTATATCATAAGTAATTGATATAGAGCCATTTAAATTTATTAAACCGGCTGAGGGAATAAAATTTGGATTAGGCGTAAATTTAGAAATGAACACAGGATCTAATTTTGCTGAACCCTGCCATTTTATTCTTGGCTTTTCAAAATCAATGACCTCAATATTTCCTTCAACATGATTTGAGCCATTACTTGCACTTCTTAGTTTACAATAGAACGTGGAATTTTTAATATTTTCTAAATTTGGCATAGAAAACATGCCTTTTGCATCAAGTTGATTTATACCGATTTTATTTTCTTTCATTATTAAGTTGCCATCAGTCAGTTCATATTCAAACCCGATAGATAACTTTCCATTTTTGCTTGAATTTCCATTTATAAATCCATCGATAGCAAGGTTCCCGTCAAGATTAAAATTATCAAAATTATTTTTTAAGCTGGTTGGTAAAATATGAATTAAATTTTTGGCATCCGCTCTTCCATTTTTGAATTTAATATCAACAAGCGAGGATTCATCATAATTTATTTTACCATGAGTTGAAAGATTAATACTTTCAATGTTTAATTCAGTTGGGTCAATGATTATTGTTTTGAGGTTTGTATTTACAATAATTTTAGTGTCAAACGATACATTTTTATCATCAATGTAGTCATCATTACTAACTAAAAGATTTAGTTTTTTAAGATCAGATTTAATCTTTAAGTATGTAGACGAATTATTGTACTTGATGCCAATATTGGATAATGAGGTAAATCCATTAATATTCGTTTTGGAGGGAATATGGTTATATTTTAAGGAACAATTCAGCAGTTTAAGTTGATCAATTTCAAAACCTATGTTCTTAGATCTTTTATCATTAGATGACTTAATTATATCATAGTTATTTGAGTTTACGAAGTCTACAATGTTAATAGTTCCCCCTCTTATTGAAATTTCATCAATGATATATTTGCCTTGATAAAGTTTCACAATATTTAAATATAAATTTACCTCGTTGGCTTTGATTAGTTTATCTTTATAAAAAGGAACACTTTCTTCTACAGATATATTAGAAAGTCGAACACCAATTTTAGGGAAATCCAGTATTCGGGTAACTTTAATATCATCCACACTTACACGAACGGCAAGTGATTTACTTATTTCAGAAACCAACATTGGTTGTATGTTTTTTTGAAAGTAAAAAAACAGTGCTGCTGAGATTCCTGTAATAATTATTAAAACAGCGACCAATATTTTGAGAGCTTTTTTCATGCTTTTCTTGAGAAGGCAAAATAATAAATATACTCTTGGAAGTTATACAACGAATTAACACCCCTTTTTCATGTGTCCTGTTTCACATCTAACAAATTGGTGTCATTTTTTAAGCATCTTATGATTGTTTTTGTAAACGCAAATAAAAAAAGTCCCGCCGTTAAGCGAGACTCTATTCATTTGATAGTCAGTGTGGGAACTGCTGGATTCGAACCAGCGACCCTCTGCTTGTAAGGCAGATGCTCTAAACCAACTGAGCTAAGCTCCCAAAAGGGCTGCAAATATAATTTGGGTTAATTAAAAACAAAATATATTTATTACATGATTTTGCTAGTTTGTTTCATCCTTTTTTACCTATTATGATTTTTATAATATGTATTAAAATTGTGGTATGAGAGCATTGGTCCAACGTGTATCTGAAGCCTATGTAGAGGTGAATGAAAAAAAAATTTCTTCAATAGATAAGGGTTTATTGGTTCTAATCGGGGTTCAAGATACAGATGACCAAACTGATATTACTTGGTTGTCAAATAAGATTATTAAAATGCGACTATTTGAGGATGTTAATGGGAAAATGAACCAAAGCATAAAGGATGTTAGTGGAGAGCTATTGGTTGTAAGTCAGTTCACACTCCATGCATCTACCAAAAAAGGGAATAGACCCTCTTTTATAAATGCTGCTCATCCAGATATTGCTTTACCCCTTTATCAAACCTTTGTAACCGAGTGTCAAAAGCAAATATCCACACAGACAGGTCAGTTTGGGGCTATGATGCGGGTAGGTTTAGTCAATGATGGACCAGTAACAATTTGGCTAGATAGTAGAAATAAAGAATGAGTCTTTTCTAACTGTTTTTTT
>CESO01024520.1_pt1 | contig 51625 bp, 44 predicted proteins | sample 356341 | NCBI WGS metagenome assembly CESO01 (sample SAMEA2621812, study PRJEB7988) | marine metagenome | biome: marine biome (ENVO:00000447); feature: deep chlorophyll maximum layer (ENVO:xxxxxxxx); material: "saline water (ENVO:00002010), including plankton (ENVO:xxxxxxxx)" | depth 35 m | reverse complement strand
GGGCGAGCGATTCACGGCAGGATTTTTCAACCGGCTCCATACAATTGTTTGGAAGTTTGTCCGGTGTGAGATTAGCTCCGGTTTCCTTCATCCAAACAAGGGGGCAAAAGTTTGCGACGAAGTGGTTTTCAAAAAAGGCATCGGCTGAATCAAAGAGTTCGGAGAAGAGTCCCCATAGACGACGGCCGGAAACTTCGGAGCGTTCACAGTTGAATCCGGTGATCGGGCGCTTTGGATGTTCGAGGTCGGGTTTTTCAACCGATCCGGAGATACCCATCCAATCTCTGACGTGGGAGATCTCGCCAAAGGGGACGCCGGTCTGAGCCATTCCATAAGGTCCGGGATTCATGCCTAGGAAAAGAACCTTCTTGGTTCCGCTTCCGAAGTTTTTCAAGTAGTCGCAATGACGGTCCCAAGCATATTCGAGTGGGTTATAGGTGTAAGCGACGGGATCTGGAAATTTCAGGCCACGCAGGTCGTTGCGGAGATCATCAGCAGCGGTAATAAGGGGATGTTTGCTCATGAAGTGGGTGTTTGGAGTTCCGACCATTTTCCGACCATTTCATCGGTTTCGATTTCCTTGCAGTCGACAAGGACGACTTGATCCTCGCAGATTTCGTAAAGGGCGTCTTGTCGGAATTGCTTGCCCAGCGTAATGGCTTCGACGCGGGAACACCTAACTCCGAAGCCAGCCTCGGCGTGATCTTCACATTTACCAGTGACGGGTAAGTAACCCCATTTTGAAGTTTGAATGGCTTCGAGAAGGAGGGTGTTGTTTTCGTCGTTTATTTCATCGGGCGTAATCTCTCCAGAAGGATTGTGCGCGATGATGATGAAGGAATGATCGGGAGAGATCTCTCGTTCAAGCTCCGCGATAAAGTGGGTTTGATGATACTCTTCGTTCATTAGACCGAGTGTTTTCTGAGGTCCAAAAGATCAACGAATTCGAGGGCGACTACCGAGGTGGCATTAAGATCGACTTTTGGGGCACAGCCGTGGTCGAAGGCCTCTTTCCAGCGGAGAACGCAAAGACACCATTGATCGCCAGCTTTGAGGCCGGGGAAGGAGAATTCAGGCCGTGCAGTCATGAGATCATTTCCCTGCTTGCGGCTGAATTCTAGGAATTCCTGTGTCATCACCGCGCAAACACAATGAAGGCCGCGATCACCTGCGCCAGTTCGGCAGCAACCATCACGAAAGAAGCCGGTCATGGGATTGGTCGAACAGGTTGCAAGGTCTTCTCCGAGGACGTTGAGGTGTGACATGAGATGACCTTGGGACGAGTGTTGCCATCTGGCAAGCAGAGTGAACTCGATATTGGCTGGCAGGGACGATACCTTCGAGAGTATAAGCTAGAAATGCGTAATTTGTTTCAGATAATTTTGACTGGTCTTGCTGTTCTGGGGGTTCAAGCAGATGAGGTTGTGGTCAAAGAAATTATCCCCTCAAAAGTAGAGTCGGCATGGCTTGAAATCGATTGGAAGACCGATCTTTGGGAAGCTCGAAAAGAGGCTGCTCGGACGGGTAAGCCTATTTATCTTTGGGAGATGGACGGGCATCCTCTTGGCTGTGTTTGAAACAACGGGGTGGCTGACAGGTTGTTGGTCTTTGCAAATTCCGAGGTGCAGAAGCTTCTTAAGGAAAATTTTGTTACGGTAGCTGCTGATGACTGGTATCAGCGACGGCGAAAGGATAAAGTGGGGGAATATTTTGCTAAGGTGGTAGATCAAAGTCCGCGAAAAGGTGCTCACACCAAACAGGGGCATTACATTTTTACGGCGACTGGAAAGTTGCTGGGTTTTAATAACAACCGAGGACCCGAAAAACGTTTAGCGATGATGAAGGATGCTTTATCAAAGTGGGATAAGCTTCCCAAAGACGTTCGGCCGGTCGATATCCCAGAACATGGGAAGAACGATCAGGGGTTCTATCGCGAATTACCTAAAGACGGGCAGATTGTGAAAGTTTACACCCGGTGTTTGGAGGAAAGAAATGGGCGGTTACAAAAGCTTGCTGAGAATAAAATAGGAAATCTATCAGCGGTAGATCACCTTTGGTTACAGCATTCGGAAGTGAAGAAACTCGGGAAGCTGATTGCTTCAGGCGGCGGGCAAATCTCGAATGGGCTTTCCCTTCGAATCGCGAAGTTCCATCTCCGTGACAACACGAGGGGAGAACCTCGTGATTGGAAAAAGGATGAACTTAAAGAATGGTCTTTGAAAGTGGACGTAAGAGGAAAAGTGAGTGGGAACTTTCTTATCAGCTCGTCTGATGGGGAAATGGGTTATGAGGGGAAGATTAAAGGTTTGATTTCAGTGCATAACGGGCGTCTGACCAAGTTCGAAATTTTGGTGCTTGGAAAGCATTGGGGGCATAGCAGATACACTCAAGGTGCTCGACCTGGGAAAGCCTCGATGGGGCAGGTCTTCCGCTTGTCGGATGGAAAGAGAGCGAGTGACCGAATTCCTCCGCAAGGGATTCGGTGGGCTCCGGGATATTGGAACCCGGAGACTTAAATCCCTTATCAGGGGGATTAAATTTTTCGAAAGTAATCTAGAAAATTGATTTCACGCAGAGTCGAGTTCTGCTTCTAGTTTTTCAATCTGGGTGCTTAGATCTTCCCATTTTGAATAGGCGTTTTCGAGCTTCTGGGAAATGGACTCATAGGCATTGGTTGTTTCGCGAAGCTTTTCAGGATCACCCATGACTTCAGGTGACTCAAGGTGGGTGGTGAGCGTTGCTTGCGCAGATTCTAGTTCGGTAATCGCTTTTTCGACGGTCGTGAATTCGTGTTGCAGAGGCTTGAGAACTTTGTTGCGCCTTTCACGGATAGAGGCATCACGCTTACGGCGCTCTTTTGAGGAAAGTTGAGTTTGATTTGGCGTTGAGTGAGATGGGTTAGCGAAGGAGGTTACAACGGGAGTCGTTACACCGCTCTCCTCAGCTTCGATTTTATCTAGGTAGTAGGTGAGATTTCCCGCAAACATACGTGGATCAAAACCTTGGCGGAATTCCATCGTTTTTTGAACGATAGGATCGAGAAAATTTCGGTTGTGGGATACGATGAGGAGGGTGCCTGGGTAATCGATAAGAGCCTTTTGGAGAATGTCCTGCGACTGCATGTCGAGATGGTTTGTAGGTTCGTCGAGAATCAGGAAGTTTGCGGGGCGGACGAGCATGCGGACCAGAGCAACCCGTGAACGTTCGCCTCCAGAAAGAATACCGATTTTTTTAAAAACATCGTCGCCTTTGAAGAGAAAACAGCCGAGGACGTCACGAGCAGACATATTAGAGCCACGAGTTTGAATTTGTTCGACGGTTTCTAAAACGGTCAGGGTGGGGTCGAGTTCGTCAGCGTGGTTTTGATTGAAGAAGGAGGGGAGAGTTTTAGGCCCAAGGTTTTGATCGCCCGTGAAGGGTGCTTCTTCGCCAGTGATCATACGACAGAAAGTCGATTTTCCAGCACCGTTTGGACCAACAATGGCAATTTTTTCCCCACGAGTGACCTCAAGATCAAGATCTCGGAAGACGTTGAGATCGCCGTATTGTTGAGCGGCATTTTCGAGCTTAGCGACAAGGTTGGTGGAGGCGGGAGGATCAGGAAAGCGGAAAGACATTACCGAGTCTTCAGCGTCGATCTCGATACGCTCGATCTTAGCGAGCTGCTTGATGCGAGATTGGACTTGCGATGCTTTGTTGGCTTGGGCACGGAAGCGATTGATGAACTGTTCTGTTTTGGCGATCTCGCGATCTTGGTTTATCTTTTGTTTGCGAAGATTATCCTGACGCTCCTTGAGCTGGGTTTCGTAGGATGAGTAATTGCCTGTAAATTCCTCGGCACGGCCGTGGTGGAATGCGATCGTGCGGGTGGTTAGGCCGTCCATCATGGAGCGGTCATGAGAGATGAGGATGATTGCGCCCTTGTAGTTGTGGAGGTAGGACTCCATGAAGCGTTGGGCATTGATGTCGAGGTGGTTGGTTGGTTCGTCGAGAAGAAGGACTTCAGGTTCAGCAAGGAAGAGTTTAGCCATGGCGATGCGCATCTGCCAACCACCAGAGAACTCGCCGCAGTCGCGATCAAAGTCATCGTGCTTAAAGCCGAGGCCAGTTAGGACAGCTTGAATTCTGGGCCTCATACGTGAGGGGTCATGGCCATCGAGCCTGAGTTCTAGTTCTCCGATCTTGTTGAGAAGATCGGAGAAGGGAGCCGAGCGAGGATCAAGCTTCTCGAGCTCGGTGGAGAAGCGCTCGATATCATCCTGGATGGCCTTGGTTTCGGCAAAGGCGGATTCAACTTCATCATAAAGTGGGATGCCCTTGATATGGATTCCTTCCTGGGGAAGATAACCAATCCGGTGGTGTTTTGGCTTGGTGATCTCGCCGGCATTGGGTTCTAAGACGCCACCTATACACTTCATTAGGGTAGATTTTCCGGCCCCATTGTGCCCAGCGAAAGCAATACGCTCCTTTTCTACTATAGAAAAGGTGAGGTCTTTGAAGATCACACGGGGTCCGAATTCCACGCGGAGGTTTTTGACAGCGAGCACGAGGGAGGGTTAGTCGAGTCGGGCGAAATTTAGAATCAAAAAGCGACGAGGAAATTAAGCCTGAAATTTCACCCTTAAAGCTGTGGATTGATTTTGAGGGAGAGAAACACTTTTGGAGGACTCATCAGCGATAATAAGCCTTCTTGAGCCTAGCATGGAGATGACATGAGTAATTTTAGCAATGAGCTTTATGAGCGGGGTAGGGGAACGAAAAACTGCTGGATTCTTCGGGCAGCTATTTTTTAGGGAGATAGACGGGTTGGCTTTTAACGTTTAGAGATTGTTTTTAGTTCCTCTACTTAACTGGCTTGATCCTCATTTTTCGGAACTTGACCCAGCCTGCGTGGCCTTCGGCGCCATAGGTTTGAATGGCGAAGTGGCCTGAAGCGAGGTGCTTTGCGAGGCGCTGAGCATCTTGGTAATCAACAATTTTTTTCCCATTGAGCCAGACCTGAATATGAGGGCCGAGAGCTTTTATACGCATTGAATTCCAGGCTTTGGGTTTCCGAAATTCATCTTTGGCGTCGCCCTTGTCCAGCCAGTCATTGAGATAGAGACCCACAGGCTCATCAGCGGCACCTCGCCCGATGTTAACTTGAAGGCGATCACCTCTTTGTTCCGAATGATAGCGGAGATAGATACCGCTATTATATTTACCGTGTTCATCAATTTTGAAGTCTAGACTGAGATCGAAGTCCTGATATTTCGCTTTAGAAATCAGGAGGCCAGAGCGCTTGGGGTCGCCATCTTGACCACCTGAGAGGGTGCCATCTTGGTAAGACCACTTAGCGCTCCCTTTTACGGTCCAATCATCTAGGGAGTCGGAGGGAAATAGCGAGAGCTCTTCAGAGTGGAGAATGGAAACTGAAAAGATGAAAATTAGAAGACGGATCATTAGGGTATGAATTTTGAAATAGATCGAGGCCTAGGCAATGAAATAGAGAGGTCCTGTTGGATGATAGCTCTAATGGGTTGGCTCTCCGGCTATGGGTTTATTTCTGCGCTGCCTTGGCGAGAACTTCGTTGAGGGTTACGGTTTTACCTTCCCGGCGTTTACTTTCATCGGCGGCTTCCATGAAAGCGAATAATTCAATGGTCTCAGCTGCTGAAACGGGAGGCTGATTTGTCTGGAAAAATTTGATGACTTCAGCAACCAAGGGGGCGTATCCATCATAGGCTCCGACAAGGGCCTCTTCACCTTTCGAGTTTCGAGCGACGCCAGAGTAGCCTTTACCTTCTCTGAAGATACCAGTTCGCCCACCTTCCCAAGTGCCCTCAACCTCGATCAACCCCTCGGGGGTCGTTCTGCGAATCACTGACTGGCATCCAGTTCCCATTACCGTGAAGAGTGACTCACAGCCGTGGACGCCATACCAGAAAAGATCAGGATGGTGAGGTTCGATTTTGGCTGGACTGGAACAGCGAGCGTAAGTGACTTTTCCAATTGAGCCTCCGCGAACGGCCTGGGTGCTTTTCCCGTATCGAAGCGAGGATGATGAGAAGATCGGGACTCCGGCTTTTTTGGCAAGGTGGTAGATTTTCAAAGTGTCACTGAGACTTCCAGCAACGGGTTTGTCTAGAAAGAGGGGTAGGCCTGCCGCAATAACTGGCCTCGCTTGGGCAAGATGGGGCCGACCGTCGACACTTTCGATCATGACGGCGTCTACTTTCCCGCAGAGTTCTTCAATCGTTTGGCAAATCTCTACCCCAAAGTTTTTCTTCAGAGTTTTGGTGTAACCATCGACTCGTGAGATACTAGATTCGATGTCAGGGCTTCCACCTTTGAAAGCTGCGACCACTTTGGCTCCCTTTATGTGGTCCTTTGCAGTTGCATCATTGATGATCTTCGTGAAAGCCGTGACGTGAGAGGTGTCGAGACCAATCAGGCCAATCCGGATGGGGTCTTTGGCGATGGCAGGCGTGAAGATTAAGAGACTGCAAAAGATGATTATGAATTTTGTCATTTGGTGATCGCTAGATAATTAATTTGATGAGGAGTAGATCATAAACATCTATGCCGTCATCATTATTTTTATTTCTAGGTTAGAGGATAGTTCTGAAAGATCAGATCTTGGTTAGGTAAGAGGGAAGAAATCCTTTTGGTGACTATTTTGGCTTCGCCACTTGTAGCGCTTGGCTATTCATGCGAAACAACCTCTGGATATGGCATGGACGGTATTAATATTTTTCGGCTAATTGGAGTTTGCGGATTGTTGGTTGCTGCTTGGTGCGTTGAGGTCGTCGGTTTCGCTACCTTTCGGAGCGAAGTGAGCAATGGTCCACCAAAAATGAATGTTGTGGATTTTTCTAAAGGGGGCAGTGGCAAACTGCTGATTGGATCTGGTCATGACTTTAATTTGCCGTTTGTCTCTCCCAATGAGGCTCAGAAGCGAATAGATGAGCATCAAAGAAATAAATGGCTGGGCTTGCTGGCAGGTCTCGCGGGAGCATTCGGAGTTTTTTCTTTTGCTAATAAGATCTGGGATGATTGGGTAATCTCCATCACTTGTGTGATGTTCGGGCCTCTCGGAGTAGCCTGGGGATTGAGAAAATCACATGGGAACGTTTAATCTTTAAGGAACGTTCGGCTGGCTACAGAAAGCCGAGGTTTCCTAGTAAACGAAGGGAGGCTATTACCTTGCGAGATTCGTGAGATCCGTTGTGATAGATCCAAAACTCCATGCAGAGCTGCCGAAGTAAAACCTTCGCTTTGTTGTGGCCGATCATTAAAGTTTCCGCCATGCGGATCGTTGTTTATATGCTGCTTTTTCTCAGCAGTGGTCTTTCTGGGAAGTTGACGATCAGCTGGAAGGAAAACTTTTTAAGGATTAACGACGACCGGAATCCGGGCGGGGAGCTTGAGGTTTGGTATCTTGAAGCCTACTGCCGTTCGGGGTCAACTGATCGTGAGTGGAATGAGACTTTGATTAATCATCAGACCAAGCTCCTTTCTGCGACTGAAACTGAAATTAAATTGAGGTGCCAACTAGCTGATGGTGTGATCATTGATCATCTAATTAAAGCCGAAGGAGATAAGGTTTCATTTCGTCTTATTGCTAAAAACCCCACCGATCAGAAATCTGAGGTCCATTGGGGCCAACCTTGTATTCGGGTCGGAGAATTTACGGGGACCCGCAAGGATGCGAACAAGTATGCTTACCTCAAGGACTCATTTGTGTTTCTCAATGATAAGAAATCCTTCATGCCCACTGATAACTGGGCGACAAGTGCGCGTTACGTGCCGGGCCAAGTTTGGTGTCCTTGTCACGTGCCAAAAACAGATGTCAACCCGCGTCCACTTTCAATGGACCAACCCTCAAATGGCTTGATTGGCTGTATTTCCGACGACAAGAAATGGTTGATGGCCACGGCTTGGGATCCTTATCAGGAGCTTTTTCAAGGAGTGATTCGTTGTCTGCATTCAGACTTTCGGATCGGTGGTTTGGAGGCGGGTGAAGAGAAGATAATTCGAGGTGCCATTTATGTAATGGCTAATGACGTTTCGACGCTCATAAAACGGTATGAAGAAGATTTTCCAGCTCAGGTTCGACGTCACCGAACTCTCAGCGACCCTAAGGTGGTTTTGGGGGACCCAGTTTCTGGGAAACGCGTTTCGATCACGACTCCTGACTATGCGGGTACAGATGTCCACCATACTCTCTATCTTCCAGAGAACTGGAATTCGGATTGGAAGGAAAAGAAGGAAAGCTACCCATTGATCGTGGAATATTCTGGCAATCGGGCACCCTCGCTTGGCTCGAGTGGGCGAGTTGAAGATTCGGTTTTAGGGTATGGCTTAAGTGGTGGTGAGGCGGTTTGGCTAAATTTGCCATTTGTGGATGCGACAGGTCAGGCGAATCAGCCTAACTGGTGGGGCGATGAAGCTGCAACAGCTGCCTATGCCAAGAAGGTTGTTCCGAAAATTATGGCAGAGTATGGGATCGACCCTGATCGCGTAATTCTTTGTGGGTTTTCACGCGGAGCGATTGCTGTCAATTATATCGGTTTGTATGATGATGAGATAGCTGCTTTGTGGTCGGGCTTCGTGACGCATGACCATTATGACGGAGTGATGGAATGGCGAGGGACGAAGTGGGGAGCTCCGCTTCCAAGCTATCGGAAGGCTGCTGTAGAGAGATTTAAAAGAATCAATGGGAGACCAGTTTTAATCTGTCAGAATGGTGGGACCAGCGAGATTCGTAAAGTGATAGGTTCGCCCGGAAATGTTTCTTTTTTGGATGTCGATACGAGAGCAATTTTTGGAACTTACCCCACTGAAACAAGAATTCATCCTCACACTGATCGGTGGCTTTTGAAGCCAAGTGATCAGCGTAATAAAGTTTTAGACTGGATGGGGAAACGTGGTTTTTTTTGAACGTGTGGACGCGAAAATTTGAAGGAACTGAGACGAGGTTTCTGTTCCTTGTGAATTCTCATTTAACTGTTCCAGCTTTGGGTTGCCCAGCGAGTGGAGTGTGTGCTTTATCGATGATAGCAACCATTTCCTTAACTATTTCCGGTTGGTCTTTTGCAAGGTCTTTCTCCTCGAAGGGGTCATCTGTAAGATTATAAATTTCAAGAGGAGACATGCCTCCGCTCTTATTGGCTCGGCGGTAGGCTTTCCAAGTCCCTTTGCGTACCGCTTGGGAAAAGATGGTTTGGTTGTCACCTTTGCAGAACTCGAAGTAGAGAAAGTCGTGCTTCTTTTGTTTCTCTCCTCTCAGAAGAGGAAGGAACGAGATGCCATCGATGTTTTGGGGGATTGGTTGTTTGGTAAGCTCGGCCATGGTGGGGAGGATATCCCAGAAGGCGCTGATATGGTCGGTGGTGTGGCCGGGGTTAATGATGGCAGGCCAACGGGCGAGCATAGGAGTGCGAATGCCGCCCTCGTGCATATCTCGTTTCATGCCACGAAGTGACCCAGTGGAATTCCAGAAGCGAGGGTCGTGTCCACCTTCGCGGTGAGCACCGTTATCAGAGGCGAAGATGACGAGGGTGTTGTCGGAAATTTCATAGTGATCGAGGAGGGCTAGGATATCACCAATTTGGTTGTCGAGGTTCTCGATCATGGCTCCAAATCCTGCAATGGGATTAATCACGTCAGGAACTGTATCGGTGCCATCGCCACCGTGGATCCGGTATTTCCCAATGATTTTATCAAACTGCGGGTATTTCTTGCGCCACTTAGAATGGAGTTCTTCGGGCGCATGCATGGCAGCGTGAGGAACGGCCGTTGGAATGTAGCAAAAGAAAGGGGTTTTGCTTTTCGCGTTCGATTCAATGAACTGCATGGCGTGGTTCATGATGATATCGTGAACGTATTGCCCCTTTTTGAGCGGCTTCTCTTTCCCGTTGTGAACGTAACTAGTGGGGTAGTAGGTATGAGCAATCGTCTGACTTTTCCAGCCCACAAATTCATCGAAACCATGGGTCAGGGGATTGGCGTTTCCTTCGACATGGGTATATCCGAGCCCCCACTTCCCGTAGGCGCCGGTAGTGTAGCCGGCGGCTTTAAAGATTTCGGGGAGGACGGTCAGTTTTGGGTCAAGAGGCGCGACTTTGTTTTCAGTGACATTGCCGCGGAGATAAACTGTTCCGGGCTGCTGGCCAGTCATGAGAACCGCGCGCGAAGGGCTGCAGACAGTATTGCCAGAATAGTGGGCAGTGAACCTTAAACCTTCGGTGCCAATCCTATCAATATTAGGGGTCGTAAATTTTTTCTGTCCGTAAATGGAAAGGTCACCCAAGCCAAGGTCATCGGCGAGGATATAGATCACGTTCGGCTTATCTAGCGCCTTTGAAAAAGTGGATGAAAGTAGGATCAAAAGAAAAACTCTCTTCATGAGGGGGAGCTTTTCCAATGAGAGGCCCTTCGTCGAGTTATTCCTTGGTCTTAGCGAGTGAGATGATTTTAAATTATCCAATGCGATACCCTTCTCAAATTTCCGCAAAGCTTTCGGCCAGGCTGCCGGCGGTTCTGAGGTTTTATTTCAATGCTCTTTAAGTCCCGCAGAAAGTATTGCAAACAATCTCCTCTGGTGTTGGGGGCTGTTGCAGTTTTCCGAAGCCTTCCTGCTCGTTGTAAGGATTCTGAAGCGCCTTGTGTAGCTCATGGAAAGGGGAAAAGTTGTCTTGCTGGGCGGCTTCGATTACTTCTTCGATCCGATGGTTGCGGGGAATATAAGCTGGGGTCATGACCTTCATGAGAGAAGTGTCTGGTAGTCCTGCCGCATTCCATCTTGCCAGCCAATCTTGGGCTGGTTCCTTATCTTCAAAATTTAAGAGGAAGGAATCGGAGCTGTTGCTAAGGCTGCGAAAGGTGAGGGTGAAGTCGGTTTTCTGCGAAGCCATTAGGTCAAGCAAGGCTTGAATGAGTTCGGGATCGTTGTTTTTGGGAAGTCCGATCTTTTTTGAGAAGATCTCAAGGTGAGCTTCATCAAAAAGGGAGGGAAACTTTTCCAGTTCACCTTTTGCCATTTGGACCGCTTTTTCTTGATCCTCATCAAAGAGTGGGAGGAGGGCTTCGGCGAGGCGGGTTAAATTCCATTGAGCGATACTAGGTTGGTTTGAATAAGCGTAGCGGCCATTTTGGTCGATATAGCTATACTTTTGCGTGGGATTGAATCGGTCCATGAAAGCGCATGGGCCGTAGTCGATTGTTTCGCCGGATAAGCTCATGTTGTCGGTATTCATGACTCCGTGAATGAAGCCGACCCCCATCCACTGTGCGATCAGTCGGGCTTGTTTACGGATGACATCTTGGAAGAGTTCGAAGGCGGTGGATGCCTTAAGGTTGTGGCGGTGGATCGCATATTTCACAAGCACCTTAAGGCTTTCAGTATCGCCTCGGGCGGCGAAATATTGAGCGGTTCCGATTCGAAGGTGGGAGCTCGCAACTCTGGTAAGAATCCCCCCTTTTTCAGGCTGTTCGCGAAAGACTAATTCGCCGCTCATAACTGCGGCGAGAGCGCGGGTTGTGGGAATGCCCAACGCATGCATCGCTTCCGAGACGATATATTCTCGGAGGACAGGTCCAAGAGCGGACCGACCATCGCCTCGACGGGAAAAAGAGGTGGGGCCAGCACCTTTTAGTTGGATATCCTTCCCCCCGATTTCTCCAATTAGAATGGCTCGGCCGTCACCGAGTTGCGGAGAGAATCCTCCGAATTGGTGACCGGCATAAGCCATGGCAAGAGGTTCGGCTCCTTTAGGAATCGAGTTTCCGGCTAGAACGGCTAGTCCTTCGTCACTCCTGAGGAAATCGGGATCAATTCCAAGCTCTTCTGCTAGCCCGGCATTCACCGCGATGATGGAAGGCTGAATGACCGGAGTGGGTTTGGTTTTGTTGAAGAAGCTCTCGGGTAGCCGGGAAAAGGTATTTTGAAAGTTGAGCTTCATTAGAATGATTCTAGCGTAAAATGATTGAACCGCGATCGCTGAAGCACACGGTTTTTTGGCGAGTGATTCATGATTCTGTTATGAGCAGGTTTATATTTTCGCGGAGTCTGTCGCTACTGTGAATTCCCTTATTAGTCTTTAGTCTGAACTGAACCCCACCAAGTCTTATTGGGTTGGTAGCCGGGCTTTAGAAAATTAGCGTGCTGCTTTTCAAGCTGAGCCTTCTTTTTGGTATGAAGTGTCTTGATTTGCTGAGCTTTTTTTTCTGCGTCGAAGCGAGGGTCACGCTTGGGGATTTTAGCTCCGACTTCGGTAAGGTGAGCGGTGAGCTTAGCTGAAAGTTTTTTAACGAGGCCCGGGTTTATCGCAGCGAGGTCATTGGCTTCGCTGATGTCTTCTTTCACATTGTAGAGTTCCTCATGGCCGTCTTCGTAGTAGCGAATGAGCTTGTGGTCGCCATCGCGAATAATGCTAGACGGTTCGCCGCCTTGATTACCATAGTGAGGGTAGTGCCAGTAGAGAAGACGTTCCGAGCATTCTCCTCTGAGTGCGGGGACAAGCGAGATGCCATCGATGTGGTGAGTCGGTAGCTGTTTGAGCCCAGCGAGTTCAAGGAGAGTGGGGTAGAAGTCAGTGCCGGTTGCAAATTGGCTGGAAGTTGATCCGGGCTTGGTGACTCCAGGTGCAACGATGTAGTAGGGTTGACGGATACCACCTTCCCATTGGCGCCCTTTTCCGCCCCGCAGGGGAAGACAGGCTGTAGCAAAAGCATCGCCTGATGATACCCCACCATTATCTGAGGTGAAAATTACAATGGTATTTTTATCGAGCTTAAGTTCCTTGAGCTTGTTCATGACGAGGCCGACGGCATTATCCATAGATTCCATCATGCCGCCATAGATCGGGCAGTCTTGCACCTGACGGACAGGAAGAGTGCGATCGTTTTTGAACCGTTCTGTGAAGAGGCCGGTTGTACTAGCTTTTTTACGATACTTTTCCCAGAGATCGGGCGAGGTTTGAATTGGGCCGTGAACGGAGTAGAAAGACAGGAAAGCGAAAAAAGGCTTTTTGGAATTCGTTTTGCTGATGAAGTTGTTGGCTTCCGTGGCAAGGCGGATGGGAAGGGATTCGCCATTGGGGCCGTCATTGAGTTTTGGGTTGTTGAAAGGAGCAAAATAGCCGCCCCGTGGTGATCCTGAGTAATACCCTCCTTTGTTCACTTCGAATCCGTGGTCTTCGGGGCCGGATCCTTCGCCGCCGATATGCCATTTTCCAGCAAAGAAAGTGCGATAACCGCCCGACTTCAGCGCTTCTGAAACGGTCGTGATTTTTGCAGGAAGTCGTGATCCGTTTGCGGGCGGGAGGACTTTGTCATTTCGCTTCCAATTCATCCCGGTGGCGGCGCCAATCCAGTCGGTGATGCCAATTCGGGCAGGGTATTGGCCACTCATAATAGAGGCACGGGAGGGGGAACAGACTTGGCAGGTTGAGTAGCCATTGGTAAAGCGCATACCGCTGATGGCAAGAGAGTCAATATGTGGCGTCTCGTAAAAGGTAGAGCCTTCGCAGGAGAGATCCTTGATCCCTAGATCATCTGCAAGGATGAAAAGAATGTTGGGTTTGTCTGCCGCAAGGATGGGCAGAGCAAAAAAGACTGAGAGTAAATTCCGCATAAGCTTAAGGTTGTCGGGGCCGGATGTCAGAGCAAGGTCAAATCAATCTCTACGATTAGAAGACTAATCTTCGAGGAATACAGGATCTAATCCGATAGTTGTGATTGTTCTGCTCAATCGTAACGCGCAAGAGGAGTTTACTGATCTTTTCTTTTGGTATTATTTTTTCTCGATCCGATACACGTGCGATTTAGTACGCAGGTAAATGGCTTTTTCATTGAGAGCCGGCGAAGCCATACAGCCATCGTCGAGTTGATTAGTCGCAACGATTTCCAGTTCGGGACCAGGTTTAACGACGAAGGTTTTTCCTTTTTCGTCCGCGAAGTAGAGGTGTTTGTCGGCATAAACTCCGGAAGCTGAGAAAGCAGTTTTGAGAGCAAGGTATTTTTCAATTTGCCCTTTCTTAGAGTTGAGAACGCTGAGGATGCCGGATTCGGAAGTGAAGTAGGCATCGCTACCGATTACTACGGGTGAGCAGCGACCAGGAATGCGTTTAAAGATGTCCCATTCGATATGGCTTTTGGTAATGTCACCTTGAGTCTCGTTATCCAATCTAACTCCGAGGAGGTGAGGTTTACCGAGGCCGGTGTTGATGAGTGCCATATCGTTACCTACAAAGACGGGGGCAGCGGCATTTGAAAATCCTTTATAAAGGATCTTCCAGAGCTCTTTGCCAGTATCAGCATCGTATGAGTAGCAGGCCTTTGCCCCAGGCGAGACGAGTTGCCTGACTCCGTTCAGGGTAACGAAGTTTGGAGTGGAGTAAGCTTTGCGAAAATCGCCACCGCCTCGAATCTTACCATCTGGTTCCACGTCGCCGAAATCGGTATTACGCTCGCTTCTCCAGATCTTCTTCCCGGTCTTTCGGTCGAGTGCAATCAGATATTGCACGTCAACCCCGTCCATCGTGAGGATGATCAGATTCTTGTGGAGAACGACTGATGAGCCGGGACCACGAAAGTGCTGACAGGGAAGATCGCGGCGTTCCCAGACTGCTTTGCCAGTTTTTCGATTGAGGGCGGTGGTGCCGTAGCTGCCGAAGTGGATGTAAACATGCTCTGAATCGATAGCAGGTGAGCAGGATCCATAGCCATTAACGTGGTTGCTGAGTGGCTCCGGGGCCTCGTTTTCGAAGAGGAGGATGTCGTGAACTTTCTTGCCCGTAGTTTTATCAAGGCAGATCGCATACATCTTTTTACCATCAGGAGTAGCGTTGGTGACCCAGACTTCGTTGTCCATCACGACGGGAGTGGACCAGGCCCGGCCAGTGACTGGGGTCTTCCAAACGATATTCTTACCTTCGCTCCACTCGATGGGGAATCCATGAATCTTGCCGTCTGCAGCTGGTGGATAGTGGCCATCGTTGGTAGGGCCGCGGAAAGCGGGCCATTCAGCTTGGCCGGGAACAACGAGACAGGAAAAAAGAAGGGCTCGAACGAACATAATTGCTAGTCTGTCATTTGGGTGTCGGGCATCAAGGGGGAAGTTGTAAGAGATGCAGGGAATGAGGACTTCTTGGGGCTTGGAATGGGAGGATACTTTTACTAAACTAGCCCCTTATGAAAACTTTTGCCTTCCTGCTGTTGACCCTTCCTCTTGCTGCTGATCATCATCAATCCAACGAATTGACCGCCGCCGAAAAGAAGGCCGGTTGGACTTTGTTGTTTGATGGAAAATCGACTGAGCATTTCCGGAACTATAAAAAGGAGAGCGTTTCTCCGAAGTGGGTGGTGAAGGATGGTATCCTGACTCTGACAGGCAAAGGTGGCGGCGATATTATCACGAAGCAGGAGTATGGAGCCTTTGAGTTCACCGTCGATTACAGGATTTCGAAGGGTGGAAATTCGGGGTTAATGTTTCACGTGAAGGAGACGGAATCTCGCCCTTGGCAGACCGGGCCAGAAATCCAGATCCAAGACAATATCGATGGGCATGATGCTCAAAAAGCAGGCTGGCTTTATCAACTTTACCGTCCGGCAAAGGGCGTTGACGCAACCAAGCCAGCAGGTGAGTGGAATACTCTCAAGATTTTGATCACGCCTGAAAAGTGCGTGCAATGGATGAATGGAACGAAATACGTCGAATACGTTAAGGGTTCAGATGATTGGGATAAAAAAGTAGCAGCTTCCAAGTTTAGAAAATTTAAGAATTTCGGTAAGGCAACGGAAGGCCACCTTTGTCTTCAAGATCACGGGAACGTCGTGTCCTTCAAAAATATTAAAGTTAGGGAAGTAAAATAGTTTTTGGCTTTTAATCGGAGGTTTTATGAGACGATTTTTTCTTTTCCTTTGGCTAACATCCTTTGGGTACGCGGGCGATGTGCATCTCTTTATTCTTTCCGGTCAGTCGAATATGGCTGCGCTGAAGCCGGAGAAATCTTTTTTGCCGGAGCTTAAGAAGCTACTGCCTAGCGATGAGATCCAGCACGTTAAGTTTGCGAAGGGTGGGCAGCCGATTCGGAAGTGGGTGAAGAATTTCGATGCGATTGCGGCTAAAAGTAAGCTGTTGCCGAGAAAAGATCCGGGTGCTTTTTACGATCAAACTTTGAAGGCGGCTCGTGCCAACATTATGGCCAAAACGCCCAAAACGATTACTTTTCTTTGGATGCAGGGTGAGCGTGATGCCAAGGAAAAGCTTTCGGCTGCTTACGAGGAAAGCATGAACACGCTGATTGCAGACCTGCGCAAAGATCTCAATGCCCCTGAGATGAATTTCGTGATTGGCCGACTCAGTGATTTTTCAACCACAGAGCATTGGGAAGCTGTGAGAACTGCGCAGGTGAAGGTTGCTAAAGACGATTCCCGTGGATCGTGGGTTGATACTGATGACACCAACAACAAAGTGAAGAATGGGAAGCCTCACAACGATCTTCATTATACCAAAGAAGGTTATGATCTCTTCGGCCAGCGTCTCGCACGCCAAGCGGTGAGATTAATAAAAGGGGAAGAGCCTGACTCTAAAGGGAAACCTTGAGGTTTTTTGTGGGGGCGTCTTTTTCTGGCTACTTTTTGAGCCAGGGCTGGCGCTGGTTCTTGGTGATTTCGGCGTCGAGTTCTTTCATGCGAGTGCCTAGTTTAGCAACGATTTCGGGATGCTTGTCCGCGAGGTTTGTTTTTTCACCGAGGTCAGAGTCGAGGTCGAAGAGCATGACTTGCCCGCCGCTTGCGGGTTGGTTTTTACGGCGACGATTTTTTTTGATGAGGACCTTGTATTTACCCTGACGAAGGCCTTCAAGATCGCCACGTGAGGTATAGTAAATGAATTCGTTGCGGGGGCTTTTGGTGTCACCGGTAAGAAGATTCGATATGTCGAGGCCATCGATTTTATTTTCTTTCGGGAGGGGGGCTTCAGTGAGGGATGCGATGGTGGGAAGAAGATCGATTGTGCCGCAGAGTTCGTCGCAAGTGGTGCCAGCTGGAATGCGGCCGGGAGCCCACATGACACAGGGAACGCGTTGGCCGCCTTCAAAAGTAGTACCTTTGCCATCGCGAAGAGGGCCGGCAGATCCACCGTGGTGTTTGAACTGAAGCCACGGGCCATTGTCGGTTGTGAAAATAAGGTAGGTGTTTTGGGCGAGCTTGAGTTCGCGAAGAAGATTTGCAATACGGCCGACTTCAGAGTCGATATGCTCAATAACGTTAGTGTATGCGTTGAGCGGATTTGGGTCGCGGATTTCATCTGGCACGTAGAGTGGGATGTGTGGCATGGAGTGAGGCAGATAAAGAAAGAAAGGTTTGTCCTTATTGCTTTTGATGAACTCAATTGACTTGTTGGTATATCGTCGGGTCACGGTCCGTTGATCGACCGGCACTTCGAGGATTTTGTCGTTCTCCATTAGAGGGGTTTTCCACTGAGTGAGGGTAGACTCGGGGTCTTTCCAAAGGGCATCCATTCCGGCCCAACCACCTTTAGGTTTCCCCTTATTGTCGGGGTGATTCATATCGTTCGAGTAGGGGATGCCAAGATAGGTATCGAAGCCATTACTCTGCGGGAGAGTTTCAGGGTGGTGCCCAAGGTGCCATTTGCCGAAGCAGGCGGTGGCGTATCCTTGATCTTTCAGGTGATCAGCAATGGTATGTTCTTTGGGGTTGAGGCCTTTTTGAGAGGAGGGAAAGAGGACGTGCTGGTGCATGCTGACCCGCTTTGGATAGCAGCCAGTGAGAAGGGCAGCGCGCGAGGGGGAACAGACAGGGGAAGCGACCATGAAGTTCGTAAATTTGCGGCCTTCTTTCGCGAGGCGGTCGATGTTGGGTGTTTTGATTTTGGTGGAGCCAAAGCAGCCGAGATCGCCGTAACCTTGATCATCGGTGAAGATAATTATAAAGTTGGGCTTTTTTGCAGCGCTTGCGGAGAGGCATTTGAGGGCGAAGATCAGAAGGAAGAAGATTTTCATTTGTGGTTTGGTTGTAGTGTTTTGAGGGTGTCAAAAGGGCGTTTTTGTGAGCGCTTAAAAACGTTCGCCGGGCCCGGTGTTCCAGAGAAGGTGCATTTCTTCAAGAGTGGGAATTTTGGCCGGTCGGATGACTCGGAATCCTAAGCCCCAGTTATCGGTATGATACCAGATAGATTTTGGGTCCTGAGGGTCAGTGTTTTTCCAGCTTCTGTCAGACGGAAGACGCTGGCCTGAACGCAGCTCTTGGGGATCGCAATCCCAATGGCCGCCACGAGTGACTCGAGGGTAGCGTTTAGGAGAAAGCGCGAAAGGATTGATGGTGCTTCCAGGGTGTTTGCTGTAATCGGGTAGGTAGGCGTCTATGGTCCACTCGCTCACGTTGCCGTGCATGTCGAAAAGCCCCCAGGGATTTGGCTTTTTGGTAGCGACGGGTTGATAAGAACCATCAGAGTTCTCAAAATACCATGCATATTCGTCGAGTTTAGAGGGGTCATCTCCAAAGGAATAGGCGGTGGTGGTTCCGGCACGGCAGGCATATTCCCACTCGGCTTCGGTGGGGAGTCGGTAATAGTGACCGGTTTGAGCCGTTAGCCATTCACAAAATTTTGAGGCGGAGTGTTGGGTTGCAGCGACGGCCGGGTATTTGCTGTCGTAGCCTGCGTTATCTCCCATGCTATTGTGCATAGGCATATAGGGTGGAGTAGGCTGAGAAATAGCGTCGATGAGATTAGGATTACTTTGAAGGGGGGCTTCGGGTGAGAGCTTATTGCCGTCGAGGTCGAGAGTGCCGTCCTTGTTACGATTCTTACCGTTTTCCATGAAAGCCCGGTAAAGGCCCCAGGTGGTTTCGGTTGAAGCCATCCAAAAGGGCTCGATTTGGATTTTCTTTTGCGGGCCTTCATCGTCAGAGCGATCTGCTTCACTGTCGGGAGTTCCGATCGTGAATTCGCCACCCGAGATGGGGAGCATTTTAAAAGAGGCATTCTCTGCTCCGGCTATGATTTCGGTGTAGGCCTCGAGGCCACCTTCAGGGATGGGTTTAAGTTGGGCGAAGATTTTCTCGGAGACGGGAAGAAACGCGGCGGCGCTGTCCGGCATGTCACCGGGAATAATGTTCAAACTATCAGCATTGATTTTTGGGGATTCTGGCTTGGGCTCGGCTCTTTCTTCTGGAAGAAATGAGTATAGTTCACGGTCGCAGCAAGAGCTAAGGAAGATAAAGATCGAGAGGGTGAATATTTGAGGAGGGAAAGGTCGGATCATTGTAGGATTTGCTGACATCGCTGTTTAACTGGTCGCTAAAATCTATCAAGCCTTCTTGGTTGACCTCATATAAAAAGTAGAGAGGATCTCGGTCTTATGAAACGAATCGGACCGTCTCTCAGTGCATTGTTAATAGGTGGATTTTTAAACGCTCAGGATCTTTTGAAGCCTTTAGTTGTGGAGGGTGATGCGGTTGGTAATGTTGCTGTAGAAACACTTGATGCAGAGCGCCTTAACGAGCTTCTTGGTTATCTTCCAGGATTTGCATCAGTTGCTTCTGATTCAGCTGGTTACGGCGATATTATAGGAGTGCGTGGCTCCACAAACACCCTGTTTTTTGGAGGCGCGGGTGTCGCAATGGTTGTCGACGATGTTCCATATGGTGATGTTTTGGGATATTCGACTGAGTTTTTTGATTTGGAATCGTTCACTCTCCACCGAGGACCCCAGGGGTCCCGGTTTGCGCGTAATGGGGTGGGGGGGCTCATGGAATTGAGAACACCCGGGCCAACCAAGGAGTACGAGCATGGATTTAGCGCTGAGTATGGTAGCTACAATCTCACTCACTTGCGTTTCCGTTCCAGCGGGCCTCTCGACAAGGATTGGTCCTACGCCTTCCAGACTTATTTGAAAGAGCGTGACGGTTTTGTTGATAATGTAACTCTTGGCCGCGAAACCGACACTCGTGAGCAGTTAGGTACTCTGGGGAGCCTTTACTACAATCCAAGCGAGGATTTCGAAATGCGGTTTCGCTTCATGTATGAGCGGACGCGCGATGGAAGTCAGCGCTTGTCTGCGTTGCCGGGGACAACTTCGGCCTTTGGAGAGTTTGTCGATTCGCAACTTGTGAAAGATCCTTTCAAAGTGGCCAGCAATATCCCGGGAGCGACCGAGATTGATCGTTTTCAGCTTTCGATGCACCTTGATCAAGACTTTGGGAAAGTAAATCTGAAGTCCATCACGGCCTTCTCGAATTGGAAGCTTGGACCAAATATCGTGGATCTTGATTTGACGGCATTCGATCTCTCAAGATCATCAATTAGACACGAACAAAATCTTTTTAGTCAGGAATTTCGCCTTCAGTCCGATCAAGATGCCGACGTCAGATGGCTCAGTGGATTGGCCTACTTGAACAAAGATAATCAGGGCTTGGCTAATCGATTCTTCCCGATTGGTAACAATATCTCGGCGAATCAATTCACTAGCTTTGACATTGATGAAGAGAGTGTTGCCTTGTTTGGAAACGTTCAGTGGGATGCGGTTGAGGATCTTACCATTGAGGTGGGTGGGCGTCTTGAGTCTGTTGAGAATTCCATCAGTCGGAGTAAAACCGATCCAGGTGGAGGATTCATTCCTCTCCCTCCAGCTTTCGCGGGTGAAAGCAATGGCGTTTATTTCTCGCCCTCTCTTGGGGCGAACTATGTTGTGACCTCTGAGACAAGTGTATTTGCGAGAACCTCACTTTCCTACAAACCTCAGGGCTTTACAGCTTACAGTGACAACCCGGCCACCACGGAATTTGACGAAGAGCAATCGTTGGAAACTGAAATTGGGGTCCGTTATCAAAGCTCTGATCAATCAATGGGTGGGGAGTTACGTGGTTACTTCAAGCAGATCGACGACTATCAGCTCAATCAAAGCGTTCCAGTCACTGATTTCATTATCGTTAATGCAGACCGTGTCGAGGCTCTTGGCGTGGAAGGTGAAGTTTTTTGGAAGCCGATCAGTGGATTGACCGTTCAAGCGAGTGCAGGTTGGAACCAGATCGAGTTTGAGGAACATACTGGGGCTGCTGGGGCAGATTTGTCTGGAAATGATGTTCCGTTTTTACCGGAGTTTACGGCTGGAATGGTTGTCAGGTATGATTTTGAGAATGGCTTTTTCGCCCAGACTGGTTTGAGAGCCGTGGGTGCTACCTTCTTTGATGAGACAAACAATAGCGACTATCGCCAAGGGTCTTACGAGGTGTTGGATGCCCAGCTCGGTTATCAAGGAGACAGCTGGAATGCCGCGATTTTTGCACGTAACCTTCTCGACGAAGATTACTACAATTTTATGAATAATTCGATCTCGGCAGGAGTTGCTGGTGACCCTGAAATGTATGGGGTTCGGATAGGTTTGGAATTCTAAAACAATTCAGAAATAGATTGGGCTTGCCAGTAAGGCGGTTTTGTGGTTTTCCCTTCCGCCCGCAGGCGAAACTTCGTTTGTTAAACTTTGAGGTCATGGATGCAGACAATATCGTTCCGTTTGAAGCACCTACCCCTCCTCGTTCCAGTGCGATCCCTATGAAAAACGATCTTGTCGAACAGGCTGCTGAAATTGTCGCCGATCCCCTCGTGCTCATCAACCTCGTGTCGAAGCGCGTGGCTCAATTGAATCAGGGCCGCTCCCCTTTAATCGAGGCGCTTCCCAGCATGGGTTTTGCCGATATTGCTCTTACTGAAATTATCGAAGGTAAGATCAAGCTAGTTGAGGGATCTAATTCCTAAAGCTGGATTGCTTTTTTCCGGGCAGACGCAATTCTAGGTGTCATGTCGAAAGAAGTAGCCACTAATAAGAGGGCGCGTCGTGATTATAATATCACGGACACCTTTGAAGGAGGACTCGTCCTCCGTGGCACTGAGGTGAAATCGATCCGGGAAGGAAAGGTGAGTATAACGGAATCTTTCGCCAGGATTGAGCGTGGCGAGTGTTGGCTCTATGGATGTGATATTCAGCCGTGGCAAACCGCGGGATCCTTTTTTCAGCACGAGGCAAAGCGCCCCCGTAAACTTCTTCTTCATAAGAATGAGATTTTAAAGCTTTCCCAAGCTACCTTACAAAAAGGCTTCACTTTGATTTGTCTCAAGCTCTATTTCAAAGGGCGTCGGGTAAAAGTCCAACTTGGCCTCGGAAAGGGTAAAGGGCACAACGATCAGCGACATGATCTTAAAAAGAAGACCGAACTTCGTGAGGCTCAGCGAGAAGTCGCTCGCTTCAACAAGGGACGCGGGCTCTAGGCTGATCTCTTTCGGTTACCGATGGGTTGGCTCGGCGAGAGCCTTCAGGACTGGCTTAAGTTCCTTGGCTTTTTCATACGTCTTTTCGAGGTTTGCCATCATACGCTCAAATTTTTTTGGGCTATGATCGGTTAGTGGTTTGAAGTGGCTTCCGTATTTGGCGAGTTGGGTTTCGGAAAAATTATCAAGAGCATCTCTTCCTTGAACATGAGCTACGGCCTCTTTGCTTTTTAAAAGTTGGGTGTGAAGCTTTTCGATCTCTTTCTTAAAGCGTCCCTTCAGCCTGCAATCTGAGTTAAGCATACGGGTAAGGTAGGCGGCCTGTCCTTCCGAGATAGAGGCAAGATCTTTGAGCCACGGGAGGACTCGCCCTTCAAATGTTTCGATTTCATTTCCTCTACTCGAGGCGTTTTCATAAAGACCTTGGGCATACATCCAGATCATGCCAATTGTGATATCCCGGGAATCTGGCATATCACGGGCACCAAAATAGAGCATGTGAGTCGCATCTTCGTCGAACTTTGCAGCGGCATAAGCAGTCATGTAGCGATGGCTGCTATTTGTGCTGCCTGCCATAAAGTGGTGACCTTGATTGGCTCCGGTCATATTTGGAGTAAGGTATCCCGAGACCGTGTAGGTGCCGGCGCTTCGGATCTTGAGTGAATTGTGCAAGGCAGCGGCGCCACCGCTTTTATCGCCGCCAAAATGAATGCCATGGCCGCTAATTTTGTAGTCACGTTTCACATCCGAGAGGACATTTCGGGTGTGGACGAAATTGTTGAGTAGTGTGACTTGACCTTCGTGACGAGCCTCGATCGGGCTTGCGATAATCATTCCAAGAACATCGGCAGCTTCAGTAAAGCGTTGCAAGGTTTCCTGCTTAGCGCCATCCGATTGGGTCCAAATCATCACCGGAGCGCGAGTTCCGGGGCCGAGATTTTTTGGGATGTAAACGAAGTAAGACGTATCGACGCCTGCTTTGATAGGTCCTTCTAAAGTTCCGGCATTCGCGGCCAACTGGACCTCCTTCTTTTTGAAATGCTTCTCCAGAAATGCCTGATCATCTTCTGAAAATTCGTCGATTCCTAGGGTGAGTTCACGGCCGTCTTTCGTGATCAGTTGGATGGAACCGTTCTGGGTCATTTCGCTGGCTTTGGCGGTAATTTTACTCCCGCTCTTAGAGTTCCAGATCCGTAATTTCGTCGGCTCGGCCACCCCTGCATATGAAGAAATCGCGAAAAGTAGGAGAGCGAATCGACGGTAACACATTACTGAAGGGAACCTATGGTTGTTCAGAATAGATGTCAAAGGCCAGGAGAGCCTATGGCTATGCTTCCCGGATACCTCGAACTGCTGCGGCCATGTCAGGAGCGCCAAAAGTGGATGATCCCGCAACAAAGACATTGGCACCTGCTGCTTTCGCTATTGAAGCGCTCTCTGGGCCAATCCCACCATCTACTTCTATATGGTAGTTTAGCTTGTTTTCGGTCCGGTGTTTTACTCCGGCTTCGACCTTGACCATGACTTCTTCCATGAATGACTGGCCCCCGAACCCAGGGACTACTGTCATTACAAGAAGGAGGTCAATATCTTCCAAAAAAGGGAGGACAGCTTCAAAGGGCGTCGCTGGGTTCAGAGCTAAGCCAGCAAGGCAATTTGCTTCACGAATCGCTTTAATTGTAGTGGTCACGTTGTGGTCTGCTTCTGGTTCTACATGAACCGTGATTAGGTCGGCTCCAGCCGCCACAAATCGTGGCAGATAGTGATCCGGCCGAGCGATCATGAGGTGCACATCGAGGAAGATATCGTTTGTCTCATGCACGGCTTGGATCATTGCTGGTCCAAAAGAGATGTTATCGACAAAATGTCCATCCATGACATCCAGATGCATCCAATCTGCTCCGGCGTTAATGGCGCGGGAGGTTTCTGCCCCGACTCTGCCGAAGTCGGCGGCGAGGAGAGAGGGGGCGATGATGCGATCTTGGTGGTTCCACTTTTTCACGCTGCGAGTCATAAGGTGAAAACTAGCTTGAGGCGCGCAAAAAAATCAGTTCCGGAGGAGGACCTGTTTTCCTAGTGGTTTGGGCAAGGTGGCGTTCTCTTTGAAGAGAACCGACTTGAAATCCGTCTAGTTTTAGCAGGCTGTTAGTTAGATAAGGGGAGGTAGGCTGATATTTCCGACTGGACAAATAGTGTTCATTGAAACAATAGTCTCCCATGGCTCACAAACTCACTCAGCGCCAACAACAGCTGTTGGACTTTCTTAAGTTATCTCAAAATAAAAATGGTCTAATGCCCTCGACTCGTGAAATTCAGGCGCATTTCGGTTTTGCCAGCCAAACTGCGGCAATGAGTCATCTGCGGGCTCTTGAAAAAAAGGGAGTTATCGTTCGCCTGCCAGGTAAGGCAAGAGCTGTGGTTTTTCCTGAGGATTTGGAACGAGAGGAAGTTGTCGACATCCCAATATATGGTTCGATCGCAGCAGGAATGGCGGAAGCAGTGGAGGAGGAGAAACAAGGTTGTATTTCCATCGACATTGCTTCGCTCGGAATCCCACGAAATGCCCGCACCTTTGCTCTTAAAGTTCGTGGGGAGTCTATGATCGATGCCCATATTTGTGATGGTGATACTGTATTGCTCGAATTCAGGGAGCCACGACACATGGATATTGTGGCGGCTTTGATTGATGGTGAGACAACCTTAAAGCGTTTTGTATTGGAGAACGGTCGCCCTTTTCTTCGTGCTGAGAATGAAAATTTCCCTGATTTAATTCCAGCTCGCGAGCTTGTGGTGCAAGGGGTGTTAGTAGGATTGCTGCGGACGGGGCTGATGTAGTCTCGATCTGCTTTTTGAATCAAAGTCTGAGGCGCTCACCCTTAGGCTTTTTTTGACTAGGAAGAGGATGGTGAACCTCACCAAGGCTGTGGGGTGCTTAAAGGTAGGGCCTGTGAATTTAAAATGAGTTTGGAAAACAGAATTCCCTGTGGTCTTATAGCACCCAAGCCACAGCTTTGTCGGCGTGCGACGGATCGTAACTACCTCAATGATACATAAATTTTTATTACTAGCCGGTTCGGCTTTGACGATGGGGCCACTGGTTCTTCAGGCAGGTGGATTTTCAGCCGACCATTCTGAGACAAAGAAAAAGGAGAGCTCAGGTGATTGGTGCGAGACTTTGCAGGATTTCGGAACCCTCTATAATGTGAAAAAAAAGAATAACCCTTATGTTCAAAAGGTTAAGATTTTTGGCCGTTATCAACAGCAGTGGGCTTATTCTGACGGCTCAGATCGGGGGCGTGATTTTAGTGGTTATGGCCAAGAATTGCGTCGATTTCGAATAGGTGCCTCAGTGGAGTTCCTTGACCGCTGGAAAATACACGGACGAATCAATTTGGAAGAGGGAGGATTTAATGACACCAAAATTAGACATGATGACTTTGATGAATTGACCATTCGTTATGAGTCGAGGGATCTCTTTTTTTTTAATGAGCCTTCGATAGCTTACGGTCTCACTAAAATTGATTTCGGTGGTGAATGGTATGCGACTTCAAAAGAGATCAAAACTGTGGAGCGAAGTAACCTCTCCAACATATATTCTCCAAATCGATCCACCGGTTTTCTCTTTTTAGCTGAAGTTGAAGACTTTGATATTGTTTTGGGAGTTTTCTCATCTCGTGAGCACAACTACGCACTCGCAGACTGGGATGGTGGTCGTGGCTACTTTACCTCGATCCGGACCAAGATCGGTAAGGGAAAAGTACGGGCAGATTTTCTCTATGTGGATGCGACTGAAGTGGAAGATGAGATCTTTGGCTTCGAATGGGCCACTTCTTTGTCATACGATAAAGATATTGGGAGCTGGAATTTATTTTTAAATGGGACCTATGGGCGCTTCGATAGCGGTGACATTTACGGAGTTGTTGTCATGCCCTCAATGTTCATTATTGAAGATCGACTCGAAGCTGTGTTTCGTTATCAGTGGGCGTCGTCAACTGAATTACAGCTGCGACCGGGACGAGGTGGACATACTTCCGTTCGCGCATTTGCTGAGGCTGACGGGGTTAAAATATCCAAGGGTGACGAAAACCATACTTTTTACGCCGGCCTAAATTATTATTTTTGTGAGGATAATCTTAAACTCATGGCGGGAGTGGAACATGAGACGCTAACTGGGGGAAATGCTGATACTGAGGCGACTACGATCTGGGGGGCCTTGCGCTTCTTTTTCTAGCAGGCTTAGGAAAATTGTTCGTTCGTTGGGTGGAGGCAATGATGCGATGTGACAAAAACATGCTCTAGGAGGCTAATCTTTTGGCGGTATAATCACGGTGACCGGGAACGCGAGGGGCTCGTAAAATAACAATCAAGGGCATTTTCCTTGGGAATAATATCAGGTGGGACGAGTTGGCGATCTTATGGAGAAAGGAGTGTCTAAAAGATTTGTTGGGATCCCGTATTTAAATCTTAAAACGTTCATTATTAGTGTATTAAGTGTATTCCGCACTCGAAATTAGAGCTTCTTTTGGGTTTTTAGTCGGAAATTGTCATTATTTATTCGGAAACACTGATTATTTAGGCTTTCTGGTTGATCTTTGGTGATGCTTGGTGTACTCCGGTGACTTCCAAAACACTTGGAAGGGCGTTTTTATGAAAAAATGCGAACATTATCGCTCAGGTCAATTGGACCGCCAGCTTGATCCGAAGGGGAGATTTTCCCTTCCGGTTGACTGGCGCCCGGTCCACGGCGAGAGCGTTTACTTCGTAAAAGTTAGGGTCGAGGAGATCCCGGCTCTCAGGGTTTTCACTCAAACCGCTTTTGATCGAAAACTCTCAGATATTGAAACGACAATAGATGCTACTCCGGCTCAGCGCGACCGAGCTCGGGGTATTCTTTTTGGTTCGGCGATTGAGTCGAAAGTCAACGAGCAGGGTAAATTGACCATTCCTAAGGCTCTCGCTGAGGATCAGGGCCTCACTCTTCCTGGTGCCGTGCGTTTGGTGGGCCGAGGAGAACTCTTTGAAATTTTTACCCCTGAAAACGGCAAAGCTATTCAGGCTGCTGAGGAAAACGCCCGCGAAAGTGATGCGATGATTTCCGGTATGCTTGGTTTCTAAAAATTCCCTTTCTGACTTTCATTATGTTATCCGCTTCCCTCATCAAGACGTCTCCTGATTTCGGTTGGCTCAACGATGTTTCGATTGGCTCTTTCTTTGGGAGAAGAGAGATGGGTGCTGCTTACGCGGCGGTCGAACCGGCCAGTGAATCACCCGAACAGCCGTTCTACCATGAATCGATCCTCCTTGATGAAGTGGTCCAATTTTTACAGCCCGTAGCCGGTAAATTGATGGCTGATGGGACTTTAGGCGGCGGTGGTCACACCGAGGCCTTGTTAAAAGCGGGCGCAACGGTGAAGGGGATCGATCGTGACGCCGATGCTAGAGCTTATGCCAATGAACGCCTGGCGCGCTTTGGAGATCGTTTTGAAGCGGTTGAAGGCCGGTTTGGAGATATCGCAACTCTGGCGGAGGTTCGCGGATGGGAGGGACTCGATGGCATCTTACTTGATTTAGGTGTTTCTTCCCACCAGCTCGATTGTGGAGCTCGTGGATTTTCATTTCGTTTGGACGGGCCTCTGGACATGCGCATGGGGGGTGATGGACCTACGGCTGCTGATCTTGTGAACAACTGGAGCGAAGCAGAATTACGACAAATTTTTTGGGATCTAGGGGAAGAAAAATTCGCCCGTAAAATTGCTGCTTGGATTATTTCAGAGCGCGAGAAACTGAAATTTGAAAGAACGAGTCACCTTGCCGATGGGATTGAAAAATTACTGGGTCGCCGAGGTCGTAATCATCCTGCGACGAAGGTTTTTCAAGCGCTTCGGATGGAGGTGAATGACGAACTGGGAGAGCTCCGCCGTTTTTTAAAAGTGGCACCTGATCTTTTAAAACCGGGCGGGCGACTTGCTATCATCACCTTTCATAGCCTTGAAGACCGTATCGTTAAGCAAACCTTTCGCGATGCTTCAAAAGAGGAGATTGATCGGCCTGAGTGGCCGGCGCCCCAACCCAATCCCTGTTATGTATACAGACTCGTGACCCGGAAAGGCATTGCTCCCGGAGGTCAAGAGATCGCCCGTAATTCCAGATCTCGAAGCTCAAGACTGCGTGTCGTTGAGAAAATTCAGAATTTAGCCCATTAAAAAATGAATCGTAAAAAAAGCACCTCAAGTCTTGGTTTTTCATCTCTTGTCCTACTCGGCATTGCGGTCGTAATCGTTTCGAGTAGCGGCATTGGATATGTCGTTATGAAGAATAGGCAGATTTCGACTCGTGGCGAGATCTCCGAAGTTCAAAGCAGGATACAAGACCATCAAATTTCCATTTTACTGTATGACTCTGAGATCGAGGAAGCACTGGGAATTTTCCAGCTCCGTCAGAAGCTCAAAAAAATTAATTCACCCCTCACTGAGATCGATTTTGTTGAACCTCTTCTTGAAGCCAACGAAGAATCCCCACCCGAGAATTCGGTAGCACGCCGCTAGTAATTTATGGATGCTACTTTCAAATACCGAGCTTTTTTGGTCTGCCTGACTCTTGTGTTCGGGCTGAGTGCGCTTTCAGTAAAGCTGATCTCGCTCCAAGTTTGGAATCGAAAGTTATCCGATACCTCTGATGTCCCGCAATTTAGATCCCACGAGGTTATTCCTGCCCGGCGTGGTTTTATTGTTGATCGAAATTCTACTGTGATTGCCCAGAATCGGCAGGAAGCAACTTTGGTTGCGGATTTAAATCACCTCAGATCTGAATCAATTCTCCACCGTGCGGTTGCGCATTTTTACGCTAGCCAGAAAGAAGGTTGGAGAAATTTTGACGAGGCCAAAAGGAAGGCTTCTCTCAGTGAAGCTCGCACGCTGGTTAAGAGGAATCTTAGCGAAGAAGAGGTGATTGAAAAACACCTGACCTACGCTTGCGAAATCATCGGTCAGGAATTGCGGACGGCTCCCAATCAAATTCGGGAAAAGTTTAAAGGTGAAGCGACTCGCATCGTAGTCCAAAAGCGGATCAGTGAAAGTGTGGCGCGTCGTATTGAAGAAGCTCTCCAGGAACGTCGTATCCAAGGCTTTTATTTTGAGAGATCCCTGCGCCGCGATTATCCCATGCCAACTTTGGCATCCCATTTAATCGGAATTCGCGGATACGATAGAAATCGTAAACTTGTTGGGTTATCGGGCCTTGAGAAATCAATGGACGAAATCTTGTCCGGACGCGATGGGAAACGTGTTTTGAAACGTGATGAGTATGGGCTTGTGAACCTAACTAAATCAGAAAAGGTGGTTCCTCCCAAGAAGGGTAAGCATGTGAAAGTGACTCTCGATATGGGAATTCAAGCTATCGTTGAAGAAGAGCTCGGAATGGCTTTTGGAGCTTTAAATGCAAAGTATGGAAGTGTTATTGTAGTGGACCCTCATACTGGCGACATCCTTGGAATGGCAAGTCGCCCTGATTTTGATCTCAACATCCGAAAGAAATATCAGGATGCAGTGAGTTACGCAGTTTCGGCGCAGTATGAATCTGGATCTGTGATGAAAATCATCCCTATGGCTGCCGCTCTTGATTTAAGAAGAGTGAATCGGGAAACGGTGGTTGATTGTGGCTGGGGTGGCATTAACCGCTATGGCTTCCGTATTCATGATCACCATCCATACGGTGAGCTCACCTTTGATGGTGTCCTCGTAAAGTCGAGTAATACGGGAGTCTTTCAATTTGCGGATATGGCAGGTCGTGAATCCTACTATCGATATCTTCGTAATTTTGGTTTTGGGAGCCCGACCGGCTTTCCAATTCCAGGCGAAGCGAAAGGCGTTATTCAGAATGAGACTAATATGCGAAATTTTGCCAGTGCCACTTATGGGTATGGCGTTTCGGTGACACCCCTCCAGTTGGCGATGGCTTATTCAGTTCTTGCGAATGGGGGCAAGCTTATGAAGCCTCGGCTAGTCGATTCTCTTATCGCCGACAATGGAGCGGTTCTGGATCAAACTCCGATTCATCAAGTGCGGCAGGTAGTGAGTTCAAGAGTAGCCAAAGGCATGTGTCTTGCGCTGGAGCAGGTGGTTCTTAAAGGCACAGGGCGTCGGGCTGCAGTCCCCGGTTATCGGGCCGGTGGCAAAACGGGCACTGCCGAAAAATGGGACAGCAAAACCAAGCGCTATAACGAATCCGAGAAGATTCTTACCTTTGCAGGAATCTTGCCCGTCCATGACCCTAAATTCGTTTGTATTGTAAGTATCGATGAACCTTCCGGGCTTGGAGAAGATTTTCCAATTGGTGGAGGAACTATTGCTGCTCCTATTTTTGCTCAGGTCGCCGAGCGGGTTGCTCATTATATGAATTTACCTCCTACTGAAGAGATTCCTGAAAAGGAGACCTCTATCGTATACAGCACCACCGAATGATTTCACTGCCGTCACTCCTCGAAATTCTCCCCGAAGCCAAAGGACTTCGGGTCGAAGATATTCCCGTGATTAGTGTGACTGACCATAGTGGGCGCGTGCAAGAAGGTGCCGTCTTTGTTGCGGTATGTGGCGCTTTGGCTGATGGTCATGACTACCTTGAGCAAGTCGTGAATAAAAATCCTGCTGCCATTATTGCTCAGAGGAAAGGGCCCGCAGAGTATGACGGACTTTGGATTCAGGTTCCAGATACCCGTCTCGTTCTCGGACGCCTCGCTGCCCGGTTTGCTGGTGATCCGGCTGATTCGATGGTGGTCGTGGGAGTGACAGGGACAAATGGTAAGACCACAGTGACCCATTTTATCCATGCCCTTTTTGAAAAATCCATGATCAAAGCGGGAATGATTGGGACAATCAAAATTAATGATGGAAGTGGCTTAAGAGGTGCTACTCACACTACGCCGGGAGCGGTAGAAATGCAGAGCATTCTCAAAACGATGAAAGAGAATCGCTGCAAGGCTGTGACGATGGAAACGTCTTCGCATGGTTTGGAGCAAGGGCGTTGCAGGGGGATTGCTTTTAATGTCGGAGTTTTTCTAAATCTAACTCAAGATCATCTCGATTATCATAAGACAATGGCGGCTTATTTTGCGGCCAAAAAAATTCTTTTTGAGCAAATGGTGGAGAATGGCGGTGATGGCGTTGCCGTAATCAATATCGATGATTTTGCTGGTAAAAAGCTTGCGGCAGAATTTTCCGATCGCCTAAAGATCATAACCTTTGGCTTCAGTGCAGATGCTGATTTTCGTGCGAGTGAAGTTAGGCCCTCGATTCGTGGGCAGGTCTTTGCGCTTGAAGCCCGGGGCAAGAGCTTCTTTGTTAGGCTTCCTGTTGTCGGGCGTTTTAATGTTTTGAATGCTCTAGCGGCTATGGCTTCGGTTTCTTCGACGGGAGTACCGCTGCGGGATCTTGTGAAGGCAGTCGGCGAAATTCGTCAAACTCCCGGACGAATGGAATTTGTTGGTGGAGATCGTGTTTCGGTTTTTGTCGACTATGCGCATACTCCTGACGCTCTTGAAAAGGCGTGTGAAACCTTGAGTGACCTTCATCCAAATCGCCTAATTACCATCTTTGGGTGTGGTGGTGATCGGGACCGCTCCAAGCGACCGTTGATGGCTGAAGCTGCTTCTAGGCATAGTCAATTTTGTATCGTGACTTCTGATAATCCTCGTAACGAAGAGCCGCAGGCGATTATCGACGAGACTACTCCGGGACTTGGTTCAGCCCGTCATGAAGTGGTCATCGATCGACGGGAGGCAATTTATTCTACAATCGAAAATGCCTTACCTGGCGATTTGATTCTGATCGCAGGGAAAGGGCACGAAACTTATCAAGAAGTGAATGGGAAGCGGCAGCATTTCGATGACCGTGAGGTCGCCCGTCGTGCGCTTGAAATCCGAAAAAAGAAAGAAGAAGTTGAGTTTGCAAAACGGCAAGCGGAACGGGAAGAGCGTGAACGTAAGCGCGTCAAGGAAGATGACAGCGAAAGACATTTTCATCAGGAATGAAATCTTATCCTCTCCAGAAACTCGCGCATGCGATGAGCGGCTCCCTTTTACAGGGCGGAGAGGATTGTGTCATTTCGGCGGGTGTTTCTACTGATACTCGGTGTCTCTCAGCCGGCGCCATGTTCTTTGCCCTAAAGGGGGAGAACTTTGACGCACATCATCTTCTGGCTGAGGCGGTAGAAGCGGGAGCTGGAGCTCTTGTGCTACAGGATGATTCGGATTTACCAGAAGGAATTCCTGTGATTCTTGTGAATGATACCCTCAAGGCACTTCAGGCTTTAGCAAAGTGGTATAGAGGGGAGTTGGGGATTCCAGTGGTTGCTATCACGGGTTCGAACGGTAAGACCTCGACTAAGGATTATACCCACAGTGTTCTCAGTCAAAAGTTCCGCGTAAATTCCACCCTAGGAAATCTGAACAACCATATCGGTCTTCCGCTCACAGTTCTCGCGACTGCCGCGAACGATGAGGTCGGTGTTTTTGAAATGGGAATGAATCATTCCGGTGAGTTAGCTCCTCTTTGTGAGATAGGACGACCGGACGTAAGCATTATCACCAATGTTGGGACCGCCCATATCGAGCATTTGGGAAGTCGTAAGGCGATTGCGATTGAGAAAGGAAACGTGGCCCGGGTCTTAAGCGAAAAAGGAACGTTGCTCCTACCCAGCGATTGCGATGAGGTGTATGATTTCCGTGCTTCTACCCCAGCTAGAGTGATCACGGTGGGCGACGGCGAAATTCGTGCCGAAAATACTGTTTCGGGAGAATCTGGTTCCGTTTTCGACCTTACGATTGATGGTCTTGGGACTAAGAGGACATCAATTTCCGTTGTTGGTCGGCACATGATCAGTAATGCCCTGCTCGCTGCTGGCGCCGGATATATACTTGGACTAAGCCTTGATGAGATTTCTGCTGGCCTTAAAAATGCGAAGCTCACTAGTGGCCGGCTTCGCCGCTATTTAAGTCATGGTTTGACGGTTATTGACGATACTTACAATGCGAATCCAGAATCGGTGATTGCAGCTCTAGAAACATTGGCAGGCCTACCCGGAAGTGGCAGGAGAATTGCTGCTCTCGGAATGATGGCCGAGCTTGGCGAGCACGCCGAGGAAGCTTATCCAAGAATTGGTAGGATCGCCCGAGACCTGGGAGTGACTTTAGTTACGGTCGGCGATGATGCAGATAAGTATGGTGGCGATCACCATTTTCAAACTCATGAGGAAGCTGCCACTTGGTTGTCTAACGGGACATCCCCAGGTGATATCGTCCTTTTCAAAGGAAGTCGGACGGCTGCCATGGATCAGGTCATGAAACTAACCTTCCCTGAATAACTCTGCTCAAATCATGTTCTATTGGATTTACCAAATCTGGAAAGAAGCTCAGGAATCGGGCGCTGATTGGGCTGGAACGTTTTCGTTCCTGAGAATTCTTGGATACATCTCGGTCCGTGCTGGGCTGGCAACCCTGATTGCATTTGTGCTGACTCTTTTGATCGGTGAAAGGGTAATCCGAAAACTCATTTCGATGAAGGTTGGGCAACCATTGAGAACCGCGGAAGAAGTCCACAAATTGGCTGAACTTCATGGCGGGAAAGCGGGCACTCCGACGATGGGGGGAATTATGATTTTGGGCACGACGATGGCTGCTATTCTGATCTGCGGGCGCATTTTGAATCCCTTTGTGCTAGTCGTAGCAGTCGTGACTCTTGCGTTGGGGGTTCTGGGCTTCTTTGATGATTATCAAAAAGTGGCTAAAAATAATTCCGAAGGGGTAAGTGGTAAATTGAAGCTGGTCTGGCAGGCTGTGGTTGGATTGGGAGCAGGGCTCTTTCTCTACTTGAATCCTGAAACTTCGAGTTTCGTTTTTTATTCAACAAAGGAAGGGGCTGAGATAGCCAAAGTCACTGATTTCGGTTTCCCGCTTTTGACTTTTTTTATTCCTTTTGGACTGCTAGCTATTCCGTTTTTCATGGCCATTCTCATGGGGACCTCCAATGCGGTTAACTTGACCGATGGGCTGGACGGGCTTGCTACGGGAGTCACTATCACCGTGGCTATCGCCTATGCTGTGATTACTTACTTAGGAGGTCGAGCCGATGCTTCCGAATACCTCCATATTTTTCATAATCAGGGCTTATCTGAGCTCTGCATTGTCATGATGGCCTTGGTTGGTGCCTGCTTTGGTTTTCTCTGGTTCAACTGTCATCCAGCCAAAGTTTTCATGGGTGATACCGGTTCGCTGGCAATCGGGGGAGCTATCGGGATGACTGCAATCTGTGCCAAGCAGGAGTTTCTCCTCGTAATCATTGGTTTTGTTTTCGTGATGGAAGCCGTTTCGGTCATTCTCCAAGTTGGCGGATTCAAGCTCCGCCGTAAACGTTTGTTTGCGATGGCTCCCATTCACCACCATTTTGAGCTTCGTGGTTGGAACGAAAATCAAGTCATCATTCGTTTTTGGATTATTTCTATCCTCTGTAGCTTAGGAGGTCTCGCCCTTTTAAAAGTCATCTAATGTTAAATCTTACTGGAAAAACAGCAGCTGTTCTCGGAGCAGGACGCAGTGGCCGTGCCGCTGCTCGTCTTGCTGAACGCTGTGGTGCTAGTGTGACAATCTACGATTCCCGTGAAGCTGAAGAAACTGTTTTGGCAAATCCAGAAATCGGACTTAAGGTGAATGTCGATCTGGTAGTGGTGAGTCCGGGTATTGAAACTAATGGTGACTTCGTGCAATCTTTTGCCAAAGGAAGTGGCGCGCTCTGGGGGGAGATTGAATTGGCCTGGCGTTGTTACTCTGGGAAGACAATCGGAATTACTGGAACGAATGGTAAAACGACCACGACTGAGTTGGTTCGGGATTTGGTGGAGGCAACTGGAGAAAGTTGTGTAGCTTGTGGAAACTACGGGGTGCCTCTCTCTGAGGTTGTTCTTTATAACTCCCCTCCTGCTGTCATCTCGCTGGAATTAAGTTCGTTCCAACTTGAGACGATTATTGATTTCAATCCAGATGTTGTGATTTGGTTGAATTTCTCGCCTGATCACATGGATCGCTACTCCTCTATTGATGAGTATCGGGAGGCCAAGTTACGAATCTTTGATAATATCGACGCCGATACCCCGGTCGTGGTAAGGAGTGGTTCCCAAGTGCCAGATAGAGGGAGGGTTACGACATTTTCTACCGAAGACGAGGCTGATTGGTCTCTGACTGGTGATGATATTCTTTGCGATGGTGAAGCGTTTGTTTCGATCTCCGAAACAAGGTTACGTGGTTTGCACAATGCCGAAAATTTAATGGCTGCATGCGCTGCGGTGGAGGGGTTAACTCCCGCAATTGCTCGTGATGCTCTCTCGAAATATAGTCCGCCTGAGCATAGATGCGAGTTGGTTGCTGTTATCGATGGAGTTGAGTATCTCAACGATTCGAAAGCGACTAATCTTCATGCTCTTGAGTCTGCCCTGCGCTCTCAAACGAGGCCTGCCATCTTAATTGCCGGAGGAAAACAAAAAGGTTTAGACTACCGACCCTTGGCTCCCTTGCTCGCCCAAAAAGTAAAAGGGATGATCTCTTTTGGTGAGATTGGTGAAGAATTAAGCTCCGTTTTTGCGACGACTGTTCAATGCCGAAAGGTGGAGACCCTTGAAGAAGCTGTTACTATGGCTGTTGTTATGGCCGAGCGGGGTGAGACCATTCTCTTTTCGCCCGGCACTTCTTCCTTTGATCAATTTAATGGCTACGAGGAGCGCGGTCGCGCTTTTAAAGCCGCTTTGCCCCAAATGACAAAAACCCTGTGAACCATTCCTAACCATGAAGACTCCACGAACACTACAAACCAAAAGAACCCGTCCTAAAAAGGGATTCCGTATGATGCATGCGGCTACCCGATCCACCAAAAAAAGAAGGCAACGTGCTTCGACTACAGCTGCTCCTGCAGATTTGGGTGAAGTTTCCGGCGTTGGAGTTCCTCTCGCGCTGGTTGTGATCTTACTTCTTCATGTTGCTGCGATAGCCGGTATTTGGATCCATGATAAATGGACCGAAAGTGCGGACCTGGAAGCAACGAAGGTAGCTCTTAAGGGTGACGCACCTCCGCAAAGAATTACCAGTCTTGATTTTCACCTTGTGAGCAGTGGTGATACGGTTGGCTCAATTGCGCGTGAGTATGGAGTCTCCCTAGACTCGTTGATGAGGGCAAACGAAGGGATTGAAAAATACGAAGCAGGTTGGAAGATAAATATTCCAGCGGCTCCCAAAACAGATGTTGTTCCAGCTAATACCGTCGCAGGAGTCGATAATGTCGATAATGTCGATAACGAGCCACTCAAGTTCACTCCTCAATCACGTCCGCTGATTCAGACTGGTAATGATGAGAGTATTCCTGGAAGTCGGCCGGGAGAATTGGTTGAGGTCGGGGGCTCGGAGGCAGGAAGGATCGAACAAGCAGTTTTGATTCGTCCGGTTTCACCGGTCCGTATCGACCAGGCGCAATCGAATACGGTAGTTAGTGGAGGCAATCAACATATTGTGAAATCTGGAGATACTCTTTGGGGAATTGCTAAAAATAACAAGGTCACGGTAGATCAACTCAAGCGCGCGAACCCCAAGGTGAATACTCAGGCGCTCAAAATTGGTGCGAAGCTTGTCATTCCAACTGGTCGTTAATTCGTAGTTTAGACAAATGGGTAAAGCAGCTTCTATATTTCTGTGTCTTGCGGTCGCCGCGCTTATCACTCTTGGTTTGGTGATGTTGGCGAGTGCTAGCGCGAAATGGGATAGTAACACTGACCAGTATTCCTTTTTGGTTCGCCAAGCAAGATGGTTGGTGGTTGGAGTCGTGCTCATGACTTTAATGGCTTTAATGGACTATCGGGTGCTCCAAAAACTGACTTGGCCACTCTTTATCGGTGCCTGTATTGCTTTACTTCTCTGCTACGTCCCAGGCATCGGCGACAATGTAAAGGGAGAAAATCGTTGGATTATTTTGCCAGTAATTGGTCGAGTCCAACCATCGGAACCTGCCAAGTTGGTTGTGATGGTTGTCCTTGCTTCTTGGTTCGCTAAGCATCAAGCGGAGACTAAGAGCTTCTGGAAGGGCTTTGTGATTCCCTCATTTATTCTGGGAGTTCCCCTTCTATTGATTCTTTTTGAAATGGATATGGGAACAGCGGCTGGCTTGGGTGCTGCCGGATTGATCGTATTTTTTGTTTCCGGAACCCGCATGCGCTATCTTGGAACATCGGTGGTCATAACTTTAGCGCTAGCCTATCAAATGGTGCGGACCAATCCTAACCGTTGGGAGAGAATCATTGCATTCATGGATCTTGAGTCGTACAAGCAGGGCCGCGGCTGGCAGCAGTGGCTCGCGACTCAAGCTTTTGGAAATGGCGGAACTAGCGGAATGGGCTTAGGGAATGGTGTGGTGAAGCAAATGAATCTTCCAGAACATCACACCGACTTTATCTTCCCCATTATTGGTGAGGAATTGGGTGTCTTTGTGACGATGGGGGTAGTTCTTTGTTTCGTGGTGATTTTTTTAATTGGTCTGGGAATTTCAATGCAAGCTTCTGACCGCTTTGGCGGGGTGCTTGGAATCGGGATCACTTCGGCTTTGATCATTCCAGCGATGATGAACCTTGGCGTGACAACGGCCTCTCTCCCCAATACTGGACTTCCACTGCCCTTTGTTAGTTATGGTGGTTCCAGCCTTATTTTCAGCTTCGCAATGATTGGAGTGCTCCTGAGTATCCTCCGACGTTCAAATGTTGGCGATGTCACCGAGATGCCCGCATTGAAGCAAAAAATTCTCGAGGTGCGACTTTAACGGCCTCTTCTTACTTTTTCTTCGGAAGAACCCAGATGTTTCGGAAGACAACGGGGTTTCCGTGATTTTGGAGAAAGACAGGAAGGGACTCGTCTTTGAGTGCGCCTTTACCAGGAGCAGCAGTTGTATTGTCCTTGGGAAGCTCGCGATCCTTATGAATCGTCACCCCGTTAAGCTTGACCGTCATACGCGGCCAAGCCTTGCGGTTGCCGTCCTTATCAAATTTGGCAGCGGTGAAATCGACATCATAAGTTTGCCAGACTAGAGGTGGGAGGCAGGCGTTCACATCAGGTTCTGAGATGGAGTAGATTCCACCGCATTCATTCATTTTTCCTTCGAGTGCGAAGGAATCGAGGACCTGAGTTTCCCAACGACCACCGAAATAAACTCCGCTATTCCCACGGCCCTGACCACGTGCAAATGGTTTGTATGGAGTGCGGAACTCAAGGTGGAGTTTGTAGTCCTTGAATGTTGGCTTGCTCGTCGTGCCAGTAGCCTGAAGGAGGCCATCCTTCATTTGACCATTTTGCCAATGTTCAACGCTTGAACCGTCGAAAAGTATTGTAGAGCCCTTGGGTGCTTCAGCTCCGAGCGTGGGGCTTTGGCGGGCGACTCGCGGGAGTTTGATTGTTGCCTTGCCAGCTTGTTGAATAGTCAGGGTTTTATCTTTCAGCAGTGCTGATGTCCCCTTGCTCTTAGCGAAAGTGACGATTCCTTTTCCAAGGCTGCCGGAAATCTTAATTCGTGAATCTTTTTTCTCCCATCCAAGCCCGGGAAGTCCTCCTTCTAAAATATAGAGATCAAACTTCCCATCTCCTAGTGCAACGATTTGAGCTCCCAATGCTGCGCCTTCGCGATGATATTCACCCTGAATGGAGAAGTCGGTGTCTTCTTTAAGAGCCAGTGCGGGATCAGTCCACGTTTTAGATTTGTCTGCAGCGGTTAAGGCTAGAGCTGAAATAAAGAAGGCAATAATGAGGGTTTTCATGTTTGTGAGTTTTTAAGATTTTAAGAAATACCGAAAGATGAATATGAATTATTTTTTTAAGCTACACTAATTTAGAAGGGCGTGTCACTTTTCGATTTTTGAAAAGTCCTCGGGAGTAACTTTGAATTTTCGAAAAGCAATTGGACCGTGGTCGCCTTGAATAAAGACAGGATCTCTCCTTGCCCAGCCAGCGCGTTGGGCGGCTCGAGTAGGGCCTTTTGCGGTAATATTTTTTTGAACAAGTTGATCGTTGAGATACACAGAGATAAAGCGAGGATTTTCGAGGACCTTACCATCTTCGGCTAGGCGAGGGGCCCGGAATTTGATGATCAATTTTTGCCATTCTCCGGCTGGCTTGGCGGCGTTGATTAAGGGGGGCACACCATCAAAGCCTTTTGGGTTCCGGTTATTATCCCAGCGGCGGTAGAGGCCACCCATATCACCATAGCCAACGGTTTCTTTTCCGTGGCTATCAAGGATTTGGATCTCATAACGCCCCATGAGATAGATGCCGGAGTTAGAATCTTTAGGGACAAGGAATTCAGCCTCGATGGTACAGTCACCGAATTTTTTGATCGTTTGAAGGTAGCCTGCCTTTCCAGGTGAGTTCGCGTTGGTAAAAAAGGAAGAGTTCCCAGTATTCTGGATTTTGATGTTTTTGCCATCGACATCTACCACGGTGCTTGTGGTCCACCCTTTTTGAGGTTTGAAGATTTCCTCCCATTCGAGAGCGGAGGCAAAAGAGGTGAGAATGAGGAGTAAGGATCCGTATTTCATGACTAAAAGATACGTAATCAGAAGCTAGCAGCTTGCATTTGGTTACTCCCTCTTAATTTCCAAGAGTAGCGATGGTAAGAGCTATGTTTTTGAGCTTTTGACCTATGATTCTTCTCATTGAGATTCAAGAGAGAATACCCTTCACCACTTTGGCTGGATTAACACCAGTAAGCTTTTGATCGAGGCCCATAAAGGGGAATGTTAGGCGGTCATGATCGATGCCGAGTTGGTGGAGGATTGTCGCGCTAAAATCACGGACTGGAACTTCATCTTTAACAACATTATAGGAGTAGTCGTCCGTTTCGCCATAAGTGGTTCCACCCTTGATTCCGCCCCCAGCCATCCAAGTGGAGAAGCATTTAGGGTGGTGATCGCGGCCGTAGTTGTCGCGGGCAAGCTTGCCCTGCCCATAGGTAGTACGGCCGAATTCGCCAGCAAAGACGACGAGAGTATCATCGAGCATGCCTCGTTGCTTGAGGTCATTGATGAGCCCGGCGCAGGGTTGATCGACGTCGTAAGCTTGGCCGCGGACTTTTTTGGGAAGTCCGACGTGGTGGTCCCAGCCGCGGTGGAAGAGCTGGATGAAGCGAACTCCTCGTTCTGCCATGCGGCGGGCGAGAAGGCAGTTTCGAGCGAAAGAGCCGGATTTTTTGACTTCTGGACCGTAGAGTTTTTCGTTAATTACGTCGTTCTCTTTTGTGAGGTCGGTGAGGTCTGGAACAGAGGCTTGCATACGGAAAGCCATTTCTTGTTGGGCGATGGTAGTTTGGATCTCAGGGTCGCCAATTTTGGCCATCTCCTCTTCGTTAAGTTTGGTGACGAGGTTGAGCATCTTACCTCGGGTTTTGGTGGAGACATTGCGGGGGTTTGAGAGAAAGAGAACAGGGTCGCCAGAGGGTTGGAAAGGGACTCCTTGATGCTTTGAAGGGAGAAATCCGGATCCCCAAAGGCGGGAGTAGAGACCTTGGACATTTTGGCTATCGCCGGACCAGAAGGCCGAGTTGAGAACAATAAAATCGGGAAGGTTTTCGTTCATGCGGCCAAGCCCATATGAAAGCCAAGCGCCCATAGAAGCTTTACCAGGAATTTCCGTGCCGGTGCAGAAAAGTGTTTTACCAGGATCGTGGTTGATAGCGGTTGTGGAAGTGGACTTGATGAGTGCGAGGTCATCTGCAACTGATCCAAGATGAGGAAGAACCTCGGAAAGGTACATCCCGCTTTGACCATGGGGGTTAAACTTGAACATGGAGGGTGCAACGATCTTGGCGCGGCCTTTCGTCATTGCTGTAACGCGTTGGCCCTTGTGGATAGATTCAGGAAGTTCTTCTTTAAAGCGTTTGTGAAGGTCGGGCTTGTAGTCGAATAGGTCGAGCTGAGAGGGAGCGCCGGCCATAAAGAGGAAGATGACACGCTTCGCAGACGCTTTGGGTAGATGGTAGGTCTGGGGATATGGATCTTCGACTCCGCCCTTTGGTGTAGCGGCCTGGGCTACAATATTACCGAGGATTGTGGAACCGAGGCCCATGCCGGTCGTATTGAGAAATTGTCGGCGAGTTTGTGGATCGAACATGCGGTCGGATTTTTGAGGTTAAAGCGTGGAGAGGGATGTTCGCGCGCCCTATTGTTTGTTTTTAAAGGAATCCCGATTGAGTAGGGTATGAACGATCATAGTCCAAGCGAAGTGATCGTCACCATCTTCACGGAAAGTTGTGAGACCCTCTTTGAGGACCTTGAGGGAGAGCTCCGAGGGTTTGTGAGTGGTCACGGTTTCGTGGAGGCGAATCAGTTTCTCGTCTTCGCTTCCTTCCTCGGCCATCAGAGTTTTGGCTTTGTGGGCTGCAGCTTTAAAATACTCGGGCTCGTTCATAAGGAGAAGAGCTTGAAGCGGAGTGTTGGTCCGCTCGCGGCGGGCGATACAGGCATCACGGCTTGGGGCATCAAAGATGGTCATTTGCGGTGGCGCGAGGCCCCGCTTCCAAAAAGTGTATATAGAGCGGCGCGTGTCTGCGGGAGCGGGGTCTGCTTGAAAGGAGTTTGGGTAAGAAGAAGGGAGTGCGACCATTTTCCAGATGCCAGCGGGCTGGGGCGTTTTGACAGAACGACCGCCCATTTCGCGGTTCAGAACTCCTGTAACTGCGAGGAGCTGGTCGCGAATAATTTCGGAGTCAAGCCTGGTGCGAGACCCACGGGCAAGAAGGCGGTTCTCGGGATCGGTTTTAAAGTCGACTGAAGTGGCGGCGGAGGATTGTTGGTAAGTTTGAGTGAGGACGATATCCTTCATAAGTTTTTTGACGTCCCAACCTGATTCGATGAACTTAAGAGTGAGGTGGTCGAGGAGTCTTGGGTGGCTAGGCCACATGCCCTGAGCCCCGAAGTCCTCGGAAGTTTTGACAATTCCGGTTCCGAGTAATTGCTGCCAGAAGCGATTGACAGCGACGCGGGCGGTAAGGGGATTTTGTTTTTCGACAAGCCAGTTCGCGAGGTCCATCCGGGAAGGGACTTCAGCGGACTTTGTGAGAGGTGGAAGAAATTGTGGGGTATTGCGGGTCACTTCTTGGCCGAGTTGGGCGTAGTTTCCACGGACGCGAATGTGCGTCTTTTTAGGTTCGCTCCGTTCGCGCATGACCATTGCTCCGCGGACTTGTCGAAGATAGTTAGAGCGTTGTTTTTTCAGATCGGAAATTTTCTTTTCAGCGACGGGAATCTGAGGTTTGAGGTTCGGTTTGGTTTGCGAAGTCTCATCAGGGGCTGCGGGTATACCGGTTGCAGCTTGCAGTTGCTTAAGAGAGTCGAGTCTTTCTTGGGTCATCTCTATTTGTTGGTCTAAGTCGGCCAGTTTTAACTTCTGCTTCTCGGTTGGAAGGTTGAGGTAGGGTGGCTGAAGGCCTCGGTAAAAGTCGGGTCCACCCCGCCCGCCAGTTTCGGGTGCCCCATCCAAATTATTGAAGAAGGCATAAATTTGGTAGAAGTCCTTTTGGGTGACGGGGTCGTATTTGTGGTCGTGGCAGACCGCACATCCCAGGGTGAGGCCCATAAAGGCGGTGCCAACCGCGGACACGCGGTCAACGACGTTTTTGAAGTGGCTCTCCTCGGGAAGGGCAGTGCCTCGGTCAATGATAAGATGAAGGCGGTTGAAACCCGAGGCGATAAGTTGTTCTTGTGTGGGGTTTTCGTATAGGTCGCCAGCAATTTGATATTTGGTGAATTGATTGTAGGGGAGATTCTTGTTGAAGGCTTGAATGACCCAGTCGCGGTAAGGGGAGTGATCACGGTAGTGATCGTGGTGGTTGCCATTGGTGTCTGCGACGCGGACCAGATCCAGCCAATACTTCGCCATATGTTCGCCATAAGCGGGCTTCGCCAGGAGCCGGTCGACGAGATCTTGGTAGGCTTTAGGCGAGGTATCGGTGAGGAATTTTCCAATTTCCTCTAGGGTTGGAGGTAGTCCTGTTAGGTCGAGTGAAAGCCGGCGAATGAGGGTGCGATTATCGGCTTTTTCATTAGGCGATTTCCCTTTTGCTTCGATTTTGGCGAGAACGAACTTGTCTGTGTCTAACAGTGCCCAACTATCATTAGTAATGGTGGGGACTTCCTGCTTTTTAGCGGGGACAAAGGCCCAAAAGTCTTCGTATTCGGCACCTTCCTCGATCCATTTTTTGAGGAGCTCTTTTTCGTCGTATGTTAGAGGCTTGGCGTGGCCATCGGCAGGAGGCATAGGATCATCTTTGCTCGTGATGCGGATCCAAGCTTCGGAATCTTGTAGCGATTTTGGAACAATGGCGGCGATACCTTCTTTTTCCCTGTAGGCCCCTTCTGGGGTGTCAAGGCGAAGCCCGGCCTTGCGGTTTTCCTTACCTTTGGCATCGACCCCATCGTCAGGACCGTGGCAAACAATGCACTTGGCAGAGAGAATGGGTCGTACATCCTTATTAAAAGAAATTTCGGCCTGTGAAAGAAGGGGCGATAAAAAAACGAGGATGTAAGTGCGCGAGAGCATGCCGAAGAAAGAAGGGGCTTTTATGGATAACTGGCAGGAAAACTCCAATACTAACTGATTCTCATTTGAATACTGAGAAGACATGTAGTTTTTTATCATTAGGGTTGATGATATCTGTCTCCAGTGGGGTTTTGTGGTGGGCGATTAAGCTGAAATCTTCACTTAACCGGGCGGTATTAACATCTAGAACTACTCCCTGAGCGCGATTGAATTCAAAAAGCTTCGCTATAGCTGGGACAAAAAACCAGCGCCCTTTTCGAGGCGCCGGTTTTTGGGAAGGATTTAGGCACTCGGCTCTCAGGCGAGAATCTCGTTGATGGGCTTTCCTGTTTTGCCTCCTATTCTGAACGGGCGCTTGGTCGGGGAAAAGACAACTTGGTCGTGCTGTAGCCCCATGGCAGCGGCGATGGTAGCATTAAAGTCGGCTGCGGTAGTTTTTTCCGTGATGACGTTAGATGCCGTTTCGTCGGTTTCTCCGTAAATGGTTCCCCCTTTGATCCCGGCACCGGCAAGAGCGAATGAGAAGGCTTTTGGGAAGTGGTTCCGTCCGGCGTCATCGTCAATCTTAGGAGTTCTTCCAAATTCGGTCGCGATCACCACGAGGGTGCTTTCCAAAAGACCACGTTGTTCGAGGTCAGTCAGGAGGGCGGCATACGCTTGGTCAAGGATGGGAAGCTTTTCGTCGGCCTTTGTGAAGTTATCGGAGTGCCAGTCGAATCCCCCGAGTTGAACTTCGACAAAACGAACCCCGTGCTCGACGAGACGTCGGGCGAGCAAAACGCCTTTGCCAAATTTGTCAGCGCCATAAGCGGCGTGGGCATCTTTGGACTCCGCAGAGAGATCGAAGGCTTCGAGATCTTTGGATTGCATCAAGCCAACCGCGGAGTTGAACATTTCATCGTAGGCGCGAACGCTACGCTGTCCTTTTTTAAAGCGCGCGCCGAAATTGGCATCGAGCTTGGAGCGGAGAGCGATCTGGCGGTTGAAGTCAGCTTCGGAAACATCGCTTCGGCGTTTCGAGTTCTGGAGTCCTTTTTCGGCATCGCCAACCGGAAGGGGCGCCACGTTAGGTTCGAAAAATCCTGCTCCAGGATGGTTGTTTCCGGTGTGAACTGTCACGTAAGGAGGAAGGGTCCCCTTGAGGCGATCGGCATCAAGCTTGTTAGCCCACGATCCAAGTGAAGGGTGGGTGATAGAGGCTCGTTGGGTATACGAAGTGTGGACATGGTAGTTGCCCTGCGCGTGTGCCCCTTGAGTGGAAGTCATGGAGCGGACGATGGCCATCTTATCGGTATGCTTGGCAGTGCGCTCAAAGTGCTGCCCAAGTTGAATCCCATCAACCTTGGACGAGATTGCTTTGATAGGGCCGCGATACTCGGAGGGTGCATCAGGCTTGGGGTCAAAGGTATCAATATGGGTCATGCCCCCAGACATGTAGAGGTAGATGACGTTTTTGGCCTTTCCGTTAGACTTTTTGATGGCTTCGGCCGCTTCGGCCGAGGAAAACCACGAGGCTGAAGCTCCACCTAGGGTCACCCCGAAGGCCGTACGGGCGGTGTTGGAGAGGAAGCTTCTGCGAGATTGTTCGTCGAGTTGGGCAAAAGGATTCATTGGACAAAGAGGAAACGGTTTGAGGTGAGAATGGCCCGTGCGAAGGTTTCGGTCGCTTCGGATGTTTTCATTTCGGGGAGGAAGGCTATTTTTTCGTCTTCGGTCGGGAAGGCAGAATATAGGCTAAGGAAGAGGAAATCGAGTCGCTTTGAAGGTGATTTGATGGCTCGGAGTGAGCGGGCGAACGAGTTCTTTTTGTTAGTAAGGAGGCTGGTTTCGAGCCCATTCAATAGACGCAGGGTTTGTGGAACGGTTGCTTCCGTGTGCGCGGAAGACGGGCTTTCAGCATCCGATCCTCCGAACTCGGCAATAAAGGTACCGCCCCGGGCGGGAACGGGAAGCTCGGAGGCGCGCATGCGGAATTCAGGTTGGTCTGGGCGCTTGGGGCGTGCGCGCCGTGCAAGGGCGGGAGCGGCTTTCGCGGTAAGGCTGTTTCCGCCCATGCCTTTTCGATATTGGAAGCTTTTTCCAGCCGTCCGTTGGGCTTGTTTGATTTCGACTGAGATATCCCGGAAGGCTGCCATGTTTCCGTTCTCTCGTGCTTTCGCGGCCTTGGTGCGGAGGAGTGAGATTTTTTTCTGGATCGCACGGCGTTGCTTTTCACCTTCGATGACTGCGGTGCTAATTTCTTTCAATTGCTTCCCATTAGTACTCATGAGGAAGTCGAAGGACTGCACGTAATCATCCCAAGCTTCTTCGAGTCCGTTGTTCGTGTTGGAATCGATGTTACCAGAAGCAAGCGTGACGAACGAATCGCGGATCTCTTCGGCGCTGAGACGCCGGAGAATGGGGCCCTCGAAATGGAAAGAAAATCCCTGAGATGGCTCTTCAGTGGTGACTTCGCTCTGAAAGAGATCGGTGTGATAAAGGATACGCAAAAATTGCTTGAGATCATAGTCTGTTGCTAGCATCGCCTTTTCGACATAGTCAACAAGCGCTGGGTAATGGGGCTTGGGTGAATTACTCCAATCATCAGGATTGGCAACGAGGCCATATCCAAACGTGTATTCCCACATGCGGTTTGCGATGACCTTGGTGAAGTAGGGGTTCTTGCGGGAAGTGACCCATTTGGCGAAGTATTCGCGTCGCTTTTCGGGCTTAACGTCCTTGGCATTAAGCCCGAAAAGAAAACCAGGTTTCACGACGTCGCCCGCATCACCATCGTCGTATTGATAGTCAGCGGGGAGTTTGAGTTGCTTTTTGGTATTGTCAGCGAGAGCGTTGCGGTTGTGGTATCGAAAAACTTGGCTGATGGCACGGGCTTCATTTCGTTTGGCCATAGCTCTCTCTTGCGTCTTTTTTGCTTGAAGGGCAAATCGCCGCCGCTCTTCTTTGGTCATTTTCTTGAAGGGTTTCTTTGGTCGCCTATTTGGATCGAATCCAATAGCTTCCTTGATTTTTTCACGACCCCCATCAAAGCGATAGTCGGTGCCTCCAAGAAAGGCGGCCAGTTGGTAATATTCCATCTGGGTGGTGTCATCGAAGGGGTGATCATGACACTGGGCGCAGCCGATCTGCTGGCCGAGGAAAACTTGGACGGTGTTACTTACGTTATCGAGAAGCATTCCACGATCGCGGAGGTAGTATCCGGCCGCAGGATTTTTGGCAATGTGGCCTTCGGCTGCGAGCATTTCCTGAACCATCTCATTATAGGGAAGGTTATTCTCGACGGCATTTTTCAACCAAACGTGCCAACCAAGACCGTTGTGTTCGGTGTTGGTTTTGACACGAAGAAGATCGGTCCAGAAATTGAAGAGGCGGGAATTAAAGCCGGGAGATTCGACTAGTGAGTCGATGAGCTGACTGCGCTTTCCTTTTTCGGTTGATTCGAGGAAAGATCGGGCTTCGTCATGAGTCGGAAGTCTACCAATGATATTGAGGTAGCTCCGGCGAATAAAGGTGGGATCATCGACAATCGGATTAGCTTTGATTCCCTCTGCTTCTTGACCAGCCGTTAGAACTTCGTCGAGCTCGCGGGCGGTATTGCGCACCACCTCCAGCGGAAGTGGCTTCGCGAAGCTAGTTACGATGGTTAGGATGGTTAGGATGAGGGGGAGAAGGAATTTCATGGGAGTATAAGCTTAATAGAGAAGAGCGACGATCTCCTCATCGGAGAGAAGGGTGGGGTCTTCGGCCGCTCCGGAAAGAAGTTCGGTTGCGAAGGAGTCTTCAAGTTTATCAAAGTCTTCGTTGATTTGTGGGGTCTCTGCAATCGTGCTGTTGGAGGGAGAAGGATCAGAGGGTAGCGAAATCACAATCACGATCGTAGCTAATGCTACTCCAGCGGTTCCGATGAGAGGCTTGGGTGCAAAGATCAATTTCCACCACTGAGATTTTTGTTTGTCTTCCTCAAGACGCACACGGCGAAGGGTTTCCTCCACAAAGCGGGGGGGCGGATCAGCCGGAGAAGCATCATCGATTAGATTCCAGACGACGTCGTCTTCGAGATCTGCGTCGAAATCTGGAAGTGGGTGGGTTGGTTGGTTCGGCTTCATGACTTTTTCCCGGCATAAAAATAAACCCAAATTATCCCAAAAAGTTTCGCACAACATGAATGGGAGATGAATTTATTGGTCTGATTACTCTTTTTTACGGGCTGGAGAGCTATAGGGCGTGTTTTTCTTCTTTTTCTGGTTCCTAGCCATGTGTTCTAGAGCTGCCATTTCGGTGGCTTTACCAAGGTCGTTGCAGGATTTCATCCACGCTCGGAGCCCTCGGTAGAGGTCTTTCTGAATTTTGGTTAATGTTGGATTCCCGGCTAGATTATTCATCTCAAGGGGATCTTTCTGGATGTCATAGAGTTCGAATTTAGGTCGCTTTTGGTAGCGGGAAGTTTTTGCGATGGCATCAGCGTGTCCGGTCGCAGCAAGAGCAAGCCAGCTTTTAAATTCGGTAGCGGTGGTGCAGCGGTTCACGAATTTCATCTCGGGTGTGAGATTCCAGATTAATTTGTAGTTCTCGGAACGAATTGAGCGAATTCCATAATGAGGTGATCCGTCGTTGATTCCGCGGGTGGTCATGATGCCGTAGACAAATTCCTTGTGAGATTGCTTTCCTGCAAACACTGGCAGAAGGCTTTTGCCTCGGAGATCGGCTGGAGGGATCCCGCCAGCGACTTCGATGAAGGTGGGAAGGAGATCGAGATATTGGATCATAGCGGGATTTTTAGAACCCGGTTTGATGTGGCCTGGCCAGCGGGCGATGAGTGCTGTTTGAAGCCCATTGTCATAACAGGTCCACTTGGCAAAAGCGAAAGAGCTTCCCTGTTCAGAAGTAACGATAAAGAGAGTGTCATCGGTGAGGCCATTTTTTTTGACAATATCCATGGCTTCACCGACCTGGGAGTCAAAGTAGGTGATCTCAGCGAGGTAGCGTGAAAAACCATCCCGAGTTTCGGGAGTGTCGACGAAGTAAGGAGGAAGCTTTACTTGGTCGACAGGATAGCGGGAGCGATCGCCTTTATTCCAAGGGGTGTGTGGTTCGTTGGAGCAGAGGAGGAGGCAGAAGGGTTTTTTCCTTTTGGCTTGTTCTTTGATGAAAGAATCCACTTTTCCAAATTGGGGATTTTGTCCGCCGGGGATTTTTTTCCAGCTGAAAACTTTACTTGGTGAGACATGGGTCTTGCCGCTTTGAGCGACGGTGTAGCCTAACTTGGAAAGATACTGCACTACGCTTTTTGTTTCGGGGGCCACAAAGGTATGGTTGGGGTAGGCACCACTGACAACAGGTGGTATGCCAGTGTAAATATTGTGGCGGGTGGGTGAACACATGGGCGCGGTTTGAAAGCAGCGGGTAAAGCGCATTCCCTGACCGGCGAGCTTGTCGATATTGGGGGTGTGGGCTTGGCCTCCATAACAACCGAGATCGCGAAAAGTGCAGTCATCGGCAATGATGAAGACAATGTTGGGTTTTGCGGAGGCCGTAATTGTGAGAATGAGAATGAGAAGGAAGCGCATCTTACTTTGGATTGGTGAGAGTGAATTTTTCCTTGGCGTGCTTTTTGCAAAGGATGTCGAGAGTCGTTGCGATTTCTTGTTCGGTTCCCGTCACGAGCCAGTAGCTATATGTCAAGGTGGATTGGGGCCCGAGTTCCACAACGGCTACCGGAGCAATGTGTGTGCAGGGAGCAGCTGAGGGGTCGGTTGTGTTGCCTGGACCGCTGGGTCCGAAGTTCCAAAGGACGGCTGAAGGGCTAAAAATGGCGATCCCTTGTCCGTTTGCTTCAAAGCAAGCCATGGCTTGTTTTGGTGAGTTGGTGGTTCCCCATGGCGGACCGGTGGCTTGTTGTTCGAGTCGCCACTTGCCGTCGCCAAGGTAGGCTTTGAAAGAGTCGAAGTTTCGGGTGAAGTATAGGGCGGGGACTTCTTGATGACTTGGTTTGGCGGGGCCCCAGCGATCGCCGGGTTCGCGGTGGCAAATGATCTGTTGTTGAACAGCGATGGCGTTTTTACATCCGGGTTCGAAGCTGGTTTGCTGCTTCATCACCGCGGCGGCCTCCTCATTGGGCATGTCCCAAAGTTTGGGAATGGTCTCCGAATAGAGCTGATTGCCGGATCCCCGCTTCTCAAAGTGTGTCACTTTTGCCCAGGATCCAACTCCGCCACCCTGGATGGGATTCCAGTTCCACGGCGACCATGCCTTGTGCTGGCCTTCTTTCCTGCGATCAATGCGGCTTCCGGCATAGTAGGATTGCTGGATGAGGCGTCCGGGGTCGTAGGAATTAACGATGTTTTTTTGTCCTAGTGAGGTCCAGGACAGGTGGGTGATGGAGGCGCCCATTGCCTTGTCGATGCCAACCTGCACTGTCCCGTTGTCAATTTTGAGAAGCTCGGGTTCGGGCCGCTTGACCGGAGGTTTGGCTTGCAGGAGCGATGCTCCAAAAGCGAGGGCAAGGCAGAGTCTCATCTCGTTTTCGAGTTGAGTTCTCCGTTACGGGTTTCTCCATCAACATTGGTCTGCCAGTAATGGCCGGATTCGACGTGGAGGCAGGTGAGCCAGCCGCCGCGACCGACATCGGTGTCGATGTTGATGGCGTGTCCAAGGTTCAGTGGAAGATGGGGTGCCTTCTGAGCGGTATGTCCGCAGACCATGACTTTTCCTGATTGGTGGGGGAGCGGGGTTCCGAACTTCTTGTGAATCAGGGTGAAGGAATGCTGTTTGGCGACGGGGATGTCGTGTTCGAGATTGGCGTGCACAAAAATGTGGCTGTCGGTCTCGTGATAAGGCTGGGTGTTGCGAACGAAGTCCCAATGCGAGTCGGGAACAGCTTCGAAGCCATCTGGGCCATAGGATTCGAGAGTAGCACCACCGCCCCAAGCCTCGAGCCAATGGGCTAAGTCTGTCTTGTCGAGATGAGAGAGGAGGAACTTCTCCTCGTGATTTCCATGAAGAAAGGTGGCATTGTATTTGTTTTTAATATTGATGAGGAAATCAATGACCCCTTTGGAATCGGGACCGCGATCAACATAGTCGCCGACGAAAATTAGCTGGTCTTCCGGGGTGGGGGCGATGATCTCGATCATCTTCCTGAGGGGGTCAAGGCAGCCATGAATGTCGCTGATTGCAAGTGTTCTCATAAGTCCTCAAATAGGTTAAACGATTTCCTTGCCATGCGTTAAGCACAGAAATGACCAATCTCTTTAACGGCGTTTGATTGGCGGAGGAGGTTGCTGGCGCGAAGAATTGTTATGGCGTAATCCTCGGCTTCCTTGCTCTTGGCTAGATGTAGTTTCTTCCAAACGGCATTGGCATCGGGTGCCGCTTGTGATGCTAACAAGTTGAGACTGTAGCTGCTAAGCAAACCCCTCTGATCCCCGAGTGCAAAGACCATCCTCCACCCGGACCGGGATTTCAGAAACAGAAACAAACACCAAGGCAGAGAGAACCTCTCCGGTAGAGCAACTGCAAAACGAATTTCTCCGAGGAATAATTCAGAGTATTATACCTCGTTAGAGAGCGTAGGAATTGGGTTTTCCTTCTTTCCCAATGCACGCCGCATCTTATCCAAAGCAATGTTTTGGAGCTGACGGATCCTCTCGCGGGTGACACCGAAGTCGCGGCTAATCTCTTCAAGGGTCAAGGGCTTCTTGCCGTTCAATCCGAAACGAGCACCGATGATTTTCGTCTCTCTTTGATCG